>ERZ773224.593-NODE-593-length-50846-cov-9.334902_pt1 | contig 50846 bp, 51 predicted proteins | sample MGYA00580526_ERZ773224 | MGnify/ENA primary metagenome ERZ773224 (study PRJEB29015, sample SAMEA2737743) | human gut metagenome | biome: human gut; feature: human-associated habitat; material: faeces | place: China | collected 2012 ... | reverse complement strand
TAGCAAGCAAATCCGGTGAGTACCCACACCGGAGCTTGCCATTCTGGCAAGCAATACACGGCGGTACCCACTCGTGCGTTTTGCAAAATTTCAGCCTTGCTGACCTTTTGCAAAATCTTGTTGGGAAACATCCCAAACCCTTTAACGATTTCTAAGAAATTGGCTACGCTCCTGCGGAGCTGAATATCAATCTATCTTCGGAAAGTGAGTCATGGATTTTTGGGTTCACGGCGTTCAGGCAAATCCGGTTTTGCTGCATATCCGTCGATCGCCATTTTCCGAAGGTAAGCGCTCATATTCTCTATACCAAGCTGCGCCATCCTCGCCTTTATCAAGCTGAGTTCTTTTTCATCTACGAAGAATTTGACCTGTATCGGTCGCTTACGATTCCTGTTGTCTGGCATTGAGCGATCTCCGTTCTTTTACAGTTCAATCTGTTCGGGAAATGCTTCTTTTCGCATGATACCCCACATCTTGTCGATATAAGATAGCGTGTAAAAATTCTCATAGTAATGATAGTAGAAGGCACCTTTTAGCGTCATTTCATAAGTGCCGTTGTGTTCCTTGACAAGCCCTAATTGTTTGGCAACCCAAAGCTCGAATCCATACATTTTTTTCAATGACACACCAAAGAATTTTTCAAAATCTTCGGCAGTTACTCTTGTGCTGTATGCTGTCCAAAATAGCCAATAAACCATCCGTTGCCGCTTGGTAAAGCGAATTGTCAATGATGTGGCGAGGTTCCCGGAACGAATTCTTTCACAGTAGGAATCTACATCAAAAGTATTGATTTTGAATTGCTCTTTGAATAGACTCGTAGCAGAGCAACCGAATCCGAGGAAATTATCTCTGGTCATGGATGAGTAGTTTGCATCCGTTCCACTTGAGAAAGTCCAGATAGAATTTCGAGAGTATCCTTTTCCTAAACAGTATTGAGTAATGGCATCCAGCAACTCTCGTTTATCTTTTTTAGGCATTGCAGTAACGGGACTTTCTGTAAAAGTGAAATCAATGAATGGGTATATGGCAACGTGATTTGCCCCCAATAAAAAAGCGGTATCAATATCCGACTTCAAATCATCGTAGGTTTGTCCAGGCAGCGCAAAGATAAAGTCCATGGAAACAGTTTCAAAAGAAACGGCAGACAACGCAGACATCATTTCTGCGGTATCAATTTTCTTTCTGCCAAGAATCTTCTGATACTTATCGCAGAATGATTGAATGCCGATGCTGATTTTTGTTACACCTGCATCTTTCAACATTTGCAGCGTTTCCACATTCACATTATCGGGATGAAGTTCCAGTCCAATCCCCTCTGTGATAATAAAGTGCTCACTCAATGCATTAACGATTTCTTTTATACGGTTGGCTGCGAGTGCAGGTGTCCCACCACCGAAGTATAGGCTGGTTGCTTTTCTATGCTCCGCATGTTGGCTGCCCACAATGTGTATTTCTTGAATCAAAGAATCTATGTACCTATCACACAATTCAGCAGAATACCGCACTTTGCAATAAGGGCAAAAGTTGCAGATACTTTTGCAAAAAGGGATATGAACATACAGCCCAAGGTTTTCACATTCTGCATACGGCAATATCTGGTCATATCCATTTTTGAACGTAAATGGCTTCGCTGTCCGTGTAAGCCACATTCTCGTTAAACCTGTAATGAAGCTCATATTACTCCTAAATATACTTCAAGTATGTATGAAGCATCTCAATGATTATTTTGGGATTGCCTCTGAACAGAAGCGTATATTCAGCAACAAAAAAGTATCCGCATTGGTCGCAAAGGCCAGGAACATCTATACAGCGCCCGCAAGTAGACAACTTTCCGTTTTCCATCACTACGCACTGATGGCAAGGCGTAGGAAAACGATTTTCAATAAGATATGGAAACGCACTTTTTAGGTTGAATACAGGTGCGCCTTCTTTCATCATTTGAGTTATCGTATCACAGCACTTGGCTTTTTCCTCTTTAGTCAGAGCTAATTTTTTTGTGTCAGGATATGGTGTATGGAAATTGAATGATACTGCACGGACATTTTTAGTGTCACGAGCCGTTAGACAGACATCTCGTACATGATCTTTGTTGATTTGATTGATTGCCATATAGAAACAGATATTGTCTGCGGTAGCATTGCTGATGTTCTTCATGATAGTGTCGTAGGTGTCACCACGAACTTCATTATGGCGCTGCTTATCTCCGTCCAAGCTCAAAAGAATCAAATCTGCTTCTGGGAGATCAATGGGAAACGTTCCGTTCGTAACTACGTTGACGATGAGAAAACCCATGTTCTTTGCTTCTATAACCAAATCTCTGAGAGTGCGTTCGCCATCTTTCCAAAGAAATGTTTCGCCACCGCAGAAGAACAAAATGCGAACTCCCATGTCATATAGCCGCTGCATTTCTTGCCAGATCTGTTCATATGGATGGACGATTGCTGTAATATTGTTGACGGAACAGTGCTTGCAATGCAAATTGCATTTGTCTGTTAGGATTACAGTTCCAAGGATTGGTGATTTCTTTCTAAGCAGAATCGTCTTTACGCCAAAAGCAGCGAAGTGAAAAAAGGATGATAGCTTCATTTTTCCTCCATAGCTCTAATTGGGTATCCCTGAATAGTGTGTACACATTATATTATACTCATTTTCTTCTGCTTTTTCAAGATAATGTGGCATATTTCAGAGAATTAGTATAATCGGTTTATTCGCTCCGTTTGGGTCACTTTTCCTGCATGTAAAATAGTGATGCTTATTCAAGCAAAAATTTATGCTGCTATGTATAATGACTTCATCGTAAGGTGATTCTCTGATCCGTATAATCAATATGTTGAAATGTGGCCTTTTTCATGTTTCAAACTTAATCTATGTGAATAAATGAAGCCAGATATGCTCACTTTTGAACAAAGCCACACAGAGGGGAAAACAAGCAATTTTCAACCCTCAGATGTACAAAAACAGGCAGCACCCAACCGAAGCTGAGTGCCGCCTGTTTTGCTGTCCAATCCTACCTAGCAGCTGCCGATTTTGTAGTTTTCTCAAATTACTGTCTTATCGGCACACGCCCGAAGGGGCCGCCCTTTTTCCTGCCGTAGGTGCGGGATCGGGCGCAATTTTTGAGCAGGAGGCAGAAAAAACTTGAAAAATATTCGGACTTGAGCTATACTATATACAGAGGGGAAATGACCCTTTTGCGGTTTTCTATGTTGTGTGACTGAAAATTTTTGACAGGAGGCGGGCGTCATGTTCTGCGTAGGGGATAAGATCGTGCATCCGATGCACGGAGCCGGTGTGATCGAAAGCATCGTGGACGAGAAGATCGGCAGGGACCTTGTCCGGTTTTATGTGTTCCGGATGCCTGTCTCCGGCCTGACGCTCAAGATCCCGACGGCGAACAGCGAGATGATCGGAGTCCGCGCAGTCTCGTCGGCAGAGACGATCGAGCGCGTGCTCGCGGAGCTCCCGAAGCTGAGCGTGGACATGACGACGAACTGGAACCACCGCTACCGCGAGAATATGGAGCGCATCAAGAGCGGCGACCTGCTGGAGGTCGCAGGCGTGATCAAGGCGCTGATGTACCGCGACGGCGAGCGCGGGCTCTCCACCGGCGAGCGCAAGATGCTGCACAACGCCAGACAGATCCTGCTTTCGGAGGTCGTGCTGGCCGAGGATGTGGAGTACGCCGACGCGGAGGCGCGTGTCAATGCGGCCATGATGGCGGAGGAGAGCGCATGAAAAAGCTGCTTGGGAGGCTGCTGGGCAAAGGCGTTTCCGCCGTTCGTCCGACCAGCACGGCGATCCTTGCCGCGGCGGGCAGCTCGCAGCGGATGGGCGGCGAAAATAAGCTCCTGCTGCCGCTGGATGGGATGCCGGTGCTGGCGCACACGCTGCGCGCGGTCGACGCGGCGCGGAGCGTGGACGAGATCGTGATCGCGGCGCGGGAGGAGGACCTGCTGACCTACGCGGAGCTCTGCAAGACCTATGGCATTCGCAAGCCGGTCAAGGTGGTCGTAGGCGGCGCGACAAGACAGGAATCCGTGCTGCGCGCGGCACTGGAGGCAAGAGCCGACGCAAAGCTGCTTGCTGTCCAGGACGGAGCGCGTCCGCTCGTGACGCCGGAGCTGTTCGACGCGGTGGTACTGCGCGCGGCGGTGTGCGCCGCCGCGGCTCCCGCTGTGCCGGTGCATGACACCATCAAGCTCGCACGGGATCGCCGCGTGACGGAAACGCCGGATCGCTCCATGCTCTTTGCGGTGCAGACGCCGCAGGTTTTTGACGCCGGACTTCTGAAAGCAGCGCTGCAATCCGCGCTGACGGAGCACGCGGCGCTGACGGACGATTGCTCCGCGGTAGAGCGCCTTGGCAAGGCAGTCTACTTGACAGATGGTGACGAGGAAAACATTAAGATCACCACACCGCTCGACCTGATCGTCGCAGAGACGATCCTGCGCCGACGTGAGGAACGGGAGGCGGAGGAATGACGGGCCTGCGCATCGGACACGGCTACGACGTCCACCGCCTGACGGAGGGACGGAGGCTCATTCTCGGCGGCGTAGAGGTGCCGTATGAAAAGGGCCTGCTCGGCCACAGCGACGCCGACGTGCTGACGCATGCCGTCATGGACGCTCTGCTCGGCGCGGCGGCGCTGGGCGATATCGGCAAGCTCTTTCCCGATACGGACGCGGCTTACGCCGGGATCTCGAGCATCCTGCTGCTCGAGCGGGTGGCGGAGCGGCTGCGTGAGGCGGGATATGCCGTCGTCAACCTTGATGCGACGGTTTTGGCGCAGGCTCCGAAGCTCGCGCCCTACCGTGAGCGGATGCGGGAAAATCTCGCCCGCGCGCTTTCGCTCGACACTTCCCGCGTCAGCGTCAAGGCGACGACCGAGGAGGGACTCGGCTTTACCGGAGAGGGACTTGGCATTGCGGCGCACGCGGTCGCGTTGCTCGAGAAAATAGGATAAGAAAAAGGACGGCTGAAGCCGTCCTTTTTTGCTATGCAAACGCATGGCAAAAATAGATATGTGCCCTTTCCTCGCCCCTGCGGGGCAAGCGGAAAGGATGCACAAAAGCTTCACGCACCGGCCTTTGTGCATTTTTGTGGTGCGGTGCTTGTGCGTGAAGCTTCATGCGCTCACGCCGCAGGCGTTCATTGCGGCGAAGAGCCGCGCGCGGTTTTCTTCGCTCATTTCGCACAACGGCAGACGGAGAAGATCGCTGCACAGTCCCATGCGCGCCATCGCGGTCTTGATCGGAATGGGATTGACCTCGCAGAAGAGCGCCCGGATGAGCGGAGCAAGGCGAAGCTGTTCGCATCCTGCCTCCAAAATGCGGTCGGCAAGGCACAGCTCCACCAGCCTGTGCATTTCGCGCGGAACGATGTTTGCCGCGACGGAGATCACCCCTGCGCCGCCAAGCGCGCAGACGGCGGCGGTGTCCTCGTCGTTGCCGGACCAGACGGAGAAGCCGTCGCCGCAGAGGTTAAGGGTCTCCTGGATCAGGGCGAAGCTGCCGGAGGCCTCCTTGACGCCGACGATGTTCGGGTGCTGCGCGAGCACGGCGTAGGTCTCGGCGGTGCAGCTCACGCCGGTGCGGGAGGGGACGTTGTAGACGATGAGCGGGCGGTCGACGGCGTCGGCGACGGCGGTGAAGTGACGCACGAGCCCGCGCTGCGTCGCCTTGTTGTAGTAGGGCGTGACGACCAGAACGCCGTCCGCGCCCGCTGCACAGGCCTCACGCGAGAGTGCGATGGCGGAGGCGGTGTTGTTCGAGCCGGTGCCGACGATGACGGGGACGCGGCCGTTTACCTGCCGGATGGACCGCTCGATGATCTCGGCGCGTTCGGCATAGGTCAGCGTCGCGCCCTCGCCGGTCGTCGCGCAGAGGATAAGCGCATCGGTGCCGGAGGCGATATGCCATTCGATCAGCTGCTCAAGGGCGGGGAAGTCGATGCCGTCGGGCGTCATTGGCGTCACGAGCGCAACGCCGGAGCCGCGGAATAAGGATTGGGACATGATGGAAGCTCCTCTCTTTTTTGATAGCAGCGTGGAAAATATTGCCGGGAGAAAAAGAACGGTTTTCCTTGAATCCTTGCGCATTTTATCCTATAATGTAGAAATGCAGGGAAATGCGGCCAATGGAGGACCCCTATGAAACGATTCTGGAAAACGATCATCTTGAGTATGCTGCTTGCACTCACGCTGTGTGTCGGCGCGCAGGCCACAGAGAATACTATGCTCAAGGTCGGCTTAAAATACGGCACGAACGCTCTTTTTACGGCGCGGCTGCAAAACTACAACGATACGCTCAGCGGCTCCGGCTACGAGTTCGGCTATTACGATGCCGACCGCAGCTTCGTCCCGCTCGCCGTGACGGACGAGCAGAGAATCACCGTTACGGTGGACAGCAACGCCTACGTTTCCGGCGGCGTGTGCTATGAGACGCGGCCGACGAATTACTCCACCATCCTCGGCGCCTACCACATTGAGCTGCTCACGGCGTTCGGCAGCTACGAGGAGGCGCTTTCGGTGGCGCAGAGCTACCCGAAGGGCTTCGTCGCCTACATCGACGGGGAGTATCGTGTGCGCGTCGGCAACCACGCGAGCTACGATGAGTCCGCGCGCGTGCTGTCGGAGACGGATGTGCTGGCCTACGGCGCACAGATCGTAACGCCGAGCAGCACCGGCGTGGTCGTGTCTGTCACGGATACGGACACCGTCCTCTTTGAGTTCGACTGCTCGGGCCTTCGCAGCCTCGGCGTCCGCCCACGCTCGGTGAGCGGAGAGAAGACGGTGACGTGGTTCTCCGGCTATCGCTACTACGGCGGCTTTGAATACCAGCGCACGACCGGCGGCTACATCAGCGTCATCAACGTGCTGGATATCGAGGATTACGTCAAGTGCGTCATTGCGGCGGAAATGTCGAACGACTGGCCGCTCGAGGCGCTCAAGGCGCAGACAGTCTGCGCGCGCACCTATGCCGCGTCTCAGACGCGGCACCGCAGCGCAGGCTTTGACGTCTGTTCAACAACAGACTGTCAGGCCTATCGCGGCGCGGCACTCTCCAATGAGCGCTCCGACGCGGCGGCGGAGGAGACGCGCGGCGTCTATCTCTACTACAACGGCGAGCTGGTGACCAACGCGGTCTACTACTCCTGCAACGGCGGCGCGAGCGAGAGCTGCAAGAACGTCTGGGGCAGCGAGGTGCCGTATCTGCAGGGCAAGCTCGATCCTTATGAGGCAAGCGTCGCGTGGCGCTTCTCCCGCTACTACTGGTCGTTCACTGCGACCGGCGACGAGCTGCGCGAGGTGCTCAAGTCCGAGGCCAATACCGACATCGGGCAGGTGCAGAACGTCTATGTGTCCGAGTACAGCGACACGGGCAACGTCATTGCCATCACCTTTGAGGGGACCCGGGGCAGCTACACCGCGCGGCGTGAGAAGTGCCGCACGCTCCTCAACGGCGTGTATGACCACATCAACGTGCGCAGTATGCGCTATACCGTCACCGGCGGCGACGCGAGCACTTACTATGTCAACGACGCGCAGAGCTCGGTGACCGGTACGGGCGGGCTGTATGTGATCGACGGCGACGGCGCGGTCGTACCGAACAATGCCGGTGCGAAGGATACCTACGTCATTACATCGGGCGGCGTGCAGTCGCTCGAGCGCAAGAGTGCGAACACGAGTAATACCTTCACCTTCTCCGGCTCGGGCTGGGGCCACAACGTCGGCATGAGCCAGTGGGGCGCGTTTGCCATGGCGGAGAAGGGCTATACCTATCGCGACATTCTGAATTTCTACTACACGGGCATCACGCTGAGCTGATGCGGAAAGAAGCAAGATGAAAACAAGCGATTTTTACTACGACCTCCCGCCGGAGCTGATCGCACAGACGCCGCTGGAAAAACGCGACGAGTCGCGCCTGCTGTGTCTCGATAAGGCGACGGGGGAGTGGTCGCACCATCATTTTTATGAGCTGCCGGATTTTTTGAGGGCGGGGGACTGCCTGATCCTGAATAACTCCCGCGTCCTGCCGGCGCGATTGCTGGGACACCGTTTGCCCGGCGGCGGAGCCTGCGAGGTGCTGCTGCTGCAGGACAAGGGCGATAAGGTGTGGGAGTGCCTTGTGCGTCCGGGCAAGCACCTGCGCGAGGGTGCGCGGGTGAGCTTCGGCGACGGCGAGCTGACGGCGGAGATCGCTGAGGTCCTGCCGGACGGCAACCGTCTGGTGCGCTTCGATTACAATGGCATCTTCCTTGAGGTGCTCGAGCGGCTCGGCAAAATGCCGCTGCCGCCTTACATCAAGGAGGAGCTGCAGGATCAGGAACGCTACCAGACTGTCTACTCCAAGGTCAACGGCTCGGCGGCGGCTCCCACGGCGGGACTGCACTTCACGCCGGAGCTTCTGGAGAGGATCGCTGCCAAGGGCGTCGGCGTCGGCTATGTGACGCTGCACGTCGGGCTCGGCACGTTCCGACCGGTCAAGGAGGACGAGATCGAGCAGCACGATATGCACAGCGAATACTGCACCATTCCGCAGGAGACGGCGGATCTGATCAACCGCACGAAGGCGAACGGCGGGCGTGTGATCTGCGTCGGCACGACCTCCTGCCGCACCATTGAAAGCTGGGCGGGGGAGGACGGTACCATGACCGCGACCGGCGGCTGGACGAATATTTACATCTATCCGGGCTACCGCTTCAAGGTGATGGACGCGCTTGTCACGAATTTCCACCTGCCGGAGTCCACGCTCATCATGCTGGTGAGCGCGCTCGCGGGGCGCGAGCACGTTCTTGCCTCCTATGAGGAGGCGGTGCGCGAACGCTACCGCTTCTTCAGCTTCGGCGACGCGATGTTTATCTCTTGATGCATACGAATCGTATATGCATTGCATATACGATTCGATATTCTGTATATACAAAATGTGAGGAACAAGCTATGTTCAAGGTCATCAAATACGAAGGCAAGGCCCGGCGCGGCAAATTCCAATGCGCCCACGGCGGCGAGGTGCAGACGCCGGTTTTCATGAACGTCGGCACGCAGGCGGCGATCAAGGGCGGCGTGAGCGCGCTGGACCTCAAGGAGCTCGGCTGTCAGATCGAGCTGTCCAACACCTACCATCTCCATCTCCGCCCGGGTGACGACGTGGTACGCCAAATGGGCGGACTGCATAAGTTCATGCACTGGGACGGCCCGATCCTGACGGACTCCGGCGGCTTCCAGGTGTTCTCCCTTGCAGGGCTGCGCAAGATCAGGGAGGAAGGCGTCACCTTCGCCTCCCACCTTGACGGTCGCCGCATCTTCATGGGGCCGGAGGAGAGCATGCGCATCCAGTCAAACCTAGGCAGCGACATTGCGATGGCGTTCGACGAGTGCGTGGAGAATCCGGCGCCCTACAAGTACGCAAAGGACTCCTGTGAGCGCACGCTGCGCTGGCTGGAGCGCTGCAAGGCAGAGCATGACAAGTTAAACTCCTTGCCGGATACCGTCAACCCGGGGCAGATGCTTTTCGGCATCAATCAGGGTGCGACCTTTGAAGATCTGCGCATCTGGCACATGAAGGAGATTGCAAAGATTGACTGCGATGGCTACGCCGTCGGCGGTCTTGCGGTCGGCGAGCCGACGCAGGTGATGTACGACATCATCGACGCGGTCGAGCCCTATATGCCGCAGGACAAGCCGCGCTACCTGATGGGCGTCGGTACGCCGTCGAACATCATTGAGGGCGTGGCGCGCGGTGTGGACTTCTTTGATTGCGTGATGCCGGCACGCAACGCGCGCCACGGCAAGCTCTTCACCTGGAGCGGCGCGATCAACCTGAAAAACGAGAAATATAAGCTCGACGAGCGCCCGATCGACGAGCGCTGCGACTGCCCGACCTGCCGGAATTTCTCGCGCGCCTATCTGCGCCATCTCTTCAAGGCAGACGAGATGCTGGCGCTGCGCCTTGCGGTGATGCACAATCTCTATTTCTACAACAAGCTCACGGAACGCATCCGCGACGCGCTGGACGCTGGCGAGTTTGCGGCCTTCCGCGCGGAATACAGCGAAAAGCTTTCGGAAAGAGCGTAATTTGCCGCAGAAAACTCTTGCACATTAGGACGGATTCGGCTATAATGACAGCAATGCTGTTATGGCGGAACCTTAAAAAACGAAAGGAACTTTAACAATTATGGAATCCCTTCTTCTCATGGTCGCGATGATCGCGGTCTTCTATTTCCTCATCATTCGTCCGGAAAACAAGCGCAAAAAGCAGGCGGAGCAGATGCGCAGCAGCCTGAAAAAGGGCGACCGCGTCACCACCATCGGCGGTATGGTCGGTAAGATCGTGCAGGTCAACGACTCTACCATCGTCTTTGAGACGAGCGAGGACCGCGTCCGCATCGAGGTGACCAAGTGGGCGGTGCAGTCCACCGGCGCAATGGAGCAGGCTGCCGCACAGAAGAGCGGCAAGAAGGCTGACAAGGTCGAAGAAAAGGCAGAGGAGACTCCTGCTGTCGAGGAGAAAGCGACTGAGATGGTCGAGGCTCCTGCTGCGGAAGAAAAGCCCTCCTACGATCCCGAGATCAAGTAAATCCTATCCTGACGCGAAAGCGCCGGCCGAATGGTCGGCGCTTTTTTGCGCACTTTTTTCGAGGGCCTGGATATAAAATGCAGCCTTGCGGCATACGCTCTTTTGAACGACTGGGATGGGGAGGGCTATGGAGTGGAGAAGAGGCGATTGTCGGTGAGGCCGATCATGCTCGGCTTGGCGACGGCGATGGGTGCATATCTGGTGCTGCTGACGCTTGCGGCCTATCTGACGGTGAGCGGCAGACTGGATGAGGTGCGAATAGGGCAAGCGGTATGGGCGTGTGCCTGCTTTTCGGCCTTCGGCGGTGCGATGATAGCGTCACGGGGGAAACGAGGGGCAGCGGTGCTGCCGCTGCTTGCTGCTGCGGCGTTCTGGGTATGCGTGTCGCTGCTCGGGCTGCTCGCGTCGGACGCGCCGGACATGAATGGGATGCTGAGACTGCTCACGGCGTCTGCGCTTGGCGGGCTGCTTGTGGCGGGACTTGCGCGGCGGGAGAAGGGAAAACGGGCAAAGCGACATAAAACGCCTCGTTCCCGACGGTAAACATAAAGATCGAAAAACGGCACATTCTGCGCGGCGTGAACGGATTGCACAAATATGGCCTGGTGGGGAATGAGGGCGGCCTGAAAGACGGTTTCCAGATTTGGTAAACGGCGGTTTTTCACGATACCATATCTTGTTCCGAAAAAGCTCGGTGTACAAAGTTTACATAATGGTGTTTACATAATATTTTGACATAATTGACAAAATTCGGGAAATTGAGGAAATCCGCTTGCGAAACGGGGACAAATAGCCTATATTTATAAGTGCTTTCGCTCCCTCGCTTTTTGCGCCCTGCGAATTTCCTCGGCGGAAAACAGTGAGGGATTTACATTGAAGCAAAGACGAACGGCGGCGCGTCTACGATGCGTCAGTCTGCGGAAAATACCGCTTTCCATGCTGGCGCTTGCCGCTTTTTTTCTTCTCGGCGCGGTCCTCGGCGGCATGGTCGCCGCGCGCGGCGCGGCGGCAATGGGCGGCGAGCTGCGCCGGTATCTTGAGGGCTACCTTGCCCTGCGCATCGAGGGCGCGCCCTCCTCTGCGGCGGTTTGGCAGACGATGGTCTGTTTTTTCCGCGCGAGCGCAGCGGTGTTCCTGCTGGGCTTTGCCTCCATCGGCGTGGCGCTCATTCCGGCGGTGTGTGCCGCTCAGGGCTTCCTGTACGCCTATTCGCTTCTTTGCTTCGCCTCGGGTCTGGGGCAGGATGGATTTTTCCTGCTGCCTGTTCTCTTCGCGCTGCGGCTGATGCTTGTGCTGCCCTGCACGCTGCTGCTCGGCAGCGCCGCTTGGGAGACCTCGCGCGGTCTTGCAGCCTTATCGGTCGGCGGCGGAAAGCGGGCGAAGGGCGTGACCTACGGAAAGCGGTATTGGTCCCGCTTTGGGATCGCGTGTGTGTGTTTATTTTTTGGCGCGGCGCTGGAGCTGTGGTTCATTCCACGCATCCTGTCGCTTTTGCTGCGCTGATCTTACGGAAGGAGGTGTGCCGGATGGCGTCCGATTATCTGAAGCTCTATGAGGATTATCTGCGCGAGGAAAAGCACGCCTCCGAAAATACGCTCAGCTCCTATCTTCGCGACCTGCGCCAGTTTTCCGAGCACCTTGCCGCCCAGCGGGTGACCGATCTGCGCAAGGTCAAGACCGCCGCCATCAGCGACTACGTCGCGTGGATGGGCGGCAAGGGAAAGTCCGCCGCGACGGTCACGCGCGCGCTGGCCTCCATCAAGTCCTTTTATGCCTTCCTTGCTGAGCGCGGCGAGATCAAGACCAATCCTGCCAAGGGCGTCGCTGCCCTCAAGGTCGAGCGCAGGTTCCCGGAGATCCTGACCGGCAAGGAGGTCGAGCTGTTCCTCGACCAGCCCCGGTGCGTGGACGCCAAGGGCTACCGCGATCACGCGATGCTCGAGCTGCTCTACGCCACCGGCATCCGCGTGAGCGAGCTCATCTCGCTCGACGAGAGCGACTGCAGCCTTTCCGCTGGCTTCATCCGCTGCGAGAGCAAGGGCAAGGAGCGCATTATTCCGCTCTATCCCGCCGCGGTCAAGGCACTTTCGGATTACATCAAGGACGTCCGCCCTCAGCTGCTGGCCGATCCCGAGGAGACGGCGCTGTTCGTCAACATGAACGGCGAGCGCATGAGCCGTCAGGGCTTCTGGAAGATCGTCAAGCACTATCAGGAGATGGCGCAGATCGACAAGGACATCACGCCGCACACGCTGCGCCACTCGTTCGCGGTGCATCTGCTGGAAAACGGCGCGGACCTGCGCGCCATTCAGGAGATGCTGGGTCACGCGGATATTTCCTCCACACAGATCTACACCCACGTTGTGAAAAAGCAGCTGCGGGACATCTATCAGAAGGCGCACCCGCGCGCGTAATAGAAAAAGGAAACGGGAAGGACGCTTCGGCGTCCTTCTCTTTTTGCCCTACGGCGCAATGCACCGCTTCCGGCGCGGGCGCATAGTATGCTGCGAGGAGGGGAGAGTATGGAACGCTATTTACTGGTCGCACGCTCCATCACGCACGCCCAGCAGATGATGAAGGTCCTGGACCGTGCGGGCATCCGCACGCGGGTGCTGCGCGCGAGCGCCGAGCTGACGGGCCGCGGCTGCGGCTACACGCTGGAGGTTGCGGAGCGGAATTACGCCGCCGCCATCCGCCGCCTGCAGGACGCGCAGGTCGAGCCGGTCAAGATCGTTCGGAGGTAGAGCCATGATCTATCTGGACTCCGCCGCGACGACCTTCCAAAAGCCCCTGAGCGTTTCCTATGCGATGCAGAGGGCCATGCGCACCATGTCCTCGCCGGGGCGCGGCGGCTATGCCGCGGCCAGAGCGGCGGAGGAGACGGCCTTCCGCTGCCGAAGCCTTGCCGCCGAGCTGTTCGGTGTACCCTCGCCGGAGCAGGTCGTCTTTGCCTCCAACGCGACGCACGCCCTGAACATTGCCATCCGTTCGCTCGTGCCGGAGGGCGGGCGCGTCGCCGTCTCCGGCTATGAGCACAACGCCGTCACGCGGCCGTTGCACGCGCTGGGCGCGAGGATCAAGGTCGCCGCTTCGCCGCTCTTTGACCGCGCCGCGCTGCTGCGCGCCTTTGAAAACAGCATCTCGCCGGAGCTTGACGCCGTCGTCTGCACGCACGTCTCCAATGTGTTCGGCTTCGTTCTGCCGATCAAGGAGATCGCTGCGCTCTGCCGCGCGGAGAGAGTTCCCCTGATCGTGGACGCCTCGCAGTCCGCGGGCATCCTGCCGTTCGAGCTGGACACGCTCGGCGCGGCCTTTATCGCCATGCCGGGACACAAGGGACTTTACGGCCCGCAGGGGACTGGACTTCTGCTGTGCGCGCACGACGCCGCGCCGCTCCTCTACGGCGGCACGGGCAGCGCGTCGCTCGAGCAGACCATGCCGGACTTCCTGCCGGACCGGCTGGAGGCCGGTACGCACAATATGCCCGGCATCGCGGGTCTGGAGGCCGGACTGCGCTTCGTGCGGGAAAGACGGGAGCGTATCGAGCGCCACGAGCGCGCGCTGATCGCGCGGGCCGCCGCTGCGCTGCGCGGAATGGACGGCGTTACGGTCTATGCCGCGCGGGACGCCGCGGAGCAGGTCGGGGTGCTGTCCTTCAACCTGGATGGCAGGGAGCCGGAGGAGACCGCGGACGCGCTGGCGCAGCGGGGCTTTGCTCTGCGCGGCGGACTGCACTGCGCGCCCTACGCCCACCGCACGGCGGGGACGCTGCCGAACGGAACGGTGCGCCTGAGCGTATCCGCCTTCACCTCGGCGGCGGATATCGACGCCTTTGCCCGTGTGCTGCGGAGTATCGTGCGCGGCTGAAGGCTGCGCTACACAAATTCATGGAAAATTCATGCTCTTTCGGTTGCTTTTTTTTGCGGATTATATTAGAATATGAATAACTATTGCTTAAGAGGGATATGCCATGGAATTTGTGATGACCATACTCGAGGGCGCGTGGCGTTATGTGACGACCATCCGCATCGCGGACTATCTGGATATCGCGCTGATGGCCTATTGCTGCTATCTGCTGCTCCGCCTCGTGCGCAGCACTCGCGCGGAGAGCTTGGTCAAGGGCATCATGGTGTTTCTGCTGGCGCTGTGGATCTCGTATGTATTCAAGCTCAATGGCATTTACTTTATCCTCAACCACATGCTTGATGTCGGCATCCTCGCACTGATCGTCCTTTTCCAGCCGGAGATTCGCCGCATTTTAGAGCAGGTCGGCTCGAGTAAGCTGCGCTCGTTCATTCCCTTTGCCGCAAAGCAGCAGTCGAGCGCCATTGAAAACGCCATCGCGCAGACGGTGCTCGCCTGCACCGAGATGTCCAAGACCCGCACGGGCGTGCTGATCGTCTTTGAGCGTGAGATCAACCTCGACGAGATGGCGCGCACCGGCACCATCGTGGACGCGCAGGTGAGCAGCGAGCTGCTGAAAAACATCTTCTTCGTCAAGGCCGCGATGCACGACGGTGCGGTCATCATCCGCGACGGGCGCATCCTGGCGGGCGGCTGTATGCTGCCGCTGTCGAAGAATGCGAACCTCAGCCGCGACCTCGGTATGCGCCACCGCGCGGGCATTGGCATGAGCGAAAATTCCGACGCCGTGGTCGTCATCGTCTCGGAGGAGACGGGCACCATCTCCGTCGCCATCGGCGGACTGCTCAAGCGTCACCTCAAGCCGGAGACGCTCGAGAAGCTGCTCCTCAACGAGCTCATGCCGCAGACGGAGGAGACCGAGGCGGACAAGCCTCCGTTCTATATCCCGCGCATCCTGAAAAAGCGGAAGGAGGACGACAAAGATGGAGCAAACTAAGGGCCGCAGGGCGTTCTACATCGGCCTGTCCGTCCTCATTGCGCTGCTCGTTTGGTTCTACGCCAACGACGACACGGAGATCGAGATCTCCGTCAACGATGTGCCGATAGAATTTACCAACGAAGACACCACGCTGGCGGATAAGGGGCTCATGCTTCTCTCGAACGAGGAGGAGACGATCGACCTCAAGCTGAGTATGCCGCGCAGCACCTACTTTAAGCTCGACCCCGGCAAGATCCGCATCGTGGTCGATCTCAGCTCGGTCACAACGACCGGTACACAGACAATCACCTACAGCATTCTTTATCCGCGCGGGCCGCGCGGCGAGCTGCTTTCGAGCAGCATCACGCAGAAAGAGCCGACCGTCCGCTCGACCACCATTGAGATCGGCGAGCTGTTCCGCAAGAATGTGGAGATCCGCTGCAAGGTCGTCGGCAACGTGGCGGAGGGCTATATCGCCGGCACGGTCCGTATGCTGCCCGAGACGCTTGAGGTACGCGGCCAGCAGGTCGACATCATGCAGGTGAGCTATGCGCAGGTCACGCTGAACATTGAAAACGCGACCTCCACGGTCGTGGAGCTGCTGGGCTTTGAGCTGTACGATTTCAGCGACCAGCTCATCCGCTCGAACCGCATCCATCCGGCCAGCGAGAGCATCCAGGTGACGATGCCGGTGATGACGGTCAAGGAGGTCCCGCTCACGGTCGAATTTGTCGAAACGCCCGGCTCACGGCTTGAGAACGTCAAGTGGGCGCTGACGCCGATCGACACGATCACGCTTTCGGGCGACGCCTCGACGATGGCGGCCATCGACGAGATCAAGCTCGATACGCTCTCGCTCGCCGATCTCAAGGCGGCGGAGACCTTTACCTACGACATTCCGCTTCCTGACGGCGTGGACAATCTCAGCGGCGTGACGAGCGTGACGCTGACCATCCTGTTCGACGACATCGACTCCCTGACGGTGGACGCCACGCAGTTCGGCTACGAGAACCTGACGACCGAGCGTGATGTGACGGTCGTGACCTCGACGCTGAGCGTGACGCTGCGCGGCACGAGCACGGCGCTCGCGCAGGTGAATGAAGAAAACCTCCGCGTGGTGGCGGACCTGACGAACGTTTCCGACGCGGACGGCGTCTATACCGTCCCTGCAACGGTTTATGTGGACGGGCTGGACGTCGGCGCCGTCGGCAGCTATCAGGTGACCGTGCGGTTGAGCGGCGGAGCGGAAAACAGTACAGAGCATAACTGAAGGAGAACCTATGACCCAGATAGCAACGGTTGAAAAAATATTGCGCGGCGGCAGGGCGGAGATCTCCGTTCCCCGCAAGTCCGCCTGCGGACACGACTGCGAGAGCTGCTCGGGCTGCGGGATGCAGGGCTCGTCCACCCATGCGGTGGCGCTCAATCCCATCGGCGCGCAGGCGGGACAGAAGGTCGTGGTCGAAAGCAGCAACAAGCGGCTCTACGGCGTGATGCTGCTGGTCTATGCGGTGCCCATCGTGTTGTTTCTGATCGGCTACTTTGCCTCCTACGCGCTGACCTCCGAGGGGCTACGCTATGCCGTCGCCATTGCGGCGTTCTGCCTCGGCATCGTGCCGGCGATCCTCTACGACCGCAAGCTGAAGCGCGAGGGCGGGCTGGCGTTCACCATCATACGAACCCTGTAGCGAAGATATGTTCGGCTACGTTCTGCCCTCGCGGGATCGGCTCGACGAGCGGGAACGCGAGCGCTTCCGCGCCGTCTACTGCGGACTGTGCCACACGCTCCGGGAGCGCTACGGCTTTGCCGCGAGCCTCCTGCTCAACTACGATTTCACCCTTTTAGCCATTCTGCTCTCAAGCGGAGACGAGGAGTCCTGCACCGTGCGGCGCTGCGCCGTGCATCCCTGTAAGGGCTGCCGCGCGCAGACAAGCACGCCGGCACTGGAGGCCGCGGCGGACCGGACTGTGATCCTCTCCTGGTGGCAGCTGCGGGATCACATCGCCGACCACGGCTTTTGGAGCGGGCTCAAATACCGCTTTGCTTCGCTCTTTCTGCGCGGTGCTTACCGCAGGGCAGGGGAGCGGCTGCCGCGCTTCGACGCGGCGGTGCGGCTGCATCTCCAAGCGCTCGCGGCGCTGGAGGATGCGCGCTGCGCCTCTATTGATATGGCGGCAGAGCCCTTCGCGGCGCTGATGGCGGACGCGGCGGCAGACCTCACGGACGAGAAGCGCCGGCGCATCCTCGGTCAGATCCTCTATCAGCTCGGCCGCTGGATCTACCTCATCGACGCGGCGGACGACCTGAAAAAGGATACCGAAAGCGGGAATTATAACCCACTGCTTTACCGTTATCATACGGAAAACGGCGTTCTCGGCGACGCGGACAGGCTCGCGCTGGCCGAAACGCTGGACGCCTCCATCGAGCGCATGGCAAGCGCCTACGCACTTTACGACTACGGCGTATGGACGCCGATCCTGGACAGTATATTTTATGAGAGTCTTTACGGCATCGGCAAAGCCGTTTTGGACGGGACCTACCGCCGCCGCACGCGGACGCGGTACGGTGAACGCAAGAAGAAAAGCAACGAGGAAGCACTATGAACGACCCCTACAAAGTATTGAACGTCTCGCCCTCCGCATCGGACGAGGAGGTAAAGAAGGCCTATCGTGACCTTGCGCGGAAGTATCATCCCGACAATTATCACGATAACCCGCTTGCCGATCTCGCGCAGGAGAAAATGAAGGAGATCAACGAGGCCTACGAGCAGATCCAGAAGCAGCGCAGGACGGGCAGCGGCTACGGTGCGCCGCGGCAGAGCTACTACGGCACGACGAGCAACGGCTATTCCAGTGCCGACCCGACCATGCAGCAGATCCGTCTCGCCATCGCCCGCGGCGACATTTCGCAGGCGGAACGCCTGCTGAACGCGGTCAGCGACCACAATGCCGAGTGGAGCTTCCTCATGGGCAACGTCTGCTACCGCCGCGGCTGGCTGGACGAGGCAAAGCGCTATTTCGAGACGGCCTGCCGGATGGACCCGGAGAATCCCGAGTACCGGCAGGCGCTCGCGGCCTTCAACAACCGCGGCTACCGTCCGCAGGGCTATCAGACCGTTTCCACGAGCTGCGGCAACGATGTCTGCTCAAACTGGTGCCTCGCGGCACTGTGCTGCAATCTTCTCGGCGGCGGAGGCTACTTCTGCCTGCCGTGTATGTTCTGATTTGAATGAGGAGGAGATCACATTGGTCAAAAGCATGACGGGCTACGGAAGAGCCCGCGAAACGCGCAGCGGCCGCGATATCACCGTCGAGGTCCGCTCGGTCAACAACCGCTATCTTGACTGCGCCGTCAAGATGCCGCGCGCCTACATCTTCGCCGAGGACGCCGTGAAGACGCGGGTGCAGAAGGCCGTCTCGCGCGGCAAGGTAGACGTGTTCATCACCATCGACACCTCGGCGGCGGACGAGGCGGTCGTCAAGCTCAACCGCCCGCTTGCGCAGGGCTACTACAAGGCGCTGTGCGAGATCAACGAGGCCTGCGGTCTTGAGAGCGAGATCACCGCGTCGACCATCGCCCGCTTTCCCGACGTCCTGACCGTCACCAAGGCGGAGGAAGACCTGGAGTGCGTCGCCGCCGACCTCTGCGCCGTGCTCGGTGACGCGCTTGCCGCGTACAATCGGATGCGCGCGACCGAGGGCGAGCGTCTTGCCGCCGACATTGGCAGCCGGCTCGATACCATCGAGCACATCACCGGCATGGTCGAGGAGCGCTCGCCGCAGACCGTTGCGGAGTACCGCGCGCGCCTGACCGCCAAGATGGAGGAGGTCCTGCAATCGACCACCATCGACGAGGCCCGCATTCTCACCGAGGCCGCCATCTTTGCCGATAAGATCGCCGTCGACGAGGAGACCGTCCGCCTGCGCTCCCACGTTTCCCAACTGCGTACCATGCTCGTCTCCGACGAGCCGATGGGCCGCAAGATGGACTTCCTCATTCAGGAGGTCAACCGCGAGAGCAATACCATCGGTTCCAAGTGCAACGATATCACCATCGCGCGCGATGTGGTCGCCCTGAAGGCGGAGGTCGAAAAGATCCGCGAGCAGGTGCAGAACATCGAGTGAGGAGGGGACGATGAAGCTCATCAACATCGGCTTCGGCAATCTGGTCTCCGCCGAGCGTGTGCTGGCCATCGTCAGCCCCGACTCCGCGCCGATCAAGCGCCTCATTCAGGAGTCGCGCGAGCGAGGTATGCTGATCGACGCGACCTACGGCCGAAAGACCGCGTCCGTTTTCGTGATGGACAGCGACCATGTGGTGCTCAGCGCCATCGCGGCGGAGAAGCTCGCGCAGCGGCTCGGCCTTGAAATTTTGGGAGGATTGGAAGAAAACGAATGAAAACAGGGAAGACCTTTATCATCTCCGGCCCCTCCGGCGTCGGCAAGAGCACCGTGCTCCGTGAGCTGCTGCGGGACCGCGACGACCTCTATTTTTCGATCTCCGCCACAACGCGCACGCCGCGTGAGGGGGAGATCAACGGCGTTCACTATCATTTCATCAACGTCGATCGGTTCCGTGAAATGATCCAGGAGGATGAATTCCTCGAGTATGCCGAGTATGTCGGCAACTTCTACGGCACGCCCAAGCGCTATGTGGACGAAGCCATGGCGCAGGGGAAGGACGTTATCCTCGATATCGAGGTGCAGGGCGCCCTGCAGGTCATCGGCAAGCGGCCCGATACCGTGCGCATCTTCATCGCCCCTCCCTCGTGGGACGCGCTGGAGCAGCGCCTGACCGGGCGCGGAACGGACAGCCCCGAGAAGATCCAGAAGCGCCTCGTCCGTGCCAAGGTCGAGCTTCAGACTGCCGACACCTACGATTACTTTGTCATCAACGACACGGTGGAAAACGCCGTGCGCGAGATCAACGCCATCATGCTCGCCGAGCATTGCCGCCCGAGTGAGCGCATGGAGATATTGCAGTAAGATACCTAATTTAATTTATCAATCATGCCGCGCCGCGGCGAAAGGAAGTAAACGACTATGATGCTCTATCCCGCTATGAACACCCTCACCAAGAATGTTCCAAACCGCTACCTGCTGGTCAACGTGGTCGCGCGCCGCGCCCGTCAGATCGCGGAGGACGCCGAGCTGGAGGGGATCCACCTGACCGAAAAGCCCGTCACCGAAGCCATCAATGAGGTCGCCGACGGCGAGATCACCGCGGCGGACATTGATACGCACATCAATAAGTAAGAACAAACGATTCGCCGGAGAGGGGGAGAAGCATGGAACAGCAGATCGCAAGGATCGCCCTCTCCGGCGTACCCTACAGTGCGGACAAGCTGTATTCCTACCTCGTCCCGCCCGAGCTGGCTGACGCCTGCCGCGCGGGCGTTCGTGTGAGCGTACCGTTTGGCCGCGGCAACCGCCGCACCGAGGGCTTTGTGCTCGAAACGCTGTGCGAAGCGGCGGACAAGCCGCTCAAGCCGGTCTTTACCGTGCTGGACGAGCAGCCGCTGCTCGACACGTCCCTGCTGCGCCTTGCCAAATGGATGAAGGCGCGCTATTTCTGCACGGTCTACGACGCGCTCAAGACCATTCTGCCCGCGGGCATCTGGTTCCGCTACCGCGAGACCTACCGCTTAGCAGACGGTGTACAGGAGAGCGACTTGTCAGCGCTTGCCGCGGCGAACCGAACGGATAAGCTGCTGCTTGAGGCCATCACCGCCCGCGGCGAGCTGGAGCGCAGCGAGCTCGAGGAGCTCGGCGGCGCACGGACGATGAAGCGGCTCAAGCTCCTGTGCGAGCAGGGCGTGCTGTACTCCGAGACGACGGCCATCCGGCAGATCAGCGACAAGTCGGTGCGTATGGTGAGCCTTGCCGTGAGCGCGGAGGACGCGCTCGCCGCGGTCGAGCCAAAACGCCGCAGCGCGCCGCTGCGCTATGCGGCGGTCGAAATGCTCTGCGCGCAGGGCACGCTCTCCTCGTCGGATATCTGCTACTATACCGGCGCGTCGCTGCAAACGCTGCGCGGGCTGGAAAAGGCGGGCATCGTTTCATTTGCCAAGCAGGAGGTCCTGCGTGTCAGCAGGCACGAGCCCGTTGAGATGGCCCTGCCCATCGTGCTCAACGACGAGCAGCAGCAAGCCTTTGACGGACTGCTGCCGCTCATCGCCCGCCGCGAGGCGGGAGCGGCGCTGCTGCATGGCGTGACCGCCAGCGGCAAGACGCAGGTGTATATCCGCCTCATTGAGGAAACATTGGCGATGGGCCGCACGGCGATGCTGCTTGTGCCGGAGATCGCGCTCACGCCGCAGATGATGGCGAAATTTACCGCCTATTTCGGCGAGAACGTCGCCATGCTCCACAGCGGACTTCAGCTGACGGAGCGCTATGACCAGTGGAAGCGCATCCGCCGCGGCGACGTGCGGGTTGTGCTCGGCACGCGCAGCGCGGTGTTTGCGCCGCTGCCGGACCTCGGACTTATCATCATGGACGAGGAGCAGGAGCCGACCTACTGCTCGGAAAACCCGCCGCGCTACCATACGCGCGATGTCGCGCAGTTCCGCTGCGCGCAGAGCGGCGCGCTGCTGCTGCTTGGCTCGGCGACGCCGACGGTCGAGACGATGTATTACGCGCGGGAAGGGCGCTATCAAGTTTTCCCGCTTTACAGACGCTACAATGAAAAAGCGCTCCCCGAGGTGTTCATCGCCGATTTGCGCGACGAGCTTCGCGCGGGGAACGAGACCGCCGTCAGCGAACCGCTCCGCTCCGCGCTGGAGGAAAATCTCGCCCGCGGCGAGCAGAGCATTCTCTTTCTCAACCGCCGCGGCAACAGCCGGATGCTGCTGTGCGGTGAGTGCGGCGAGGTGCCCGAGTGCCCGCGCTGCAGCGTTCCGATGACCTATCACAGTGCGAACGGACGGCTGATGTGCCATTACTGCGGCCACAGCGAGCCGGCCTATGACCGCTGCCCGCAATGCGGCGGCATCATGAAGCACATCGGCACCGGCACGCAGAAGGTCGAGGAGGAGCTGCATGCTCTGTTCCCCGGAGCGAAGGTCCTGCGTATGGACACCGACACGGTCGGCGCGTCGCATGGGCACGAAAAGCTCCTGCGGCAGTTTGAAGAAGAAAAGATCCCGATCCTGCTCGGCACCCAGATGGTCGCCAAGGGCCTGGATTTTGAGAACGTCACGCTGGTCGGCGTCCTCTGCGCCGACGCCTCGCTCTATATCGACAACTACCGTGCACCGGAGCGCACGTTCAGCCTGCTCTCGCAGGTCGTGGGCCGCGCGGGCCGCGGCAGCAAGCAGGGCAGAGCGATCATTCAGACCTTCACGCCGGAAAACGAGGTCATCCGCGCGGCGGCCGCACAGGATTACGACGCGTTCTACGAAAGCGAGATCCGGATGCGGCGCCTGCGCCGCTATCCGCCGTTCGCCGACCTCTTCTCCTTTACCGTGACCGGCGCGGACGAGAGCCGCGTCATCCGCGCGGCAAAGGCGCTGCGCGACGCGCTCGGCTACGCCGTCGAACGGCGCGAGGAGCTCAAGCCGCTGAGCATCGAGGTGCTCGGTCCTGCCGGGGCGAGCGTGGTGAAGGTCAACAACCGCTACCGCTACCGTGTTTTTCTCGTCGGCAAGGGCTGTCCGGCGCTGCGCCGTCTGGTGGCGGAATATCTCTATGCGTTTTATCAACACAAGGAAAACCGCGGTCTCGACATTTTTGCCGACTGCAATGCGATACAATAGGAGGAACTGCTATGGCCATTCGTGAGATCAGAAAAAAGGGCGACCCGTGCCTGGAGAAGGTCTGCCACCCGGTGACGGAATTCAATGAGCGTCTGCACCTGCTGCTGGACGATATGCGTGAAACGCTGGAGGAGTCCGGCGGCGTCGGGCTTGCCGCGCCGCAGGTCGGCATCCTGCGCCGCGTGTGCATCGTGGAGGACAGCGAGGGCGAGATCATCGAGCTCGTGAACCCCGAGATCGTCAAGGCTGAGGGCGAGCAGACCGGCTTGGAGGGCTGCTTGAGCCTGCCCGGCCACTGGGGCATCGTCACCCGTCCCTACACCGTGCGCGTGTGCGCGCAGGACCGCGACGGCGCGACCTTCGAGGTCGAGGATGAAGACATCACCGCCCGCTGCTTCTGCCACGAGATCGAGCATCTGGACGGACACCTGTTCAGCGAGCACTGTGACCGCCTGCTCACCGACGAGGAGCTGGAGCAGTATCTCAAGGAGCACGAGGACGAGTACGAAAGGGAAGACGACGAATGAGGATCGTATTCATGGGAACGCCCGACTTCGCAGTTGCGTCGCTCCGCCGTCTGGTGGAGGACGGGCATGAGGTCGTCGGCGTATTTACCCAGCCGGACAAGCCCAAAAACCGCGGCATGAAGCTGACCTTCTCGCCTGTGAAGGAATATGCCTTAACACAAGACCTGCCGGTCTATCAGCCGCTCAAAATGCGTGACGGGGAAGCGCTCGGCATATTGCGGGAGCTTGCGCCCGAGCTGATCGTGGTCGCGGCCTACGGAAAGATCCTGCCGCAGGAGATCTTAGACCTGCCGCAATACGGCTGCATCAACGTTCACTCCTCGCTTCTGCCGAAGTACCGCGGCGCCGCGCCCATCAACTGGGCGATCCTGAACGGCGAGTGTGTCACCGGCGTTTCCATCATGTATATGGTTGCAGCGCTCGACGCGGGCGATGTCATCCGCACGGTCTCGACCGTGATCGGTGAGCATGAGGACGCCGCGGCGCTGACAGAGCGCCTTGCTGAGCTCGGCGCGCAGGCGCTGAGCGAGACGATCCCGACGATTGAGGACGGCACGGCGAAGCGCACCCCGCAGGACGAGTCGGCGTTCACCTATGCGCCCATGCTCGACCGCTCGCTTTCGCCCATCGACTGGACGAGGAGCGCACGGGAGATCGACTGCCAGGTGCGCGGTCTCATTCCGTGGCCCTGTGCCGCGACGAGCGTGGACGGGAAAAGCGTCAAGGTCTACGAGACCATTTCCGGGGAAATGACCGCCGACGCGCCCGGCACGATGCACGCGGTCAAGCGCGGCCTTTCCGTTGCCTGCGGCGACGGCAGGAGCCTCATCATCACACAGCTTCAGGCGGAGGGCGGCAAGCGCATGGCGGCTGCCGACTATCTGCGCGGTCACCCGCTCAAAACAAACGGCTAAAGGGGAGAGCTTATGCCTTACTATTCTTACGGCTACGGTTACGATTCGGCCAACATGGTCTACCTCATTCTGCTGGTCCCGGTCCTGCTGCTGTCGCTCTATGCGCAGGCAGCGGTCAGCGGCAATTTCTCGCGTTACAGCAATGTGACGAATCGCCGCGGACTGACCGGCGCGCAGGCGGCGGCCAGTGTGCTGCGCGCACACGGCATCACAGACGTCGGCATTGCCCGCTGCTCAGGCAAGCTGACCGACCACTACGATCCGCGCAATAACACCATCTTTCTCTCCGATTCGGTTTACGATGCCGCCACGGTCGCGGCGGTCGGCGTTGCTGCGCATGAGGCCGGACACGCGGTGCAGTACGCCGTTGGCTATGGCCCTGTCAAGCTGCGCAGCGCCATTGTGAAAACGACGCAGTTCAGCTCGCAGGCTTCGTTCATCATTCTGATGCTCGGCCTCGTGCTCTACAGCCAGCCGATCCTGCTGCTCGGCATTGTCCTCTTCGGCGTGGTCGCGTTCTTCCAGCTCGTCACGCTGCCGGTGGAGTTCAACGCCTCCCACCGCGCGCTTGAAACGCTGGAGGGGGAGCATATCCTGGAGGACGAGGAGATGGCCGGTGCACGGAAGGTGCTCCGCGCCGCGGCGCTGACCTATGTCGCTGCGCTGCTCTCGTCGCTTTTGCAGCTCCTGCGCTACGCTTTGATCTTCCTCAACCGCTCCGGGAATCGCCGCGGAGGGCGCCAATGAGAGTCGACCGTGCAAGAGAAGCGGCGCTGGACGCGCTGGCGGCCTGCCGCCGGAACGGCGCGTGGATCGACGGCGCGCTCAAGCAGGTGCTCAAGCGGGACGGGCTTTCCGGCCGCGATGCAGCCTTTGCCAGCCGCATTGCCTACGGCGTGATGCAAAGCCGCATTTACCTTGACCGCTGTCTGGCGCGCTGCCTGACGCAGAGGCCCGAAAAGCTCGAGCCGCTGCTGCTGGATATCCTCCGCGTCGGTGCGTATCAGATCCTTTTTATGGACAAGGTGCCGGTCAATGCCGCCGTGAATGAGGCGGTGGAGATGGCGAAGGCGCACAAGCTATCCCGCGCGGCGGGACTGGTGAACGCGGTGCTGCGCAATGTGGACCGCAGAAGGGGAGAGCCGCTTGCCTTTGCGGACGAGCTTGAAGCGCTCTCCGTACAGACGAGCCACCCGCGTGCGCTCGTCGAGCGCGTGGTCGGCCTGCTCGGCGCGGAGGAAGCGGAAGCCTTTCTCCGCGCGGACAATGAGCCGGTTCCGACCACCATTCAGACCAACACGCTCAAAACGACCGCGAAGCAGCTTCGCGCCTCGCTGGAGGATGAGGGCGTAACCGTGGAGCCGCACCCTTGGCTCGCGGACTGCTTCACCGTTTCCGGCACCGGCGATCTGGAAGGTCTGCGCGCATGGCGCGAGGGCTGGTTCACGGTGCAGGATGCCGCGGCGAAGCTGACGGCTTTGGCTGCCGCGCCGAAGGCGGGGAGCTTTGTCATCGATACCTGCGCCGCCCCCGGCGGGAAGTCCTTCGCCATGGCGATGTGCATGGAAGGGAAAGGACACATTCTCTCCTGCGATGTGGAGGAGCACAAGTTGCGGCTCATGGAGGCCGGTGCGGAGCGGCTGGGGATCGAGTGCATGGAGGTTCGCTTGGCCGATGGCCGTGTCTGCGATGAAGCGCTTGCGGAGAAGGCGGACGTCGTCGTCTGCGACGTACCGTGCTCCGGGCTCGGCATCATCCGCAAGAAGCCGGACATCCGTTATAAGGACATGGCTTCGCTCACGGGTCTGCCCGCGATCCAAAGCGCCATTCTGGACAATGCCTCACGCTATGTCCGGCGCGGCGGGACGCTCGTTTACTCCACCTGCACGGTGCTTCCCGAGGAAAACGAGCGGGTGACGGATGCGTTTCTCCGCGCGCACCCGGACTTTACTTACGATGCCTTTGCGCTGCCCGACCCCATCGGCACAGTTGAGGGACACATCACGCTCTGGCCGCAGCGCCACGGGACGGACGGCTTTTACATCTGCCGCATGACGCGCAAGGAATGAGGATGACGATGACCGATATCAAATCCATGACACAAGAGGAGATCACCGACGCGCTGCGCGCAATGGGCGAGCCTGCCTTCCGCGGCAAGCAGGTGTTCTCCTGGCTCCATAAGGGCGCGACCGACTTTGCGGAGATGAACAATCTCTCCAAGCCCCTGCGGGAAAAGCTTGGCAAGGAGTTTACCATTACAGCGCCGACCGTCGCCCGCAAGCAGGTTTCCCGGCTCGACGGCACGGTCAAATACCTCTGGGAGCTGCGCGACGGCAACTGCATCGAGACGGTGCTCATGAGCTATCACCACGGCAACACCGTCTGCATCTCCTCGCAGGTCGGCTGCCGGATGGGCTGCAAATTCTGCGCCTCCACCATAGCCGGCAAGGTAAGAGACTTAACACCGTCGGAGATGCTTGATCAGGTGCTCTTCACCCAGCTGGATTCGGGAAAGGACATCTCCAACATCGTTCTCATGGGCATCGGCGAGCCGCTGGACAACCGCGCGAACGTGCTGCGCTTTCTGCAGCTCGTGAATCACCCGGAGGGGCTGAACATCGGAATGCGCCACATCTCGCTTTCCACCTGCGGCGTCGTACCCGGCATCGACGCGCTTGCGGAGGAAAACCTGCAGCTCACTCTTTCCGTTTCGCTCCACGCGCCGGACAGCGCGACGCGCAGCCGCATCATGCCGGTCAACAACGCCTACGACGTGGAGGAGCTGTTCGCCGCCTGCCACCGCTATTTTAAGAAAACCGGCCGCCGCATCTCGTTTGAGTACGCGATGATCGACGGCGTGAACGACCACGACTGGCAGGCCGACCTGCTCGCCGAGCGCATCCACGGGATGCCGGGGCACGTCAATCTGATCCCGCTCAACGACGTGGTCGAAAGCGAGTTCAAGCCCAGCCGCCGCGTCGCGGCGTTTCAGAAGCGATTGGAGTCCCACGGCCTGACGGCGACGGTGCGCCGCAGTCTCGGCGGGGATATCGATGCCTCCTGCGGCCAGCTTCGCCGCAAGGAGATGGAGGCAAAGGAGAGAGGACGATGAAAGCCTGCGGCATCACGGACGTTGGACTGCAGCGTCACGAAAATCAGGATACCTTTGCCGTGGAGCGCGGCGCGGCGGACGGTCAGCTCATTGCGGTCGTGTGCGACGGCATGGGCGGCGAGAACTGCGGGCAGATCGCCAGCAGCCTTGCGGTCCGCACCTTTCTCGACGAGCTGCACGCAGTCCTGCGCGCGGATATGACGACGGAGCAACTGCGCGAAGCGGTGTCATTCTGTGTTTCCAAAGCAAACGCTGCCGTCAACCGCCACGCGCAGGAGCATACGGAGTGTCACGGCATGGGGACGACGCTTGTCTCCGCCGTGACGAACGGCTCCGGCGCGGTCATCTGCAACGTCGGCGACAGCCGTGCCTACCGCGTCGGCACGGAGAGGCTCGAGCGCATCACCCGCGATCATTCGGTGGTCGAGGGCCTGATCGAAAGCGGCAATATCACCGCCGAGCAGGCGCGCACGCACCCCAACCGCAACCTCATCACCCGCGCGCTCGGCCCCGAGGAGCATATCGAGTGCGACGTATACGATGTGACGCTCGGCGCGGACGAGCGGCTGCTGCTCTGCTCGGACGGGCTGGTCGTCACCGCCACGGACGAGGAGATGTACGAGGCGGTCGGCCGGGGCGATACGCCGGAGGAGAGCCTTGAGCACCTGCTCGAGCTTTCCAAACAGCGCGGCGCGCCGGATAACGTTACCGCTGTGCTGCTCTATCACGAGTGAGAAAGGAGGGCGCATAGATGGATCAAATGATCGGCAGAATGCTGGACAACCGCTATGAGCTGCTTGAGCTGATCGGCAGCGGCGGCATGGCAATGGTCTATAAGGCCAAGTGCCACCGGCTCAACCGCCTTGTGGCGGTCAAGGTATTGAAAAGCGATTTCGCGAGCGACGCGGATTTCCGCCGCCGCTTCTACGATGAATCCCAGGCCATCGCGATGCTCTCCCACCCGAACATCGTTTCGGTCTATGACGTGTCGCGCTCCTCGCCGGAGTACATTGTCATGGAGCTCATCGACGGCATCACGCTCAAGCAGTATATGGAGCGGCGCGGGCGTCTGAACTGGCGCGAGTCGCTGCATTTCATCACACAAATTATGAAGGGGCTGAGCCACGCGCATTCGCGCGGCATCGTCCACCGCGACATCAAGCCGCAGAACATCATGGTGCTGCGCGACGGCAGTGTCAAGGTCACGGACTTCGGCATCGCCTGTCTTTCCAACTCCGCCAACACCATGACGCAGGAGGCGCTCGGCTCCGTCCACTACATCTCGCCCGAGCAGGCGAAGGGCAACCGCCCCGACGCGCGCTCAGATATCTACTCCGCCGGCGTCGTGCTCTATGAGATGCTCACGGGCCGCCTGCCCTTTGAGGGCGACAGCGCCGTGTCCGTCGCGATTCAGCATTTAAGCAGCGTGCCGCTCTCCCCGCGGGAGATCGACCCCGACGTGCCCGAGGCGCTGGAAAAGATCTGCATGAAGGCGATGGCCTCGGACATCGACCGCCGCTATCCGACGGCGGACGCCATGCTCGCCGACCTGGAGGAGTTCCGCAAGAACCCGGACGTAGACCTTGATTTCAGCATCGAGGATCTGCGCCGCCCCGATACCGACGAGCCGACGCAGTATATCCCCGCCGTGCAGGCAGTCACGCCGAAGCGGGAGGAGCCGCAGGAGGACGAGCCGGTCGACGAGAAAAAAACGCAGAAAATGCTTCTGCTGGCCGGCGGCATCGCGCTGGCCGCGGTGATCGTGTTCGCTCTGTGGAACGTCATCATGGGCAGCTTCCGAAAGGAGCCTGTGCAGACGGAGTTCACCGTGCCGAACCTCCTCGGCATGACCATTGAGGAGGCCGAGGCCGACGAGCGGGTGAAGGGCATCTTCACCATTACGGAGATGGGCAGCCGCGCGAGCAGCGAGTACGCGGAGGGTCAGATCGTTGAGCAGACGCCTGCGGCCGACAACGTGGTGCGCAGCAACCGCGAGATCCAGGTCTTTGTCAGCACCGGCGAAAAGACCGAGCCGATGCAGAGCGTCACGGGACTGGAGTGGCGCAGCGCGAAGATCATTCTTGACGACCTTGGGCTTGACCTGCAGTATAACTGGAAGGATGAGTATTCCGACTCCATCACCTCCGGCTGTGTCATTCGCACGGAGCCGGCAAAGGGAGAGATGCTCCGGCAGGGCGACGTCCTGCTGCTTTACCGCAGCAAGGGCCCGGAGCCGCGGCCCGTCACCGTAGTCTCTTATCTCGGCTACGAACAGACAACGGCGGTGGAGGAGGCCGAGACGCTCGGCCTGAAGGTCACGGTGAAGCACGTTTACAGCGACGCGCTTGCGGGCACCGTCGTTGAGCAGAGCATCGCGCAGGATACGGTCGTCACCACCGGCGCCGAGATCGTGCTCACCGTCAGCGACGGGCCCGATCCTTCCGTTTCCGGCACAGAGGGGATCCCCCCGGAGGCGGCGTGAGAGGACGGATCAAAAAGGCCCTCAGCGGCTTTTACTATGTCGATACCGGCGAGGGGATCGTGACCTGCCGCGCGCGCGGGCGCTTCCGTAAGGAGGGCGTTTCGCCGCTTGTCGGCGACCGCGTGGAGATCACGGTATCCGGCACGGAGGGCATGGTTGATGCCATCGGGCCGCGGCACAACGTTTTTTCGCGTCCGGCGGTCGCCAACATTGACCAGCTCGTGATCGTGGCGTCGAACGCCATCCCGCAGACCGATCCGTATCTCATCGACCGCATGACCGCCATCGCCGCGCTGAAGGGCTGCGAAGTCCTGATCTGCATCAACAAATCGGACCTTGACCATGCCGACGAGCTGTGCGCCATCTATGAAAAGGCGAGGCTTCCGTTTCTGCTCACAAGCGCCGAAACGGGGGAGGGCATTGCCGAGCTGCGGGAGCGTATTTCCGGCAAGCTGTCTGCCTTTACAGGCAATTCCGGCGTTGGAAAATCGAGCCTGCTCAATGCGCTCGACCCACGCTTTTCCGTGCAGGTCGGCGAGGTCAGTCAGGCGCTCGGACGCGGACGCCACACCACGCGCCATGTGGAGCTGTATACCCTCTCCGGCGGCGCGGAGATCATCGACACGCCCGGCTTTTCCTCCTTCGATACCGACGAGCTCGGGCTTGCGCTGAAGGAGCGGCTGCCGGAGACCTTTTTGGACTTCGCGCCCTATCTGGACGGCTGCCGCTTCGTCGGCTGCAGCCACACGAAGGAAAAGGGCTGCGCCGTTCTGGAGGCTGTGCGGGCGGGGAAGCTCTCCGCCTCACGGCACGCGAGCTATCTGCGGCTCTACAACGAGCTCAAAGACCTGCGGGAGTGGAGCAGCAAATGAAGAAGCGAAAGCGGCGGGATTTCCCGCCGCTTTTTCCATGCCCGCGGGGCACGGGACAACGCCGCGCGGTATATACTGTAGCATCAGGCGTGACGGGAAGGAGGTGCGGCCATGTGGGGCAGGAACTGGTGCTGTCTGGGCATCTGCGCGCTGGCGCTGGGACTGGCGATCTTCATCGTTGCCATTTTTCCGGTGGGCTTTCTGATGTTTCTGGTCGCGTTGCTTCTCGTCGTCTGCGGCTGGGGCTGTATCCGGAGGAGGTGAGCGGATTTGAAGATCGTGGTGTGGAAGTCGCCCAAGGCCCTGTGCGGCGTGCTGCGGCTGCTGTTCGGGATCAAAGACGGGCAGGAATAAAGCGGTCCTTTGGCGCATAGAGTGAAGCAAAACCGTGCCAAAGGAGAGGACTGCCATGGAGCTTGAACTGTGCAAAGAGACGTATTCCTGTTATGAGGCTCTGCCGCCGCTTGTGGAGACGCGCGAGCAGAGCACCGAGACCATCGTCCCCGATTACTGCCCCGACATCGCGCGCATCGTGGAGGGCAGCGGCTGCCTCTTCGTGCGCAGCCGCGAGATTGCGGACGGGCGCGTGAGCGTTTCCGGCTCGCTGCGCGTGACGCTTTTGTACATAGCCGACGGCAGCGGCGGGCTCAAGAGCTTTTCGTACACGCTTCCCGTCGAGGAGACGCTGGACGGACGGCTGCGCGAGGGCTGCACCGAGGCGAGCGTGAGCGGCTGCGTCAGCGCGCTGGAGGTCCGCGCGCTCAACCCGCGCAAGATCATGACGCGTGCCGCTGTCGAGCTGACCGTTACGCCTTACTGCGCCGCGCAGCTCACGGCCTGCGGCGATGTGACGCAGCGGGCGGAAAACGGCATTGAGACGCTGTGCGAGACGCAGGAGGTCTCGATCATCAAGGCGCTGCGCAGCAAGGACTTTGTGTTCTCCGACGACCTCGTGCTCTCGAGCAGTAAGGAGCCGGCGGCGGAGCTGCTGCGCGAGAGCGCGTCTGTCCGCACGACGGAGTGCCGCCTGATCGGCGGCAAGATCATCCTCAAGGGCGTTGTCTGCGTGGAGGTCCTCTATCTCTCGGAGAGCGGGACCATCTGCAGCGCCGCCGCGGAGCTGCCCTTTTCCCAAATCGTCGAGGGCGTCGAGGACGCGGACGAGAACACCTCTGCCGAGGCGATGCTGTGCCTGACCGGCGCGGAGCTGCGCATCGGCGGCGAGAGCGGCGACGCGCGCACCATCTCCGCAAAGCTCTTCCTGCACGCCTTTGTCGTGCTGCGCCAAAGGCTCTGCCTGCGCTGCATCACCGACCTTTACAGCACGAGCTGCGAGCTCTCCGCGCAGATGCAGACGCTTGAGCTGTGCGGCGGCGTTGAGACCGTCACGCAGGAGCAGAACGTCCGCGAGCAGATCGAGACCGGTGTGGAGGTATCTGCGGTGCTGTGCGCCGAGGTCCATTTCGGCAGCGTCAGTCTGGTGCAGGAGGAGAGCACGGCAAACGTGCGCTGCACGGCGATCCTCCGTGTGCTCTATCTCGACGAGGGCGGCGCGCCGCTGATGGTCGAGCGCCGCACCGAGGTCGCCGCGCGCATTGCTGTTCCGGAGGGCTGTACCGCCGCGGTCCGCAGCGTGACGGCCTGCGAGGTCAACGCCGCCGCGACGGCGGACGGCATCGAGGTGCGCTTCCCGGCGCTCTTTACCCTCGAATGTACCCGCCGCTGCCGCTGCGCCTGCCTGTGCGCGCTCAAGGCGGAGCCGCAGCAGGAGAGCGGCGGCAGGCAGCCGACACTCGTACTGCGTGCCATGGGCGCGCAGGAACGGCTCTGGGATCTCGCCAAGGCCTACCGCACGACGGTTGCCGAGATCCTCACCGCCAACGAGCTTTCCGCCGAGGCTGACGCGCCGGACGGCGAGATGCTGCTCATTCCGTGCCGCCGCTGAATATTTCCCGGGAAAAGAGCCGTGAGGCTCTTTTTCTTTTTTGGCTTGTCATACCCCGCGCGGAGCGCTCATATAGTGAAGCAAGAACGGTGAGGATTCGGAGGAGATCGCTATGACCACAAATACCGGCATCTATCAGGACATCGCCACGCGCACGGCGGGCGACATCTATATCGGCGTCGTCGGCCCGGTGCGCGCCGGCAAATCGACCTTCATCAAGCGCTTCATGGAAACGCAGATCATCCCGAACATCGACAATGTCTACCGCCGCGAGCGCGCCAAGGATGAGCTGCCGCAGAGCGGCAGCGGCCGCACGGTGATGACCTCCGAGCCGAAGTTCGTGCCCGAGGAGGCCGTGGACATCGCGCTCGATGAGGGCGCGAGCTGCTCCGTGCGGCTCATCGACTGCGTGGGCTACATGGTCCCCGGCGCGGCGGGACAGCTCGACGGCGACAGCCCCCGCATGGTCACAACGCCATGGGCCGACCATCCGGTCACGATGGCGGAGGCGGCGGAGCTGGGCACGACGCGCGTGATCCGCGAGCATTCGACCATCGGCATCGTCATTACGACCGACGGCAGCATCACGGACATTCCGCGCGAGGACTACCTCGAGGCTGAGGGCCGCGTCATCCGTGAGCTGCAGGAGATCGGCAAGCCTTTTCTCGTGCTGCTCAACGCCGTTGACCCGAAATCAAGCAGAGTTCAGGCGATGGCAAGTGATATTGCTTCACACTATGGCGTGTGCTGTCTGCCGGTTAACTGCCTGGAGCTGGACGACGCGGCGGTGGGGGATATCCTCAAGGCGATCCTCTACGAGTTCCCGCTGACCGAGCTGGAGCTTCATATCCCGGCATGGGTCCTGGCGCTGCCCGCCGACCATGCCATCAAACTCGGCCTTTACCGCAGCATCCGCGAGGGCGCCAAGGGACTGCACCGCATCCGTGAGGTCGCGCCCGCGGTGGACGCCATGTGCGCCTACGAGGGCATCAGCGGCGCAAAGGTCAACGCTATCTCGCTCGGCAGCGGCACCGCCAGCGCAGAGCTTCAGCTCCCGCGGGCGTTGTTCTATCAGACGCTCAGCGAGCAGTCCGGCTTTGATGTGGCGGACGACGGCGATCTCATGCGTCTGCTCACGGAGCTTTCCGCCGTCAAGGCGGACTACGACAAGGTATCCTCCGCCATTCGGGACGCCCGCGAAACGGGCTACGGCGTGGTCGTGCCGACGGTCGACGAGCTCATTTTGGAGGAGCCGGAGATCATGAAGCAGGGCGGCCGCTACGGTGTGCGGCTCAAGGCCAGCGCGCCGAGCATCCACATGATCCGCGCGAACATCGAAACGACCGTTTCGCCCATCGTCGGCAACGAAAAGCAGAGCGAGGACATGGTCAATTATCTGTTGCAGGAGTTCGAGGGCGACACAGCGAAGATCTGGCAGTCGAATATCTTCGGGCGCAGCTTCCACGAGATCGTCAGCGAGGACCTGCAGGCCAAGCTCAAGCGGATGCCGGACGACGCGCGCGCCAAGCTCCGCCAGACGCTCGAACGCATCATCAACGAGGGCAGCGGCGGCCTCATCTGCATCATTCTCTGAAAATTGTGAAGAGAGGGGAGACACCCCTCTCTTTCTTACATTTTGTAACCAAAATGTTTCCGCTTTGTAACTTGTGTTTCCAATCGCTTCATGCTATACTGTTTACATAAAACGAAGAAAGAGAGAGGTACCATGAAAAGGAAGCTCGCCCTGCCCGTATTCTTGCTCGCTGCCGTATTGTGTGCCGTGTGGTCCTTTATCGAAGCGAAGCAGCCGACGCCGGCATCGCTGCGGAAGCAGCTTATCGACGCGTTGGATTCGGTTGACGCCGTTTCCTTTCAACCTGACCGCCTTGACAGTAATCACGCCGAAGGTCCTGTCACCGACGCGAAATACGTGGAGGAGATATGCGCCCTGCTCCGCCAGCTCGAGCCGGCGGACGACGTCGTGTGGCCTGCCGAGGAGGAACAGTATCTTTTTTCCAAGGCGTCCTTTGTGCTGCTTTCCGGCCATGGCAGCGAGGAACTGACGACGGCGGACGGCACGGCAGAAACGCCGCGCTGCTATATCCTGAACGACCGCGGCAATGACCGTACCCTGCTTTTTGTACATAACGGAAGCCGAAGCTATGAAAATAAGGATTTCCGGCTCATCGGCGCGCTGCCGTTCACCGGTCTTGACTATACCATCGCGATGGATCAGAAATTGCAGAGCCGCACCGGCTCCGAGATCCTCATGCTGACCGAGAAGGTCAGCGGTCAGACCGTCACGCTGAGGGTCTACGAGTTGGATGAGGATGGCTATGCGCGCTACGCGCTCTTTGGCGCAGACGGTACGGAGATCGACATACCGTTCGGCGTGGGTCGCCGCACTTGGATTGGGGAGGACGAGGCCGCCGAGAAGGTCTCCCTGACCGTGCGGGATGATGTGCTCGGCTTCCCGGGCTTCGAGCTTGAAACGGTCCAAGGCGGGCGCATGACAGTTCGTTACTTCTATGCGCTGACGGAGCAGGGCTTCGTCTATGCGGGAGAAGCCTTTGGCCATGGCTTTGATGATACAGAGTGGGGCGACGGCGTGTGGCCGCTCGACCTTACGGGCGACGGGCGCAGCGAGCTGGTCACGCGCAGCACCTTTGGCACCGGCGTACCGCACGTTTTTGTCTACCGCTGGAACGCAGCGGAGGGAATCTCGCAGCACAGCGGCATAGACTGGGAGAAGGCGGACGCACAGCTTGCGAAGCTGAGCGCGCCGCTTGGCTCGGTCGCGCGGGCGGAGACCTATCACGCGGAGGATAACACCGTCACGCTGACGCTCTACACGGAAAACGGCACAAAGGAAACGACGCTGCCGCTCACCACGGATATTCTCGGCGAGTGGTTCACAAACGTCTGATTGGAAGATACAAAAAAGGAACCGATCCTGCGGATCGGTTCCTTTTTCTTGCTGCATAGAACCTTACTTCGCCAGCACCTTTTTGAGCTTTGCGAAGCGGGGGAGAGAATCCTCCTTCGGCAGCTTCGGCTCGCCCTGAATGAGTGGCAGGGCATAGTCGATGAAGTCGTGCGTCACGCCGTTGCCTTCGGCGTTGATCCACTCCTGTGGCACCTTCTTCTCGGCGTTTGCCACCTCGGTGAGCGGCAGCAGCTTCGTCTTGCAGGCGTAGCGACCGTTGACCGTGCCGCGCTCGAAGGCGACCATCTTATCGGTGATGCCCGCGACGGCGTTCTCCACCGCCGCACGGCCCGCCATGACGGCCTCCTCAATGTCGGTCTCGCTGGCGAGGTGCGCGCCGCAGCGCTGGAGCAGGGAAAGCTCGATGCCGCGAACCTTCGCGCCGGTCTTCTGCTTCACAACGTCGGCAAGACGTGCGGCAAGACCGCCGAGCTGCGCGTGGCCGAAGCCGTCGGTCGCACTGGTCTTGGCCTCAGAAACGAAGCTGCCGTCGGCATAGTGGATGCCCTCGGAGACCGCGACCATGCAGTTGCCCTTTTCCTTGTAGACGCGCTCGACGTCGGCAAGGAATTTATCCATATCGAAGTCACGCTCGGGCAGGTAGATGAGGTCGGGGCCCGCACCGTATTCGGTAGCGAGCGCGGCGGCGGCAGTCAGCCAGCCGGCGTGGCGGCCCATGATCTCGATGATGCAGATCATACCGGTGTCGTACACGCGCGCGTCCTGATAGACCTCCATGCAGCTCGTGGCGATATACTTCGCGGCGCTGGCGTAGCCGGGGCAGTGGTCGGTGCCGAAGAGATCGTTGTCGATGGTCTTGGGGATGCCCATGACGCGGCACTCGTAGCCGACCTTCTTCATATACTTGGAGATCTTGTTGCAGGTGTCCATGGAGTCGTTGCCGCCGTTGTAGAAGAAATAGCGGACATCATGCTTCTTGAACACCTCGAGAATACGCTTATAATCGGTGTCGTCCACATCGGGATCGGCGATCTTGTAGCGGCAGGAGCCGAGCGCAGAGGAGGGGGTGTACTTCAGCAGCTCCAGCTCGCGCGCGTCCTCCTTGCTCATGTCGAACAGGCGGTCGGCAAGCACGCCCTTGATGCCGTGCTCCGCGCCGTAGACGGCGGTGATGCAGTCGGAGTCAAGCGCCGTGCGGATCACGCCGTAGGCGCTGGCGTTGATGACAGAGGTCGGGCCGCCGGACTGACCGATGATGCAGGCGCCTTTCAATTCACTCATATCGTTTCTCCTTTGACGGTTTAAGCCTTACCGGCGCAGCCGAGCACGTCGACGAGCTTATGACGGACGAGCTCCTTGATGTTGGCGCGGGCGGGCTTGAGATACTCGCGAGGGTCGAACTTGTCGGGGTGCTCATCCATGAACTGACGGATGGTGCCGGTCATGGCGAGACGCAGGTCGGAGTCGATGTTGATCTTGCAGACCGAAAGCTTCGCGGCCTCACGCAGCTGCTCCTCGGGCACGCCGATGGCATTGGGCATCTTGCCGCCGTGGTCGTTGATCATCTTCACATACTCCTGCGGGACGGAGGAGGAGCCGTGCAGCACGATGGGGAAGCCGGGCAGACGCTTGGAGACTTCCTTCAGAACGTCGAAGCGCAGCGGGGGCGGAACAAGGATGCCGTCGGCGTTGCGGGTACACTGCTCGGGCTTGAACTTGTAAGCGCCGTGGCTGGTGCCGATGGCGATGGCGAGAGAGTCGCAGCCGGTCTTGGAGACGAACTCCTCGACCTCCTCGGGATGGGTGTAGGACGCCTCGTGCGCCGCGACCTTGACCTCGTCCTCAATGCCGGCGAGGGTGCCGAGCTCGGCCTCGACGACCACGCCGTGGTCATGCGCGTACTCAACGACCTTCTTGGTGATCTCGATATTCTCGACAAAGGGCTTGGAGGAGGCGTCGATCATAACGGAGGTGAAGCCGCCGTCGATGCAGCTCTTGCAGGTCTCAAAGTCCGGGCCGTGATCGAGGTGCAGCACGATGGGGATGTCGGGGCAGCACTCCACGGCGGCCTCGACGAGCTTGACGAGGTAGGTATGGTTCGCGTAGGCGCGGGCGCCCTTGGAAACCTGAAGAATAACGGGAGCGTGTTCCTCCTGGCAGGCCTCGGTGATGCCCTGCACGATCTCCATGTTGTTGACGTTGAACGCGCCGATGGCGTAGCCGCCGTCATACGCCTTCTTGAACATTTCGGTAGAGGTAACGAGTGGCATGATATCGTCTCCTTTTGTAAAGTTATTTCAAATGATTGGTACGTTTGGTACTACTTATATTGTAGCACAGAAAACGGAAAATACAAGAGAAAAGTGAAAAATATTTCCTTAAAAAAGAGAGACAAAGTGTGTGCTTTGTCTCTCTTTCTCTCATCAGATGTTGGCCTTGATCGTTGCGGCGATCTGATCGGCGGTCAGACCGTACTCGCGCAGCACGTCGGCTGCCTTGCCGGACTGGCCGAACTGGTCGTTCACGCCGATCTTATGGAATTTGCAGTTGACCTTGCCCATGAGGACGTCGGCCACCGCGTCGCCCAAGCCGCCGATGACGCTGTGCTCCTCAACGGTGATGACCTTGCCGCACTTCTCCGCCCACGCAGTCACGCATTCGACGTCGATGGGCTTGATGGTGTGGACGTTGATGACGGCGGCGTCGATGCCGTCCTTGGCGAGCTCGTCGGCGGCCAGGAGGGATTCATTGACCATCAGGCCCGTCGCGAAGATCGCGACATCCTTGCCTTCGCGCAGGACATTGGCCTTGCCGAGAACAAAGGGCTTGACCATGTCGCCCTCAAAAACAGGCGTGGCGAGGCGGGCGAGGCGCATATACACGGGGCCGTCGAAATCGGCGATCGCCATGGTCGCGGCCTTGGCCTCGTTCGCGTCGGCGGGGCAGAGGACCGTCATGCCCGGAATGACGCGCATGAGCGCAAGGTCCTCGATGCACTGATGGCTGCCGCCGTCCTCGCCGACGCTCACGCCGGCGTGGGTGGCGCAGATCTTGACGTTGAAGTGCGGATAGGCAACGGAGTTGCGGATCTGCTCGTAGGCCCGGCCGGCCGCGAACATCGCGAAGGTGGAGCAGAAGGGAACGAGACCCATCGTGCTCATGCCGGCGGCGGCGTCGACCATGTTGGCCTCGGCAATGCCGAAGTTGTAGAATTTCTCGGGGTGCGCCTTGGCGACCTTGCAGGTCTGGGTCGCGTTGGCAAGGTCGGCGTCGAGCACGACGACCTTATCGTTCTTTTCCACCAGCTCGATCAGCGCTTCGCCGTAAGCCTGGCGGGTCGCAATTTTATCAGCCATGTTCGTTAACCCTCCAATTCCTTCAAAGCCTGATCGCGCTGCTCGGCGTTGGGCGCCTTGCCGTGCCAGCCGACCTGATTTTCCATGAACGAAACGCCCTTGCCCTTGACCGTGTGGGCGAGGATCGCCTTGGGCTTGCCGGGCATCGTCGGCTTCGAGAGCGCGGCCTCCACCGCGTCGAGATCGTTGCCGTCCGGCAGCTCCACAAGGTCAAAGCCGAACGCGCGCAGCTTTGCGCCGAGGTCGCCGAGGCTCATGACCTGATCGTTCGAGCCGTCGATCTGCAGACCGTTGTTGTCGATGATGACGGTGAGGTTGTCCAGCTTATAGTGGGCGGCGGCCATGTAAGCCTCCCAGATCTGCCCCTCCTGACTCTCGCCGTCGCCGACGAGGGCAAAGACCTTCGTATCCTTGCCGAGGTGCTTGGCGCCGAGCGCCATGCCGACGGCGATGGACACGCCCTGACCGAGCGAACCGGTGGAGGCGTCCACGCCCGGGACCTTTTTGGCGTCGGGGTGGCCCTGCAGAATGGAGTGGAGCTGACGGAAGTTCGCGTACTCATCGCGGGAGATGAAGCCCTTGGCGGCAAGCACCGCGTAATAGCACGGCGCCGCGTGGCCCTTGGAGAGCACAAAGCGGTCGCGGTCGGGATCGTGCGGATTGCTGGGATCGACGCGCATGTGGTTGAAGAAAACGCTGGTCATCAGCTCGACGGCCGAAAGGGAGCCGCCGGGATGGCCGCTGCCGGCATTGGCCGTCATCGTGATGATGTCGCGGCGCACCTGACGGCAGACCTTGGAAAGCTCTTGCGTGTTCATGGAAGACCTCCTTGCAAAATTTCATTCGCTCAATTTGACAGTATACCGAAATATGGACGCAAAGTCAATTCATTCCTACGACATATTGTGGCCGATTTCCGTCTTTTTGCATACATTGGGAGAGGGGAGGGGAGAGGCCATGCTCGCTTTACTGCCATACGACCGCGCCGCGGCGGTGCGCTATGCGCATATCTGGGCGTACGGGCGCAATCCGCGCTATTACGACTACGAAGGCATCGGCGGCGACTGCACGAATTTTGCGTCCCAATGCATCTATGCCGGTGCGGGTGTGATGAACGACACGCCGACCTTTGGCTGGTACTACATCAATGCCAACGACAAAGCGCCCGCGTGGACGGGCGTGGAGTATCTCTACAATTTTCTCACGCGCCGCACGCCGTCCGTCGGCCCGTTCGCAGGGGAAGTCTCACCGGAGCGCATCCGGCCGGGCGATATCGTGCAGCTCTCGTTCGACGGCATCGGCTGGCAGCATTCGCCGGTCGTCGTGGCGGCGGACCGTCCGCGCAGCTATGCGGACATCCTCGTCGCCGCGCACAGCTTCGACGCCGATGACCGCCCGCTGTCCACCTATGAATTTGTCCGTGCGCGCTTCCTGCACATCGGCGGCGTATACCGGCAGGGATGATTGAGAAGATTATACCGACGAAGAAATGATTACCTACCGTATTACAAAAGTTTTCGTATCTATTCTTTTCCTATTGGCATAATTCGCCAAACATGGTATACTTCTAACAGGTGACAAGCCGAAATCGGCTAATATACCACCAATGAGGAGATGCAGTCATGAAAAAGGCGGGCGTTATCGTTTTGTCACTGCTTATGGTACTCCTATCCGGTTGTGGGAGCACCGCACAAGAGACACCTAAAAACGATACACCATCTACCGTTTCAGACTATGATATCACCGTTACTATGGTAGAGGGAACGGACACTTATGATATTGACGGAAAGTACACTGGAGAAGTTGTCAATGGCAAGCCACAAGGTGTAGGAACATTCGAAGCAGACGGAGAAAACGGGTCTACATATACGTATGAAGGCAATTTCTCTAACGGAGCCTTTAACGGCTACGGCGTGACAACCATCATAAATGATGGCGAAACATTGGAGATGTCAGGAACATACACAAATGGAGAGTTTACACCGACTACAGGTGAGTCTTTCAACTACATTGGTCAGTTAGACCTATTCGGTAAATTTACTATTTCAGATGCAGTGATTGAGTATATTGACGAAAATGAAAATCTATTTCCTACTGCAACGAATGAAGCGATACAGTCCTCTGACATACAAGATTTCTCAAGTAAACAGTTCAATAAGACACGCAAGCAAGATCAGATTGGCTTAGTAAAGTTAGACCTCTACGCCGTGCAGGTGTTTGAGGATGACTACTTGGGAGGTAAGCTAACATACCTTTTGGCCGCTGATGACGATAACAACTATTATGCTCTGTACTATTTGGACAGCACAGAGGTTTACAATGAAGATACATTTACAGCCTACGCCATTCCATGTTCAACTTCTTCGTTTGATAACATAAGCGGCGGAACCACCAATGTCATCGTCTTAGCTGCTTGCTATATTGGGTAATAGCTTTGAAGAGGCTCATTCCTTGCTGGGGTGAGCCTCTTTGTCCTCTGATGAATAGATTCACGTTTAACTTAAAAGGAACTAAAATTTTTGAGCCGATGAGATATTGGTAGTCTCTTAGCTGTCCTATTGGCAGAAACATAATTCATGGAGTGATTGAGAAAGAGACGGAGCATGCTCCGTCTCTTTCTCATTTTCCCGCTTTATTTTTCTTCGGCGGCTTCACGCGTGACAAGGGATTTGCCTTTGCGGCAACACGCAGCGCCTCGTTGTCGATATGCGTGTAGATCTCCGTTGTGTTGAGGTGCTCATGGCCCAGAACCTCCTGCACGGCCTTGACGTCCACGCCGTTTTGCAGCATCAGCGTCGCCGCTGTGTGGCGCAGCTTGTGCGCGGAATACTGCGTCGAGTCGAGCCCGGCCTCGCTCAAGTGCTTTTTCACCAGCGCGTGGACCGTCGAGCGGCTGACGCGCTCGTTGCGGGAGGAGAGGAAGAGGGCGTTCTGATCGCGCCCGACGATGGGGCGGCGCATGGCGAGATAGCCGCTGAGCGCTTCCTTGCACGCGTCGTTGAGGTAGACGATGCGCACCTTGTTGCCCTTACCGAGCACGCGCAGCGCGTCGTCCTGAATGTCCGTGGTGTTGAGCGCGCAAAGCTCGGAAATACGCAGGCCGCAGTTCAGGAAGAGCGTCAGGATGCAGTAATCCCGCTCGCGGTTCTGTCCGTCCACCGAGGACAACAGCTGCACGCTTTCTTCTAAGGTGAGGTATTTCGGCAGCGTTTTCTTGAGCTTCGGCGAATCGAGGTCCTTGACCGGATTTTCCTTGATCAGGTGGACTTTGTTGGTCAAATACTTGTAAAAAGAGCGGATCGTTGCAATTTTACGCGCTCTGGAGGCGGCGTTGAGACCATAGCCGGAGGCATCGCTGTTCTGATGCAGTACGCGCTCGCGGCTCAGATAGGTCATATAGCCGTAGATGTCCGTGAGCGTGACGGAGGATACGAAATCGAGATCGACGTCCAGAATGGATATTTCATTCAGCTCCAGACCGCGCAGCGACGGGTCGCGCGTCTGCTTGAGATAACGGAAAAAGTTCCGCAGATCGAGAAAGTATTCGTCCACGGTTTTTCGGGAGTGCGCCTTGATCGTTTCATGGTAAGAAAGAAAGTCGCGCAGGATCGGCGGCGCTTCGGTACGGTAATCGTTCATGAGCTTTCACAAAAAACAGCTGTCGTTCAAAGCGGGGGACCCCGATCGACCTAAAGGTATAATTGAACAAAATAAAAATTTTGTTCAAAAGAGGGTAGCCCTGAAACGCTTCTTCGGCTGTTTTTGCGTTCCTCCTTTCCGTAAGGATAACTGCTTAGAGGCATTGAGTATACTGAAGATTCAAAAAAAACGGTTTAATCCGTCGCTCCTTCGCGCAAACTATTTCCGTGAAAACTTTTCATTGGAAAGGGTCTGATCGAATGAGCGAGCTTTTCTGTCATGCCAACTGCGTGTTCCAGTCCGGCGGACGCTGCGGCTTCAAGTATTCCACAGCCTGCGGGATGCCGTCGTGCCGCAGCAACGCCTGCGTACACTATATCCCGCGCTCTGCGGTCAGCGGCGTTACGACCTCGCCAGCACACGCAGCGCTTCACCGACATTCTGCACCTCCGTCAGCTTCAGGCCGTCCGGACGTCCAAGACGGTTCCCATGCTGCTTTGGAATGATGCACTCCGTGAAGCCGAGCCGCCGCACCTCGCTGAGCCGTTGCGACAGATTGTTCACGTTCCTTAACTCGCCGGTCAGACCGACCTCGCCGATGGCGGCGACCTGTGCGCCGATGGGCTTGTCGAGATAGCTCGACGCCAGCGCCAGAATGGCCGCGAGATCGGCGGCAGGCTCGTCCAGCGTCAGGCCGCCGATGATGTTCAGATACGCGTCGCACTGCGACACCTTGAGCTGTCCGCGCTTTTCCAGCACTGCCAGCAGCATCGCCGCGCGGTTGTAGTCAAAGCCGTTGCTCGTGCGCCGCGGCGTCGGGTATGATGAGCTTGCCAGCAGCGCCTGGATCTCCGCGAGCACGGGCCGCGCGCCCTCCATCACACAGGTCACGCAGGTCCCCGGCGCGTCGGCAGGACGGCCGGAGAGCAGCATTTCCGAGGGATTTTCGACCTCAATGAGACCGTCGTTTTCCATCTCGAAGACGCCGATCTCATTCGTCGCGCCGAAGCGGTTCTTCGCCGCGCGGAGGATGCGGTAGGTCATGTGCTGGTCGCCCTCGAAATAGAGCACGCAGTCCACCATGTGCTCGAGCACCTTGGGGCCGGCAATGGAGCCCTCCTTGTTGACGTGGCCGATCACAAACACCGTGATGCCCTGCCCCTTGGCGAGCTGCATGAGCGTCATCGTGCAGTCCTTGACCTGACTGACGCTGCCCGCGGGCGAATCCAGCTCCTCGTTGTAGAGCGTCTGGATGGAGTCCACGATCAGAATGTCCGGCGCTTCCTCGCTGACACATTCGAGCACATCGCCGAGACAGGTCTCCGAGAGCACATAAAGGTTCCCGCTCGCGACCTTGAGCCGCTCGGCGCGCATCTTGAGCTGGTGCGGCGATTCCTCGCCGGATACATACAGGACCTTGGCAAAGCGGCAGAGCTGACTGCAAATCTGTAGCATCAGCGTCGATTTGCCGATGCCCGGCGCGCCGCCGACGAGCACCAGCGAGCCCTTGACGGCTCCCCCGCCGAGCACACGGTCCAGCTCGCCCATACCGGTCGAAAAGCGCAGCTCCTGCTCGGTCTGCAGCTCGGCGATCGGATGCGCCTTGCTGTGCGCGAGCACCTTGGTGCGCCCCTTCCCTGCCGCCGACGCCTTCGGCGCGGCCTGCTCCACGATGGAATTCCATGCGCCGCAGGCAGGGCAGCGCCCCGCCCACTTTGCGGTCTCGTTGCCGCACTCGGTGCAGTAAAATACGGTTTTTGCCTTCATGGGGTTCCCCTTTTCTGTTTCTTATGCTGCCGCTTGCCCACCGGCGAGTCCCGCGAGAAAGCCGGCGGCGACGGTCACAGCCAGCTTGCGCTGATAGTCCGTCTCGCAGAGCCTTGCGGCCTCCTCCGCGTTGGAGAGAAAGCCGCACTCGACCAGCACCGCGGGACAGCTGATGTTTTTCATCAGATAAACGCTTTTGTCAATGACCTTCCGGCTTTTCTCGTTTCCCGGGTTCACCGCCGCGTTGAGCGCGACCTGTACGCTCTCGGCGAGCGCCTCGCTGCCCTCCGTGCGGGCGTGGAACGCCTGCGCGCCGTGGACGCGCCGCGAGGCCGGAAGGCTGTTCTGGTGGATGCTCAAAAGCACGGCGTTCGGCGTTTCATTCACCAGCGCAACACGGTTTTTAAGGTCGGAGGCCTTCTTCTCCCGCAGTGTTCTCGCGCCGTCGGAATAGATGGCGGCATCCTCCGTGCGGGTCATCCTTGTCTCACAGCCAAGAAAGCGCAGCAGCGCGTCAAGATCCTGTGCAATGGCAAGGTTGATGCCGCTTTCCACCGTGCCGTCCGCCGCGACGGCGCCGCCGTCCTCCCCGCCGTGTCCCGCGTCAATGACGATCACCAACCGCTCCGGCACGCCAGATGGGCGAAAGGCAGGCAGCACACCTCGTACGAATGTTCCACACAGCAGGAGCACACCGAGAAGGAGCGGCGCTGCGAGCACCAAAATTTTTTTACGCAGAAGAACGATCAAAATTCTCACCCCGTGCAACGCTATGCGCGGGGACTTTTTTCTATTCTTCCATGGACATATTGTAGCAGACATCGGGCGGAAAGAAAAGCCCTGTTTCCTCTTTTTTGCCGCGGCGTATACTGGTATGAGCGCAATGCTCAATGCCAAGAAGGAGGAGACCCATTTGGAAAAGAACGATACGGCGGTGAAGATCTGCGGCACGACGGAGGGCCGTCTGCCGGGCAGCTGTGCGCCGCTGGCCTTTCCCTATGTTCCCGTGCAGTGCGACAACCCCGCACGCTATTCCCAGCAGGACGCCCTGCAGGCCGGCACGCTGTTCCCCGGCTTGAATCTGCCCTTCCACGCCGACATGGAGACCCGCTTCCCCGCCGCCAACACGGCGCTCAGCGAGCTGATGGCGCTTGACTTCGCCATCGACGAGCTGGGATTGTACCTCACCACGCACCGCGACGATCAGGAGGTGCTGGCGCTCTACTGGTCGTATATCAAGCTCGCGCGCGAGGGACGGGAGAAGTATCAGGAGAAGTACGGCCCGCTGCTTCAGACCGACCTGACGCCGGGCAGCTATAAGTGGCTCGATAATCCGTGGCCGTGGGATCTGGGAGGGAACGACTGATGTTTGTTTATGAAAAGAAATTGCAGTATCCGGTGAAGATCGCCAACCCCAACCCGAAGCTCGCCGCGGCGATCATCAGCCAATACGGAGGCCCGGACGGCGAGCTCGGCGCTTCGCTGCGGTATCTGAGCCAGCGCTACTCGATGCCCTACCCCGAGCTCAAGGGCCTGCTGACCGATATCGGCACCGAGGAGCTGGGGCATCTTGAGATGGTCGGCACCATCGTCCACCAGCTCACGCGGAACCTCACGGTAGATCAAATCAAAGAGGCCGGCTTCGATACCTATTTTGTCGACCACACGACCGGCGTGTTCCCGCAGTTCGCCTCCGGCTATCCGTGGTCGGCGGCGACGATGCAGGTCACGGGCGATACCATCGCCGACCTCACCGAGGACCTCGCCGCCGAGCAGAAGGCGCGCGTGACCTACGATAACATCCTGCGCCTTTCCGACGATCCCGACGTCAACGACGTCATCAAGTTCCTGCGGGCGCGCGAGATCGTGCACTTCCAGCGCTTCGGCGAAGCAAAGCGTACAAGATGGAGAGCAACAAAAGAGCTGCTGACATAGCAATATTATAATATTCGTCCCAACTGGCTATCTTGAAGTAATGTGGAGACCTATAACCGTACTTCGGTCCCCGTAAAGTTTTTTCGTGCAGAACGCCGTGTCCGTAAATGTCATTTCCCCTTATCATTGAACTCGGGTAGGCATAACAGATAACAAAATTATAATAACAAATCCCCAATCCATAACCTTGAACACAAGCGGGGGATTGAGAAAAGTCTTTCCTTTTGCCGGCAGGCAGTTCCGTGCGACGGCAAAGGCTTACAGTTCCACAGGGATGATCTCGCGCTGATTGACCGCGTCCAACGCGAGCTGCGCGCGGGACAACTCATCGACGGCCTTTTCATAATCCGCTTCCACTGCTGCAAGATCGTAGTTCGTGTAGGTGTAGTCGATGATATTGGACTGTCTGCCATACTGCTCCTCGACACGCTCTTTGGGCAATTTTGACTTCATCTCAAGCAGTTTGCTTTTTCGCTTAGTAAGCTGAGGAATGTAGACGAGCATTTCGTCGATGGTCATGTTAAAGCCATCCACGCTCTGCGCCGTGTTGAAGCAATTGACAGCGTGCTTGATCCTGCGGATATTCTCCTCAAGCTCCGCAAGATGCGCCTGCGTTTTTGCGTAATCGTAGGCGGGGCGCACAGATGCAACGTCCTCTCCCATTGCCGCGCGAAAATCACGGCTACGTCGTTCTTTCTCCAACAGTGCGGCATATTCGTCGTTGAGCTTTTTCAGCAGTTTGTTGGCTTTGGCAGAAGTGTATTTCATAGTCGTCCATCCTTTCTTCCGCGCCCTTTTCCCAGCGCGGGGTCCTTTACTCCGTTCCCTGTTGTGATGATAGAATAGTACAGTGCCCTGTACGTTTGTCTGTACAGGGCGCTGATTGTTTTACACGGTATGGCATTCCGTGAAGCGCCTTTGCCAGCTTTTTACCAAAGTCAGCTCAACCGCTTACTCGCGCGAACGCATGACCTTGCAGTATGCGCGGCGGTCCAGCTTCAAATACTTGGCGAGGCGCATATATTGCAGCGCATACCATTGGATGTGCACACGCGGGAAAAGATAGGCAATGTGCTGCGCCAAATCCCTGACTGCGTCTGGAGCTGCTGGATCAAATTCACAGCGTCCATCACAGAACTTCCCCTTTCGCATATTCTCGGCATCGAGAAACGCCCTGTCTGCATCTTTGTAAATCGACCGAAGCATATCGAAAGCATCATCGCGCGTATAGATCGGGCAGGATAAAAGCAGCGGATCGTCTAAAAACCTTTCAAAGTAGGCCAACGAACTGTCTGAGTCTTCCGCTTTGTAAGTATTATGGGCTGCAGCAAGCAAATTTACCTTCTCCCGGAATGTTGCTGGTCTTTGTCTACAGAACACGCCAAACTCGTCCTGGCTCAAAACAGAGACATTTAGAATATCCTGACAGGAAATATCGGAAAGGCTTTCCGGTATCATACTGTCGTTCAAAATGCCTGTCTCCCATTGCAGATCGTCAAGCCTGTCCAACCAGTCGATGCTCAGAAGCAGAACTTTTTTCAAGTCGCCTTGCTCAAACAGCCTCCAGTCGTGGCAAAGGCAGTCTTCTCCATCGCATGTGATGCCGATATGCTCGCTATAATCCGCAAGACTTTTCTCCGCAGGGAAAATGACTACACCGGATGCCGTGATCTTCTCGCTGCTTTGCCAGCCGAGCAATGCCGTATGCCGATGTTGCCCAGCATAATGCCGTTCAATAGCTTTGCGGGCAAGCGGAATCACGCGCGAGGTCATCCGATACTCGAAAGTCATTCCAGAGGAAGCCTTCCACACATATTCCTCCCGCAGAGAAAAACCGTCTCTACGCAGAACAGTCCTGCAGTGCGGGCATTTTTCTTCAGGCAGGTCTAAACCGGCAACAGCCTCCGGCTGTTCGTGATAATATCCGCAATGCGGGCAGTAATAGTGTGCCGGCATAGGATTCAGTTCATGGTCACCTAATAGGTAGATCAGGATCGAATTGCTTATCGTTCCTCCCAGATGTAATTTCCCGCAGGCTCGCCTGACTGCATCGCTAAGTTCTTTAAACAGCAGAAAATCGTCATGGCAATCCGGCTTTTCTGATAAGTAGTTTATTTCCCGTTCAAACCGTTGGGATACTTTCTTGGGAATTCCCGCTGGATACAGCTCGTGCAGAGCGCTTTCACAACAATTACGCAGATAATGCAAGAGACGATCTTTCATGGAACTTCTCCTTTTGGGCCAAATTTGTATCTTTCATACTTATAGCATAGTGTCCTGTACATTTGTCTGTACAGGATACTACGGAGGATTATTCCAATTGCATATCGTTTTCGATGCTCTTATAGATGTGATCCCCGTTTGGCTTGGTTTCGTTCCATTTGAACACGCCGATGAACCGGTAAGCGTCTTCGCCGCGCTCGTCCTTGCTCTTTGCGAAGGTATAGCGAGGCTTATCCGGGTGCTTTACTGGGGTAGCGCCGCTGTTATTATGCTCGATGATCACATTCCAGTCAGCGGACAGCTCATTGACCCAGCCGCGAGACTGCGCCACTTTTGAGCCGTCGGGCAGTTCGATCGCCAACTTAGGACACCAAAGCATCCGATCATCGGCCACACGGAAAAAGCTGCGCTGGATGCGATAGTTCGCATCCTTGCCGAAGCATTTTTGGCAAATATCGGCAATCGTTTTAAAGGAATAGGCATCCTCTGTCCGCAGAATACCGCGCTCTTTGATGCTGCGCCATTCCTCTTCACGCTTAAGCCATGGAGAGAGCTGTTCTCCTTTTTCTGCGACCTTTTGCCTGATCTCGCAGACGATCTCGCGGATGCGGGCGTGAAGCGCATCTGCGTCCAGCGTTGCATCCACACGGCGGATCGTCAATCCGTCTTCGCTGCAGGCGGACAGCGCTGTTTGCAGGTCGATTTCGCGTGCGGCGTCCTTGAGCGTATTGTCCTTGTGATACGCTTCATCGCACTCCACGCCGTAGTTGATCTGCGGAAAATAGAGGTCGATCAACGCATATCCATTTGGGCGGCGGACATATTGCTGCGTCACGGGCTTGATGTTCAGATCATCCAGCCTTGCCCAAATCGCGTTGACAACATAGTTTTCCTTCTCTTTGTCCTTGGTATGGTGCGAAAACATACGGTAGAGGTAATCTTGTTTCCATGTACGGTCGATTTCTGACATTATAAAACCTCCTGATTTTAATGTTTAGACGATCGATGATATGAGACTCTCCACATCTCGAGATAGATCTATACCAGCTACAACAACCGCACTCATTGTCCTGCCATTCCAAATTCAGTATTTTTTCGGATATCTGTTCTTTCCGATGCTGTCTATCACATCTTCCCGCAGCCACGCGGGTTCTACGACCTCTACATACGGTAGGTATTGCAGCGCCCAGAATTTGACGCCGCGCGGCGGTGCGGTAAAACTGGCGGTAAAGGTATTTTCGTCGTGTTCACGGATCTGTACCTCTGTGCCAAAGCGGTCGATCACATCGTCCAAGATGGCTCGGTCACAGTACATGACGATGCGCTCCGGCTTACCGACATAGGCATAGACAGCATTCTGTGCCTCCTGACGGGCGACGGCCTCGCTGCGTGGATCATCCAAAATCTGAATGTCCTTCATGCGGTCAATGCGGTAAAGACGCGTATTTGGCGCGTGGTCGGGAACACAAATGAGGTAATACCGCTCATTCATGTAAACCATTTCGTAGGGGCTGAGCGTGTAGGTCTTTGCCTCGTGATGTTTTTTATCCAGCCCGTAGTGGAGATAGCCGAGCCGGACTTTTTTCTTCTGCGCGATCGCCTCGTCCAACTGCTCGATGTTCCAGAATACCTGTCGGTTGTCGGTCTTGCGGTCCTGCCGCGATATGGTCAGGTAACGGTACCGCTTCCGCTGGTGGACGCTAAGCTGCTTTTGCAGCTTCTGGACAAGCTGCTCGGTCTGCTTTGCAGGGATGAACGGGAAAGAATATACCGCGTCGGTCAGCAGAAGGACTTCCGACTGCTCCAATTCCTGACTGCGGAGGTAATAGCCGACACCGTTGTCCTCGTAAATGGAAATGTCGTAACCGAGCTCGATCAAAAGCGCAACGGCCCCATAAACGGTGCGGCGGTCGATTTTGATACCGTAGAGGGACTGCATCTTTGCAATGATCT
>ERZ773224.590-NODE-590-length-51010-cov-12.092886_pt1 | contig 51010 bp, 56 predicted proteins | sample MGYA00580526_ERZ773224 | MGnify/ENA primary metagenome ERZ773224 (study PRJEB29015, sample SAMEA2737743) | human gut metagenome | biome: human gut; feature: human-associated habitat; material: faeces | place: China | collected 2012 ... | reverse complement strand
GCTGATGCACCTCGGGCATGTTCACCGAGTGGGTGATGTTGCCGTTCTTGAGGTAATCGCTGATCTCCTGCGCGGCCATTGCGGCACAGTTGTCCTCGGCCTCCGGCGTGGAAGCACCCAGATGCGGGGTGCAGACGATGCCGGGCTTGCCCAGAATGGCCTCAGTGGGGAAGTCGGTCATGTAGCCGGAGACCTTGCCCGTCTCCATGGCCTCCAGCAGGGCTGCGGTGTTCACCAGCTCACCGCGGGCGTAGTTCAGGATCTTCACGCCGTCCTTGCACAGGGCAAGGGTCTGGGTGTTGATGGTATCCTTGGTGGTGGGCAGATAGGGAACATGGATGGTGATGTAGTCGCACAGGGGGAGCATGTCGTTCAGGTTCACGCAGTGGTGTACCTGGCTGGAAAGGTTCCAGGCGGCATCAATGGAGATGTAGGGATCGTAGCCGTAGACCTCCATGCCCAGCTCAATGGCGCAGTTGGCCACCCGGGAACCGATGGCCCCCAGACCGATGACACCCAGCGTCTTGCCCTTGATCTCGTTGCCCACAAACTTTTTCTTGCCCTTTTCCACGGTCTTGGCCATGGCGGGGTCGCCGGTCAGGCCCTGGCACCACTGGGCGGCGGCGGCCACATTGCGGCTGCCTGCGATCAGCATCCCAATGACCAGCTCAGCCACGGCGTTGGCGTTGGCACCGGGGGTATTGAACACCACGATGCCCTGCTCCGAGCAGCGATCCAGCGGGATATTGTTCACACCGGCACCGGCACGGGCAATGGCCAGCAGGTTGTCGTTGAAGGTGGTGTTCAGCAGGTCGGCGCTGCGCACCAGAATGCCATCGGGGACATCGGTGTCCACCGAAACATCAAACAGGTTCTTGTTCAGCTTTGCCAGGCCCACCGGGCTGATGGCGTTCAGGGTCTTGATCGTAAACATACTTTCCTATCTCCTATACACAAATCAGGCATTTGCCTTGCGGAATTTCTCCATGAAGTCCACCAGCTTCTCTACACCTTCGGTGGGCATTGCATTATAAATGGAAGCGCGCATACCGCCCACCAGACGGTGGCCCTTCAGGTTGACAAAACCGGCTTCGGCGGCCTCGGCGCAGAACTTCTTGTCCATGTCGGGGTCAGGGCTGGTAAAGGTGACGTTCATCGTGCTGCGGTAGCGGTGCTCCACAGGGTTGTGGAAGAACTCCTGACCGTCCAGATAATCATACAGGATCCTGGCCTTGGCTTCGTTGATCTTCTGCATATTCTCCAGGCCGCCGATGTCGTTTTCCAGATACTTGAGCACCAGACCGGTCATGTAGATGCACCAGCAGGGGGGCGTGTTGTACATGCTGTCCTTGGCCAGCAGGGTGGTGTAGTTCATCATGGTGGGTACGGTGTCGGCGGCGTGGCCCAGCAGGTCGTCCCGGACAATGGCAATGGCCATGCCGGCGGGGGCTACGTTCTTCTGCACGCCAAAATAGATGCAGCCATACTTGCTCACGTCCACAGGTTTGGAGAGGATCATCGAGCTCATGTCCGCCACCAGCGGCACACCCTCCATCTGAGGTACCTCAACGTACTGGGTGCCGAAGATGGTGTTGTTCTGGCAGATGTGGATGTAGCTTGCGTCCTTGTCGTAGTCGATGGCGTTGACATCGGGGATGTAGGTGAAGTTCTTGTCCTTGCTGGAAGCAACGATCTTCGCCTCGCCGAACTTGGCGGCCTCCTTGGCAGCCAGGTTCGAGAAATTGCCGGTGACCAGATAATCGGCCTTGCCGGTGGTCATAAAGTTCAGGGGCACCATGGCAAACTGCTGGGTGGCACCGCCCTGGAAGAAACCGACCTTGTAGTTGTCAGGGATGTTCATCACCCGGCGCAGGGTGGCTTCGGTTTCAGTGATGATGGCATCGAACCACTTGCTGCGGTGGCTCATCTCCATCACGCTCTGGCCGGAATCGCCGTATTCCAGCAGCTCTGCCTGTGCCTGACGAAGCACCTTTTCCGGTAACATGCTGGGGCCTGCGCTGAAGTTGTATACTCGTGCCATATGGAACTCTCCCTTTCCTATCCGTACCGCCGCTCTCATCTGCGGCAGGTGTATGCTTGATTTGTCCGTAGTATACCGGTTCCGGGGGTGCAAAAACAAGAGCATCTTTGCACAAAGATGGGCCTGCTCAGCCTGCCTTGAACGCACAAAACACACAACTGTCCTTGAATAAAGAACACTTTTTAAGACAAGCGTAAAAATACGCTGGTTTTACCGCATGGCTCCTCACTTTTACTGCTTGCCTGTTTGTGCCGGGTGTGGTATAATCGTGTTGAAATGAGACAAATGTAAAAGTAAAAAATCGGAGGTGAAACCGGTGTACGGACTTTCAGACAGACTGAAACCACTCTCTGCCGCCGAGGAGCAGGTGCTGCTGGCGCTCTGGGACTGCCCCGCCCCGGCCACCCGGCGGGATATCAGCGAAAAGCTGACCGCCACCGGCTGGGCCCCGGCCACGGTGCTCAACTTTTTGTACCGTCTGGAGGAAAAGGGCTGGGTCAAGGGCGGCAAGGCGGGGAGCCAGAACACCTATCTGCCCACGGTCACCCGCCGGGCCTATTGCGTTGCGGCCATGCGCCAGCGGATGGACACCCTGTTCGGCGGCAGCCTGCCTGAAGCGGTCCGCGCCCTTGCCAGTGAGAGCGGCGCTTCCCAGAGCCAGCTGGAACAGGCCATCCGGGTGCTGGAGGAGCAGCATCAGGAGGCAGAAGAATACGACCTGTACGATCCCTATGGGTGACGGAAAACGAAAAAGCTCCCATTACGGGAGCTTTTTCGTTGCATTTGGTCGAAAGATGTGTTAAAATCAAATGCGAAAAGGTACTGCACATAACGGCAGGCGGGGAGCCCACACTTCCGGAAGGAGGTGAGAGCAATGCCGATTACTTTGACGTTCCATATTTTTGGACTGGTATTTACCATCAAGGTGAAAAGCGAAAACCGCCACCCTGGCCGGTGACGGTTTTCTATGCAAATAGATAGCTAAAACCCTTCAGGGCTAACCGCTTGTCGCAGTGCCTTTTCTATTTGTAGTATAGTGATTTTTTCCTGGTTTGTCAAGTGGCGGAAGGATATACGATGGAGTGCAGATTGAAAGCAAAAAAATGCGGCGGCTGTCCGATGCTGGGGCTGGATTATGCCGAGCAGCTCAAACAAAAAGAAGCCGCTGTCCGTAAGCTGGTGGGGAAATACGGCCCGGTGGCTCCCATCCGGGGCGCGGAAAACCCCTGCCATTACCGCAATAAGGTGATCTCTACCTTTGCAGCGGGCCCCGGCGGAAAACTGGTGTCCGGTATCTATGCGGCAGGCACGCATAAAGTGCTGCCTGTGGAAAGCTGCCTGCTGCAGGACGAAGTGCTGGACACCGTGATGCAGGCGGTGCGGGCGGCGGCCAGCACCTGCCGCTACCAGCCTTACAATGAGGACAAGGGCACCGGCCTGCTCCGCCACTGCCTGCTGCGGCGCGGCGTGGTGTCCGGGCAGGTGATGGTGGTATTGGTGACCGCCCAGCCGGTTCTGCCCGGGGCAAAAAACTTTGTCCGCGCCCTGCTGGCCGAAGCCGAGAAGCGCCATGTCCCCGTGACCACCGTGGTGCAGAACTACAACCCCCGCCGTACCAGCGTGGTGCTGGGCGAAGAGGAAAAGGTGCTCTACGGCAAGGGCTTCGTTCTGGATACCCTCTGCGGCAAGACCTATGCCCTGAGCCCCCGGAGCTTCTACCAGATCAACCATGACCAGACCGAGGTGCTGTATGGTCTGGCTGTGGAAGCCGCCCGCCTGACTGGCAAAGAGGTGGTGCTGGATGCCTACTGCGGCATTGGCACCATCGGTCTGACCGCCAGCGGCAGGGCAAAGCAGGTGGTGGGCGTGGAGCTGAACCGGGACGCTGTCCGGGATGCCATCGGCAACGCAAGGCACAACGACGTGAAAAACGCCCGCTTCTTTGCCGCCGATGCCACCCAGTGGATCACAGAAGCGGCGGCCGCCGGGCAGAAGGCAGATGTCATTTTCATGGACCCGCCCCGCGAAGGCTCTACCCCCCAGTTCATCGAGAGCGTGACCCGCATGGCCCCCAAACGGGTGGTCTATGTCAGCTGCAACCCCGAGACCATGGCCCGTGATCTTGCCCTCCTGACCGCCAAGGGCTACCGCGCCGAGGGGTTTACCCCTGTTGATCTCTTCCCCCAGACCGCTCATTGTGAGGTGGTCGGCGCGCTGGTGAGGGGGCAGACTAGGGTGGATAGCTTACAGTGGAGTTGGGATAACCGGGGAAGGTAAAGCTTGGTGCATAATTGAATCCGCGAAAAATTCATGTTCTCTTATGGTGAGTAGAAATAAACACCAGAAAGGAATGTAATTATGAAAAAGTTGAAAGTAACTGTCGGAAAAAATGCACCAGTGCGGAGCTTTGCATCTCTGCCAGAAGAACAAAAGGATCTTCAGAGATTTAGAAAAATAAAAGCAATGATGTGCCCTTGTTGTGGAGAGACAATGTTGCTGGTAGATAATGTGTGGGTTTGCCAGAAGTGTTCGTATTGTATTGCACAAAGCGATATGTTATCAGGTGAGATATTCTGGTTTTGCGATCATTGTGGACGGTTTCTGAATGTTCAGCCCGGATTTTTAACGCTTTCTGGAGCATGGAAATGCGTGGCCTGCGGATTTGCAAATGATGTAAGTAAAGATAATATCATTGATTGAAACTTGAGAGGAAAGGCTATATGCTGAATATAAAAGACGCATTGTATAGCGGAATCCATACTGTGCAGGAGAATGCAAAAAAGATCAATGAGACTGTTGCTCCCGGTATTGTACATGGCATCGAAACTGCTGCAACTAAAACCGGAGATGCATTGACTGCCGGAAAGAACACAGTTGTAAATACAGGTGCTGCCGCAAAGGATGCTGTTATGGATCAACTGGATGCAAATCACGACGGCAAAGTAGATATTGAAGATATCATTATCCTTGGGCTGAGAACGCCGGGTGTGAAAGTGGAGCGAAACAGATTTTTGGCAAACGAGTTCCGCGCACATTATGATGCTGCAACCATTGAAAACGCGGTTAGAACAACCCCGATGAAGGCGGGCATTTCACTGGAGGAAATCAATAAAATTGCAGACGCGGTGATTCAGCATGAGCGGTATTTTGTATCTGGAATCTCAGCCGCATTGGGAGCGCCCGGCGGTGCAGCTATGGCAGCGACCATTCCAACAGATATCATGCAGTATTATGGCTACACGCTTAGGGCAGCACAGGAACTGATGTATCTATATGGCTTTCCAGAAATTATATCTGCTGATAATGAAGCACAGATCGATACTTCTACGATGAACACTTTGATCATTGCCATGGGTGTGATGTTTGGCGTTGCGGGTGCCAACAATGCAATCAAAGCTATGGCGAAAGCGCTTGGCGAAGGTGTTGAAAGGCAACTGATGAAAAAGGCTCTGACCAAAGGAGCAATTTACCCAATCGTAAAAAGCATTGCTAAATGGTTCGGTGTCAAAATGACAAAAGAGGTATTCTCCGGTTTCTTCAAGAAGGCTATCCCGGTTGCTGGTGGGATTATTGGTGGAGGTATTACATATGTCTCCTTTAAGCCATGTTGTGAGAGGTTGAAAACGAGTCTAATGGATACAATGTTGTCGAATCCGAATCACTTGGAAACAAAAGAAGAATCTGAGATTTTTGAATCGATTGCCAGAGAGATAGATGAGCAATCTGAAGAACATAGCGGCTTTTGACTAAGTTCTGGACGGTCGGGATCGTTTCGATGGCTGACCAGATCACAGAAGTCCAAAGGGTGAAACAAGCCACGATGAACGGATATTTTTATGTATTAACGGCCATTGACCTTTTTGTGCTGAGCTTCATGTGCATCCTCACAAAGCTCAGCGAATCTCTGAACAAAAAGCAGAAGCAGGGATTTTTCCTTGCTTTTGCGCTGATCGCGGTGATCTCGGTGCTGGAGGTGGTGACACTGGCGGTGGATGGAACCCCGGCGGGCTACCGCTGGCTGAACATCCTGTCCAACTATCTGGGGTTTGGCCTGTCCCCGGGAGTGTGTCTCTGCCTTGTGTATGTCATGGACCGGAAAAAGAGGATGAACCGCTGGTTCAGGGCGGCGATGTGCTGCGAGGTGTGCTATCTGCTGTTCCTTGCTCTGTCCATCCCCGCCGGGCTGGTGTTCTCTGTCAGCGCCGACAACGTTTATTCCCGTGGGCAATACTTCTATATTTATATCATCCTGTATTTTGCGGCCATCGTGTATCTTTCGGTGTCCACCATTGTCACGGCGCGGGAATTTCAGAATCGCAGCCGGGCGCTGATCTACCCCCTGATGATCTTTCTGCTCATTGAGACCATCATTCAGGTGACACTGCCGGACCTCCACGTTACATGGCTGTGCGTTACCCTGTTGTCAGTGCTGTACTTTATCTACTGCAGCGAGATGTGGAACCAGCTGGATGCCCTTACCGGGCTGCTGAATCAGAACAGCTATCTGAACCGCACTGCTGAGATGCGCCGCCGCGGCGGGGTGCTGGTGGTGTTCGATGTGGACGACTTCAAGCAGATTAACGACCGCTATGGCCACCTGCAGGGGGATCTCTGTCTGGCCGAGATCGGCCGCTGCATCAAAAAAGCCTATGCCCGCAGCGGCTACTGCTACCGCACCGGCGGCGATGAGTTTTGTGTGCTGATGGAAAACGCAGACCGGGAGGCCCAGTGCGCGCAGGAGTTTGTACGCCAGCTGGAACAGCGGCGAAAAGCCGTGGACTTTCTGCCCACGGTGTCCTTTGGTTCAGCTCCCTTTTTGGGGGAGGATGTGCTGGCTGTGAAGAACCGGGCCGACCGGGAGATGTACCGCTACAAAAAGGCCCGGAAGCCCGATGCCGCTCATTGTTCTCCGAATCATACCCTCCTATGAAAAGGGACTGCTGCACTGGGATCTCCCCCTGTGCGGCAGTCCCTTTCCTTGTTCTGGCAGGGCACGATGTGGAATGGCGTGATTTGTACTGGCTTTTTTGCATTTCCTGTACTATAATAAAGAGCTGTGAAGTTTACACCCGCTATCACTGGGAAAGGAGAATCACCCCTTGAATAAAATGCTTACCCACCTGAACGGCTACAAGCGCGAGGCTGTGCTTGCACCGCTGTTCAAGATGCTGGAAGCCACGTTCGACCTGTTTGTGCCGCTGGTCATGGCAGACATCGTCAACGTGGGCATTGCAGCACATGATTTCCACTATATCCTTGTGCGGTGCGGCATCCTGCTGCTGCTGGCCGTTGTGGGCCTTGCCTGCAGCCTGACGGCCCAGTATTTCTCGGCCAAGGCGGCGGTGGGCTACTCCACCTCCCTGCGCCATGCCCTGTTTGAGCACATCCAGAGGCTTGGCTTTACCGAGATGGATACCATGGGCACCAGCACCCTCATCACCCGCATGACCAGTGACATCAATCAGGTGCAGAGCGGTCTGAACCTCTTCCTGCGCCTGTTCCTGCGCAGCCCGTTCGTGGTGGTTGGTGCCATGGTCATGGCGTTCACCGTGAATGTGCGGGCCGCCTGGATCTTTGTGGTCGCCATCCCGCTGCTGAGCGTGGTGGTGTTCGGGGTCATGGTCATCACCAACCCGCTGTACAAAACGGCCCAGGCCCGGCTGGACCGTGTGCTGGGCCTGACCCGCGAGAACCTGACCGGTGTGCGCGTGGTCCGCGCCTTTGATAAGGAGCAGAGCGAGATCGACCGCTTTGAGTCGGCCAACGACCTGCTGACCCGGATGCAGCTCCATGTGGGCCACATCTCCTCCCTGATGAGCCCGCTGACTTATGTCATCATCAATCTGGCCATCGTGGCTCTGCTCTATGTGGGCAGCATCGAGATCAATGTGGGCGGCATGGCCTCCGGCGATGTGATCGCGCTGGTGAACTACATGAACCAGATCCTGGTGGAGCTGGTCAAACTGGCAAACCTCATCGTGCAGGTGAGCAAGGCGCTGGCCTGTGCCGGCCGTGTGCAGGCTGTGCTGGACACCGAACCGGGCATGGAGTTCCCCGCGGCCCTCAAGGGCGAGGCACCTGCAGACAAGGCCGGGGATGCTGTGCGGTTCGACCATGTCAGCCTGACCTACGCCGGTGCCGGTGCCCCCAGCCTGACCGATATCAGTTTTACCGCAAAGCGCGGCCAGACCATTGGTGTCATCGGCGGCACGGGCAGCGGCAAATCCAGCCTCATCAACCTGATCCCCCGCTTCTATGATGCCACGGAGGGCACCGTGGAGATCCTGGGCCGTCCGGCGCAGGAGTACCCCCGCGCGGCTCTGCGCGGCAGTGTGGCGGTCGTGATGCAGAAAGCCCAGCTGTTTGGCGGCACCATCCGCTCCAACTTGTTGTGGGGCAACAAAAACGCGGCGGACGCTGACCTGTGGGCCGCACTGGAGACCGCGCAGGCTGCGGATTTTGTCAGGGCAAAGCCCCTTGGGCTGGACGAGCCTGTGGAGCAGGGCGGCCGGAACCTGTCCGGCGGCCAGAAGCAGCGCCTGACCATTGCCCGTGCGCTGGTGGGCAAGCCCGAGATCCTGATCCTGGACGACAGCGCCAGCGCGCTGGATTACGCCACCGATGCGGCCCTGCGCAAGGCACTGGCCGCTCTGCCCGGTGACCTGACCGTGTTCATCGTGAGCCAGCGTGCCGCCAGCCTGCAGCACGCCGACCAGATCATCGTGCTGGATGACGGCAGGATGGTGGGTCTGGGCAGGCACGCCGATCTGCTGAAGACCTGCCCCGTTTACGAGGAGATCTACGCCAGCCAGTTCAAGAAAGGGGATGCGCAGAAATGAGTGCAAAAGCAAAGAGTAAGCTGACCCCGGAACAGCGCAACGCAACGCTTCGGCGTGTGCTGGAAAAGATCCGCCCTTACGGCTTTTTTGTGGTGTGCAGTCTGATCGTGGCCGCTGTGAGCGTGGCTGCCCAGCTGTATATTCCCATCCTCTGCGGCAGTGCCATTGATATGATGCTGGGCAAGGGGAATGTGGACTTCAACGGTGTTCTGCGCATCGTGGTGGAGATCGTGATCGTGGCCGTGGTGGCTGCATTTGCCCAGTGGCTGCTGAGTGTCTGTAACAACCGCATCACCTTCTCGGTCAGCCGGGACCTGCGCAACGCCGCGCTCCGTAAGATCCAGACCCTGCCGCTCTCTTATCTGGACAGCCACCCCTCCGGCGATATCGTCAGCCGCATGGTCGCCGATGTGGACACCTTTGCAGACGGCCTGCTCATGGGCTTTACCCAGCTGTTCAGCGGCGTGCTGACCATCCTTGGCACCCTGCTGTTCATGCTCGGTGAAAATGTGCCCATCACGCTGGTGGTGGTCTGCATCACCCCGCTGAGCCTGGTGGTGGCAAGCTTCCTTGCCAAGCGCAGCTACAAGTATTTCCAGGGCCAGAGCACCGTGCGCGGCGAGCAGACCGCCCTGGTCAACGAGATGATCGAGGGCCAGAAGGTCGTGCAGGCCTTTGGCCATGAGGCCGAGAGCCTTGCCGCCTTTGACGAGGTGAATGGCCGCCTGCAGAGCGTGAGCCTGAAGGCCATCTTCTTCTCCAGCATGACCAACCCCGCTACCCGCTTTGTGAACAACATCGTTTATGCAGGTGTCGGTCTGGTGGGTGCCGTTTACGCTGTGGCGGGCGGCATCACCATCGGCCAGCTGAGCATCTTCCTGAACTATGCCAACCAGTACACCAAGCCCTTCAACGAGATCTCCGGCGTGGTCACCGAGCTGCAGAACGCACTGGCCTGCGCGGCCCGTGTGTTCGAGCTGCTGGATGCCGAGGACCAGGTGCCCGAGGCGGAGAACGCCAAGGTGCTGGAGACCGACGGCCATGTGGAGCTGAAGGACGTTTCCTTCCGCTACCTGCCGGACCGCCCCCTCATCGAGGGCTTGAATCTGGATGTGAAGCCCGGCCAGCGCATCGCCATCGTCGGCCCCACCGGCTGCGGCAAGACCACCCTTATCAATTTGCTCATGCGGTTCTATGATGTCAACAGCGGCTCCATTGAGGTGGCCGGAAACGATATCCGCACCCTGACCCGCGCCTCCCTGCGCGGCAGCTACGGCATGGTGCTGCAGGAGACCTGGCTGCGTGCCGGTACCGTGCGGGAGAACATTGCCTACGGCAAGCCCGATGCCACGGAGGAAGAGATCGTTGCCGCCGCCAAAGCGGCCCACGCCGACAGCTTCATCCGCCGCCTGCCCAAGGGTTACGATACCGTCATTGCTGAGGACGGCGGCAACATCAGTCAGGGCCAGAAGCAGCTGCTCTGCATCGCCCGCGTGATGCTCTGCCTGCCCCCCATGCTGATTTTGGACGAGGCGACCTCCTCCATCGACACCCGCACCGAGGTGCGCATCCAGGCTGCCTTTGCCCGGATGATGCAGGGCCGCACCAGCTTTATTGTGGCCCACCGCCTGTCCACCATCCGTGAGGCCGATGTCATCCTTGTGATGAAGGATGGCCACATCGTGGAGCAGGGCGACCACGACACCCTGCTGGCGCAGGGCGGCTTCTATGCCAAGCTCTATAACAGCCAGTTCGAGGGCGTGGAGACCTGAAAAAAACCAAAATGGGAGATGCCAACAGCGGCATCTCCCATTTTTTATGCGATGGTTTCCAGCACCGGTTCCTCCGGCGGGGGAAGCAGGGTGGAGTGGGCTTCCACGAACTCTGCCGCCCGCTGGCTGGCGATGCCCTGCCGCACCTTGCGGAAATCGTTGGCAGGGAAGGTGCGCTCACCCTTCCAGTGTGCCAGTGCGGCCTCCACCTCGGCATCGGTGGGCCAGAGCTGTTCCCGCTCGGCCACCATCAGAAGGCCCAGACTGCCCCGCAGCTTCTGCTCTGCCTGTGCGTGGAGCTCAGTGCGGAACTGTTCCACGGTCTGGCCCCGCACCTTGAGGTACTGGTCAAAGTTGACGTTGTTGGCCTGCAGCCGCAGGTTGAAGTTCCGCTGTTCAGCAAAATAGTTGCCGGAGACCAGGTCCTTGGGCAGGGTACCCTTGACACAGCCGCCCAGCTGGAAGATAAGCTCCCGGCGGGCCAGTGCCTTGGCCTGCGCACAGCGCTGGGCATAGAGCTCCCGTGCAACCTGTTGGCGCAGGGCCGCTTTGCCTGCGGCATCGGCGGCGCGGTCTTCATCGCCGTGCCGGGTGTTCACTTCCAACTCAATGCTCACCTGCCGGATGGGCCGGGGCTGGATGGGCTGGGTGAAGCCGGTGTAACGTTCCAGCTCCAGCGGCGGCAGGCAGTAGAACTCTGCTCCCGCCCGGAAGCCTTCGGCCCGGTTGACGGCCAGCAGCTCAAAATCCGGATCGGTCACGGGAACCAGATGCTCTTTTTCCACAAGCTCCTGATATAATGTGGAAAAACCGGTCAGGATAGCCCGGTTCACGGCGGCGGTCAGCAGGTCCTCTTCCGTCTGTGGCGGGTTCTCTGCGGCCTGCTCGGCCTGAATGGCCGCTTCCAGCTCTTCGGCGCTGGCGGAGAATACCACCCGGCAGTCCCCGGGCTGGGGCATTCCTACATGTTCCAATAGCATTGCGGTGACCTCCTCTCAGCGGCTAAAGCTGACCATCAGTGCCAGCAGCACAACGGCCAGACAGAAATAGAGGATCTCGGCCCCCAGAACGGAGCGGTCGCCCTCCACATACATCTTCTCGGGATCTTCGGGGTCGTAGTACAGCGTGACCGTTTCCCCGCTGGCAAAGCCCATGCCCTTGGCGGCTTTGGGGTAGTGCAGGCGGTGGCTGCCGCCCTCGGTCTCGAACTCAAGCAGATAAGCCGTGCCGTCCCGGCTCTGAACGGTGCCTGCCACCCGGGCCTCCACGCGCTGGCCCTTCTGCAGTAAGCGGCGGCGCTGCAGCACACTGCGCAGGCCCATGTAGAACATGATGCCCGCGCCGATGATGAAGATCAGAACATTGAACATTCGGTTTCCCTCATTCCGTCATTACTCGCCCGGCGGCATACAGGCCGGACGGTCAGCTTTTATTGTACCATATTCCGGCCCAAATGCCCCTGTACGGAGTGCCCGAAATTTGGAACATTTTTTTGTCGAACAATTTTGAAAATAGTGCTTGACTTTTCTTGTGGCTGTGGTATAATAACTAGCGTTCCGAGCCGAACGGCCCACGAACAAAACAGAATATGCGGATATGGCGGAATTGGCAGACGCGTTAGATTCAGGTTCTAATCGGGGCAACTCGGTGGAGGTTCAAGTCCTCTTATCCGCACCAAACAATGAAAATCCGAACCTTTTCTCGATAGGAGAAGGGTTCGGATTTTTTATTTTCCTTGCGCTGGGATTTTCTGATTTACAAACCTGAAGTGCTGTATTATAATAAAGTAATCACACAACAGGAGGCTCCTCAGAATGTCCCATTTGATCGAAACGGTATACAACCTGCTCTGGGGTGATTTGTTCACCCTGCCGGTGGGCGGCGGCATCGGCATTTCGCTGATGGCGGTGCTGCTGCTCACGGCGGGCGTGTTCTTCACCCTGCGCACCCGGCTGCTGCCCGTGCGGCTGTTCCGGGATATGATCGCCGCTGTCTGCGAAAAGAACCAGAGCATGGACAGCCTTTCCTCTTTTCAGACGCTCATCGTCTCAACGGCCACCCGGGTAGGCATGGGCAATCTGGTGGGCGTGGTGGCGGCAGTGTCTGCCGGTGGTGCCGGTGCGGTGTTCTGGATGTGGGTCACGGCCCTGCTGGGGGCCTCCACCTCCTTTGTGGAATCCACACTGGCCCAGAAGTACCGGCAGCCCGACCCGCTCTATGGCGGTCAGCGCGGCGGCCCGGCTTACTACATCCATGTGCTGGCCGAGCGCAAGCGGGGCAAAAAGCTGCGTCATTCTATCATCGCAGTGTTGTTTGCCATTTCGGGCCTCATCTGCTGGTGCGGCATCAGCCAGGTCATCAGCAACTCGGTCAGCTCTGCCTTTGCCAATGCGTTCTCTATCCCGCCCATTGTGACCACGGTGGTGCTGGTGGTGCTCTCGGCGGTCATTGTCCTGCGCAGGGATGCCACCGTGAAAAGCCTGGATGTTATCGTGCCGATCATGGCGGTCTGCTATTTCGTGATGACGGTCATCATCATTGCGGTAAATTTCCGCCAGCTGCCCGCTGTGCTGGGCTGCATCTTCTCGGAAGCCTTCGGCCTGCGGCAGGTGGCCGCGGGCGGCTTTGGCGCGGTGCTGATGAACGGTGTCAAGCGCGGCCTGTTCTCCAATGAAGCGGGCAGCGGTTCGGCCCCCTGTGCGGCAGCGGCTGCCTCCTGCGATGATCCTGTGAAGATGGGCTTTGTGCAGGCACTGGGTGTCCTGATCGATACGGTGGTCATCTGCAGCTGCACTGCCTTTATGATGCTGCTGGCTCCCGCAAATGTCACCACTGGGCTGACCGGCATGGACCTGCTGCAGGCAGCGGCGCAGTACCATCTGGGCAGCTTTGGCGTGGTGTTCATTGCCATCACGCTGGCGCTGTTCAGCTTCTCCACCTTCATCGGCATCCTGTTCTATGCCCGCTCCAATGTGGCGTACCTCTTTGGCGACCGCTGGGGCTGGCAGACAGCCTATAAGGTGCTGGCCCTTGTCATGCTGATGGTGGGCGGACTGGAAGCCTATACCGTGGTGTGGGACCTGGGGGATGTGGGCATCGGCCTGATGACCATATTCAATTTCATTGCCCTATATCCCATGTCCGGCGAAGCCATTGCCGCCTTGCGGGATTACGAGCGCCGGAAACATCTGACCCAAAACTGACCCTGCCGACAGTTTCCGCAGAAAAGCTGCAAAAATCCGAAAAAAGTAGTTGACAAATCGCCCGCAGTCTGATAAAATAAACAAGTCGTCCGGCAACGGACGTGAACAGAATCTGGGCGTGTTCCCGAGTGGCCAATGGGGACAGACTGTAAATCTGCTGCTTTTCAGCTTCGGTGGTTCGAATCCACCCGCGCCCACCAAGATAAAACACCTAGAGACGTAAGTTTCTGGGTGTTTTTCTCTTTTGCAAACCCGCATTGTAACCCACTTTTGAAGATTAGAAAGTAAACTGCCATAGGAAAACTGCGCATAATAGCTGGTAAATCACATTTTTATTGAAAACCATCCAAAGGTGAAAGAAGATGTTTGTGAAAAACGACGAACATTTTTTTGCTATACTATACTTGGTATATGCATATAAGAGAAAAGGACTTTTGCTGACTTTAAATATAAATTAAGAAGGGGGCGACTGTAATGACGGCTATCGATCTTGCACGGAATATTGTTTTTTACGCAGGAACAAAACATCATCAAATGACGAATTTGAAACTTCAAAAAACATTGTATTACACGCAGGGATATTTTTCTGCAGAGTATGACAGTCCCTTATTTGAAGAACATATTGTAAATTGGGCATATGGTCCGGTTGTTCCAGCGGTATACTATCAATATTGTTCATACGGTGCGTCAGTAATAGTTCCGGAAAAAATCAAATCTGTTCTTGATGAGTTGACAGAAGAACAAGCCAAAGTGGTCTATAAGGTGATAGATGCTTGCTTGCAATTTAGTGCAGGACAACTAGTGGAAAAGACACATTTAGAAACGCCTTGGAAGAATACTTCTCGAAATCAAGTGATTGAGTTCTCGGACATAAAGAATTTCTTTGAATCAAATGATCCGTTGAAGCTAAAATGATGAGGACTTGGTATGCAGAAGAAAACGTCCGAAGAGCGAATGACGACACTGATTCAAACACTAGATAATATTGTGAAATATGAATATGTTGATGAAACGGACTCGTCTCCAATCAGTGACAATGTAAAGCAATATTGGGAACATCTATGTGGTGTGTATGAAGATCCGGAATTTAGACATTCATATTCTATGTTGTCTAGTCAGTTGCAGGAATACGATCCAGAACAAAGAGATTCCCTTAAAGTATATCTCGACAGGATCGTACTGTTTTCAGAAATGCAAACAGAGCCAGAAGATATACATCGGATAACTAAAGCATTAACAAAGTTATTGGATCATGTCGAGCTTGAATGTATCCGGTTGAATCGAATGAGTCAAATTGAGTATTTGGCAGACGAAGCGCGGAGCGCACAAGAACAGTCTCAGATACTTAACAAACAGACTGAAGAGGCAGTAGGAAAGCTTAATGATCGAGTAACAGATTTCCATGGACAATCAATTACAATCCTAGGAATCTTTTCAGCGGTTGTTATCGGATTCATGGCAGAAATCTCGATGTTTACATCAGGATTTGACAAACTTAGTTATGAAAACCTGTACACGATAACTTTTTATTCAATAGCTGTGGGAATTATAATATTCGACACGCTTTTTATGCTGATTTGCTTTATCGCTAAAATGTCCGGGCACTCAATTGATCGAAAGATTAAGAAGGGTAAGTGGTGGATAACTTCCACTTGGTATAGATACCCGGGAGTTTACTGCTTTAATATTTTAGCGATTATTAGCTTAGCAGTGCTCTTATATCTCGATAGGCGATGATACAACATAGGCCGTAGTTTCTATGATGAAACTACGGCCTATGTTTATGCTCTCACCACGGCATTGTAAAGCATCTCCAGGAACTGCACCGCGCTGGGTGCACCGGTCAGCGGGTAGCCAGCCAGTTGCTGAACGCCCTCGGGGTTCAGCGCCCAGGCTTTCTCTGCTGCACGCCGGACGGCACTTTGAATGGCAGACCACTTGCAGCGCCGCTGGTCTGAGACGGGGGTATAGATCTCCTTCTGTACGGCTTCCAGCCGGTCCTCCTGCTCACAGATCAGAGCCACGCATTCGCATAGGATACGGTAATTCTTTGAGCTCCGGGTAATCCCCAGCGGCCGGAGGATTTGATCCAGCTGGGCGGGGGAGTTCGAAATTTTCACGTCGGGCATAGTTTGCACATCCTTTCTATCCAACTTTAACCGGAAAATGTCAGAATGTGCCGGATAATGCGGAATGCGTCGGAATATGCCGAAATATGCTAAAAGAAAACAGCCCCGAGGAACCATCAGGCTCCCCGGGGCTGCTGCTATGTACTCTTACTTGATCTTCCCTTGCATCTGATCCAGCAACTCATCGGCGCGGATGGCCTCGGGAGTAAAGCTGTTGTTCTCCCACCATGCCCAGATGGCGGCAGCGGTGGTCAGGCCAGCGGTCACCCACTGCTCCACGCTGGCGCTGTCGATGGGCAGCACCGGTTTGCCTGCTGCGCTCAGCAGCTGATTGACGAGGGCCAGTGCCAGCACAACGGTGCGGGCGATGGTCGCGGCGGGAATTTTTTTGTTAGTCATAGGTCAGTTCCTTTCTTCAGTCGTGGATGGGTAAAGCGCAGGCTCTCTTGTACAATTCCGTGCCGGTGCCGTTGCCGCCCATCACATGATAGGTCTTGTAGAGGTAATTCAGGTTGCGCAGGCCGTCGCGGGTGATGTACCCCAGCTCCATAAAACGGTAGCACTCGGTATAGATGCGGTCGTGCAGCAGGGCCAGCACCGCGTCCCACAGGGCCTTGATCTTGGGGATGGCGGCAAGGATCGCGCCGCCGATCAGAGCACAGAGCCACCCGGCCCAATACTCCGTGATAAACTGCCACATCGGTCTCACCCCTCCTCATCATCTTCCCACGCCTGCTGGATGCGCTGTCCGTTGTGACACACCGCATCCAGAACGGCATCTGCTTGGATATTGGATGCCAGCAGGGCCTTGTCTTGGGTATTCATGTTGTAGTACCCCGTGAACACCTCACCGTCTGCCAGAGGCGCTGCTACGGTGATGCGGTCGATCTTGTGCTCTTCCAGTGTAGCTAGAACCTCCGAGAGCCAGGGTGCGTATGGTGCATCTGAAATCAGACAACTTGCCATCGGTCTCACACCTCCATTACCGGAATACCGTATTCCTCGGCGCACTGCCGCTCAATGCGGCAGCCGCGTGCGTACTCCCAGCCCGGGGCGAAAACCGCCACGTCAGCCTTAGCCAGAAACTCGATGCTGCGTGCCAGATAATCCAGCGGCTTCGCATCGGGGCCAAAGTCCTCAAAGAACGTTTCCAGAGGAACCGCATCGTCACCAAACACGGCCTTTGCCTTCCCGATCACTGCGGCACGCTTCTGCAGCACCTGCTCGTCCGATAGGCCGTTCATAGGCTGGCTGATAAAAAACTTCTTGCTCATCACTTATGCACCTCTCACTTTCGTCAGCCCGGCCCGCTGGATGATGGCAGCATAGTCCTTGTAAGCATGGCTCAGGTCTACCGGGCCGCTCACGCCGGGGATCTTGCCGCTGCTTGTGTACTGCCACATGCCGTGGCGGCGGGCGGGGCGCTTGCCGCGGTAATCGGCCAGCCAGAGGTCATACGGGGCCAGCGGCTGGGCGGCCAGGGCGGTATCGGCAAAGTTCGTGTAAGTATAGACCATGGCGTACAGGTTCCATGTCTCGATCCGGTCGGCGGCCCGTGCCACCAGGGCCGAAAGCTTTGCGGGGGCCATGGAGCGCAGGCGGGGGTCCTCCACATCGATGGCAAGGGGCAGCTGGAACGTTTTGCCCCGGAGAGCTGTTTTGAGGGCGGCCAGCTCCTCCTCCGTCTGCCGCTGCGTGACCGCACAGGTGTAGTAATAGCCGCCCACCGGGATGCCCCGCGCCGTGCACGCGGCATAGTTGCGCTCGAAGGCCTGGTCAACGTAGGGCTTGCCGCCCTTGCTGCCCAGCACCCGCAGCATCACGCCGTCGATTTTGCCGCTGTGCTTCACCGCGTCCCAGTCGATGCTCCCCTGCCAGCGGGAGACATCCATAATTTCAGCCATAGCGTCCTCCTTACTGCGTGATTTCCTCAAAGCCGCTCTTGACGAGAATCGCCTTGACCTTCTCCTTCAGCAAGCGGGGGCAGCGCTCATACAGAGCTTTTGCCTCCTCCACGGTCTCAGCGGACATGATTTCCTGTGCCCATAACATAGCCATCATATACCATCCTTTCTATTTTTTGTGTGATTTTACGCATAGACAGTCTCGCTCATTTCCAGCAAGCACTGCTTCAGCATTTCGTTTTCGTTTTTCAGGGCTTCCAGCGTCTCCGGCAACTTGTCCAGCGCCACAAGCCGCTCCTCCAGTGTAGGGGTCGGCTTCGGTGCATCGGCAGGGTCTGGCTGCGTGCCGGCCTCCACCACAACGTAGGCCCCCGGCTGGTCGTCCATGCTCCACAGGGTCTCGCCCACGGCAGCCGCTGCATTGTGGGCGGTAATGGCATCCACAACGGCAGAATAGGCATCGCACTCTTCCTGCGTAATAACCGGCTTCGGGATTTTGGTTCCGGGTCTGATCTCCATTTACATTCACCTCACTTCCAGCGGCCAACAGCAATGCCATGACATAGTGTATCATTTGTTCCAGGTAGTGTGCATGATGTCGTTCTTTTGTCCTTACAAACAAACGAAAGCCATGAGATAGGGCAAGCAACAACAGAATATTCCGTGTTAGAAAATGCCACCGGAAATGACCATGTATAATCGCTTCCGTCTGAATTGATGGAGTACCAGCAGATCTGTGTTCCGTCTGAAAATCTTACCCAGTTACTGCCGCTTGCTGCTACCGCCGAAGCACCCGCTGGGCCTTGTGGGCCGGTAGCACCTGTTGCGCCTCTGGCTCCCGTTGCACCGGTGGGCCCTTGCGGCCCCTGCGGGCCGGTAGCACCCCTGGGGCCCTGCGCACCGGTATTTCCTTTGTCGCCCTTTGCGCCTTTCAGGCTGGCAATCCATGCGGCTTCACTGCCGGTGAACCCCAGCTGAACAGCCAGCGCATAGGCCGACTGACCATCAAAGGTTCCGGCTTCCTTGGCCTGCTTCACGGCATCGGTGGCCGCATTGGCCGCGTTGGTGCTGGCTTTCTCTGCCCGGTCAGCATCGGCCTTTGCCGCTCCCGCACTGGTGGATGCCTCCCCGGCCTTGGCGGTGGCGGTGGAAGCGTTTCCCGCAGCGGCGGTGGCCTGCTGGGTGGCAACGTTTGCCGCAGCGGTGGCCGTTTTGGTGGAAGCTGCCACATCGTTCAGGGCCGTGGTGCGGGCCCGTGCGATATCCTGCAAGACGGCGGTGTGCTCCGTCTCCGTGTCCTGCAGGGCCTGCTTGGCGGCGGTCTCACTGGTCTTGGCGCGCTCCTCGCTGGCGGCGGACTTGGTCTCGCTGCTCTTGGCTGCCTCCGCGCTGTCCTTGGCGGCAGCGGCACTGCTGGTAGCTTTCTCCTCCAGTGCGTTGATGCGCTCCCGGGCAGCGGCCAGCAGCTCGTCAGTGGGGATGCCGGTCACACCGTCCCGCACGATGCCGCAGAGCGCCTCGTCCAGCCGGGTGTCGGTGATCTGGCCCGTGGTGATGCTGGTGGAGCCTGCCGGGCGGGCGATCTCGGCAAGGCAGAGGTCGTAGATCAGCTCGGTGCGGGAGATGGCGGGGGCCATGGGTGTGCTGGATGCCGTACCCTGCAGCACCTGCAGGCTGGCGGCTCTGGCACCGGCATCATAGCGCATGATGATGCGGTCGATGCGGGGGAGAGACGGGTCGGCCAGTGGCATGGTCAGGGTGTCGGCCTCCCGCTTTGTGATGGAGTAGCCGGTGAAACGGCTGGGGTGCACCCAGCCACGGCCCGCGCCCACGGTGACCGTCAGCCCGCCTGCGGCTGTCACCGGGAAGTCCTCAGCTCCGCTGAACACACCCGAGGTGAGGCCCGCAAGGTAGGCCGCCACGTCTGCGGCATCGAAGTCGTAGTCGTTGGCGGGATATAAAACGATTTTGCTCAAAAGATCATCTCCTTACAGCTTGCGCCAGACCGGCGTACCCAGCCGCACGGTGCGGGTGGTGCTGTCGCTCTGGCTTTGGGTGATGACATCGGCCACCCGGACGGTGGCCTTGTAGCCCAGCTCCGGGATGGTGCAGAAGGCCACGTCACCAGGGGAGAGCCCCTCGGCATCGATGGTCAGCTCAATGGAGCCGGTGCGGAGCTGTTCCAACAATTTGTTGGTGCCCCGGGCCATGAGCCGCTCGAGGTAGGCTTGGCTTTTGGTGGTCTCGCCCTTTTCCTCGTCCGGCTGCACGTCCCGGGCATCGACGTAGAGCTCCCGCCGGTCGGCACCGGTGGTGTCCGTCAGGCCCACGGTCACGGTGGCCCGGTTCTCGCCCTCGCCAGCGCCCTGCACCACGGCGACGTTGGCGTAGTCGGAATCCCCGAAGGCCCACGCGGCCTGCTGCAGGTTGCCCCACTTGGTGGAAAAACGGTTGTTTGGATCGGCGGTGGGCCGGTAGACCTCAAACAGCAGCTTCTTGTCTGCGTTCTTGCCTGCCAGCCGCACCCGGAAGCCCAGATCACAAGCCGCGCCGATGGTCATCAGGTAGTCCATGATGCTGCCGCCGGAGGTCTGTGCAGTGTAGGTGGTGTCGAAGTCCACAGCAGCACCCAGCTCCAGCTTGGGCCACGGCTGCATTGCATTGACCAGTCTGCGCATGGCCTGTTCCGCGTTCTCGTTCTTCACGATGCTGGTACCGGCCCGCTTGGTGAAGATCCACGTCCCCGGGAAGCCGGTGACCACTAAGTTGCTGTTCTGATTCTCGTTGCTCCGGTGGCAGATGCGCATGGGCACATCGCTGTCATTGCGGCGCAGCCAGCGGCCCTCCCGGAGAAGAGCGAGGTTCTCCTCGGTGGGCCGCACTTCCAGCGTCATGCTCCCCTCGGTGTTGTAGGGCTCGTCCCAGTAAAGGCTCACCCACACCTCCACCCGGCCCAGCCGGGCGAGGGTCAGCTCGTCCAATACGTCCAGCGTCACGAGATCACCTCCGGCAGGATGCCCGAAACCATGGGATAAAAGCGCACCGTCACCTGCAGGCTGGTCTCGCCGCTGTCGGCGGTGGCTTTGAGTAAGTTGTCGCCCGGGGCCAGCTCCAGCAAGTCGCTGTCCTCATCCAGCAGGGAGAAGATGTTCTCCTCCGTGCCGTCCTCTGTCCGCTTGACGGCCAGCTTGTCGGTGGTGGTGCGGTAGATCTCGATGACCTGCCCCGGGGTCAGGGTGGTCAGGATGCGGATGCTCTGGCCCGTGATGATGTTCAGCACGGTGGGGTTGACCACTGCGCCGTCGCTCTTGAGGGTGGCCGTGAAGGGAACAGCCAGCGCCCCGGGGTTATAGGCATTCAGCCAGCCGATGGAGGTGCGCACGCCGAAACGGTGGGGTGTGCTGTAATTGATGGGCAGCCTGAAGCTGGGCACAAAGCCGTTGATGCAGAAGCTCTGGGCGGTCAGGTCGTACCAGAAGGGTTTCGGGCAGAAGAGCATGAAGTCCAGCACCGGGTAGGGGTGGATGCTCTTTGTGTAGGGGGTCTTGGAAAGCACGAAACGACAGAAGAATTTATCCTCGAAATACATTGTGCCGCTGGTGAAATAGGGCAGCTTTTCCAGCAGTAATTCCGCATCCGCATCGCCGTGGGAGCTGTGGCAGTGGATGATGAGCTCACGGCTCACCCCGGCCACGCTCTGGCGCTCCACGCTCACGCCCACCTGGTTCACGCCCTGTGCGGTCTGCACGTCCACGTCTACGCCATTGATGGGGTCGAGGGAGTAGGGCGTGCCGTAAGCCCACCCGATGTCGAGAGTGGCCCCGGCATCCGTGACCAGCTGCAAATGGTCTTTTCTGAATGGCATTGTGGAGCCCTCCTTTCATCGTTTCTGGGCCTTGGCCCGGTCGGCTTCCCAGCGGGCTTCCCGCTGGAGGTCTGCCGCCGTCTGGGCCTTGGAGTAGATATTTTGGATGATGTTGGTGTCACCCTCCCGGTGGTAGTTGTTGGCGGCTGCGGCCACCTGTGCCGTGCCGGATGCGGCCACAGACCGGCTGATGGCCATGTTGTCACTGAGGACAAGGCTGTTGGCCTGCCGCACCATCTCGGCCAGCTTGCTGTTTGCGGCCAGCAGGGCCTCGGTGTTGGCCTCCACAGCGTCGGTCAGGTCTTTGTCCGGGGTGGGGGCCGTCGGCGTGGTGGAGCCGGGTTTTGTGCCTGTGGTGGTCTTGGCGATGTCATCCAAACTGCGCTCCAACTTTGTCTGAACCCCGTCCACATAGGTGGTCACGGTCTTGTAGGAGCGCTCCACGCCGTCCACCAGCTTGGTACCCGCCTCGGTGACAGTCTTGGTCACCCGCTGGGTGATCTTGCCGGTCTCATCCTGCAGCTTCTCGGTGAGCACCTTGGTGGTCACGGTGCTGCCGTCGGCATTGGTGGTCTTGCTGGTGTCGGTCATGCTCTCGATGACCTTCTGAGAGCTGGCGGAGGTGCCGGAGCTGCCGGAGCTGCCGGAGCTGCTGGGGTTGTTGATGGCCTCCTGCTGCTTTTTTCGCTCGGCCTGCCGGGCTTTGCGGTCGGCGGCAATTTGGTTGGCAAAGTTCCAGGCTGGATTGCTGATGTAATCCATATGGCCGCCCCAGTGCCACGCCACGGAGTTATACATGCCAATGAGGCCGTTGATGAGGATGACAAAGCCCTCGATGCCCGCCGCCACGATGCGCATTAGGCCCTCGAAGATGTAGCTCATAAAGTCCTCAACGCCCGCCCAGACATTCTGGAAAGCGTTGGCCACGTCCTTGTTTTTGCCGGAGAAGTTCAGCAGGGCACCCACCAGCATCCCGATGAGGGAGATGACGAAGAGGATGGGGTTTGCGTCCATGGCGGTGTTCAGGGCGATCTGGCTCGTGGTTGCGCTGGCTGCGGCGGGCACGAACTGCGCCACCAGCCCCATGGCCAGCTGGCTCAGGTTCCCGAACACGCCGGAAAGGGCGCTGCCCAGCTGGTTCAGGGCCCCCATGGCTACGGCCTGAATCTGGGTCTGCTGCTCCTTGGTGCAGGCCTGCCAGAAGTAGCTGGCCGCCCACAGACCCAGGCTCTCGAGGTCGCCGTTTTTGAGGGCCGTTGCCAGCGTCTCGATGGCCCCCAGCGCATCCGTCTGGATGTCAGCCTGGATCTGCGCCCAGCCCTCGGTGAGCTTGGTGCGGAACTGCTCCGTGAGCAGCTCACCCATGCTGCCGTACTGGGGCCCGGCATCCTCGATCGTCCTGACCACGGTCTGGGTGCCGTCGGCGGCGATGGTGGTCACGGTCTTGACCGTGTGCTGCACGCCCTCGATGACCTCAGTGCCGGTGCTGGTGATGACACGCTTGACCTGCTCGCTGCCGTCTGCCAGTGTCTCGGTGGTGGTCTGGGTGGTGACCTTGGCCCCGTCCACGAGGGCCGTCTGGGTCGCGGTGACCGTGGAAACCACATCACGGACGGCTTCGATGCTCTGCGTGACCTTCTTTGTGCCATCTGCCGCTGTAGTGGTGATGGTCTTAACGTCCGAGAGGACCCCGTCCACCATCTGACGGCTGGTTTCGGTGACGGTCTGCTTCTGCTGTTTCGTGCCGTTTTTCAGGGTCTCATGGACCGTTTCGGTGGTACGGGTGACCCCGTTCTCAATCTGCGTGCTGGTGGAGGTAATGGAGTTCACTACCTCAGATGCAGCCTTTTTGGCGGAAGAACTGGCCTTTTTCGAGGACGCAGAAACAGCACCGGCCGCTTGCTCGGTGGTCTTTTGTGCAGCTTTGGCCTCCTCTTGCAGTTCTGTCCAGCTCTTGGTGTTGATGCCTTGCCCGGTCTGGGCTGCCTTGTGCCGGGCCTCCCGGTTGGCTTTGGAAGTGGCCGCTGCGGTCTGTGCATCCTTGTCTGCTTTGTAGTCATCGTAGTTGGAAAAGCCGGTATAGCCATCTTTCCCGAGGAAGCTGTTCAGCTTGTAACTGAGCTTGTCCAGCCAGCCGATGGCCGCCCCAATGGAGCTCTTTGCGATGTTCGCCACAGCCTGAAAGGCCCCGTTCACGATGTTCCGGAAGGTCTCACTGGTCTGATAGGCAGTCACAAAGGCCGCTGCCAGAGCGGTCAGAACTGAAACTACAAGCCCGATGGGGTTGGCTTTCAGGACAGCGTTCAGTCCGGCCTGTGCTGCAGCCAAACCGGTTGCCCCACCTTCGGCAGCCTTATGTGCAGCGGCAAGGGCTGTGGTGGCTGCCGTCTGTACCACAGTGGCGGCAGAGGTGGCAGTCAGGTAGCCTTTGTAGGTCAGAAATGCAGCACCGACAGAGGTGACGACGGTGATGACCAGACCAATGGTGTCTTTTAGTTTGGCCAGCTTCTGGTCATCCTCCGTGATGGAGACCACCAGCTCGTTCGCCTTGACGATGAGGTCGCCGAGAGCCGAGAACAGGCCGTCAGTCAGTTTGCCGGTCAGGGCAACCACGTTGTCCTGCAGGGTAGACAGCCGCCCGCGGAAGGTCTGACTGGCTTCCAGCATACCGTTGTAGAACTGCCCGCCTTCACTGGTGGCAGCTTCCACAGCGGCCTGCAATTCCTCAAAGCCCACCTTGCCATCCGAGATGCGCTTGTACAGGTCGGCCATGCTTTCGCCGGTGGCCTTGCAGATCTGATTGAGCGGGTTGAAACCCGCGTCGATCATCATGTTCACGTTTTCCAGCGTGACCTTCTGGGCGCTGGACATCTTGCCATAGGCCCGGACAAGGGTCTGCATCTTGTCCGCGTTGCCCAGAGAGATATCGCCCAGCATCTGCAGCACGTTGGTGGTGTCGTCTGCCGCAATGCCGAATTGCAGCAGGGTCTGGGTGCCCTCAGTCAGATCAGACAGGGTGAAGGGTGTGGATGCCGCCATTTTGCGGATCTCTTCCAGCTTTTCGGCGGCAAGCTGTTCGTCACCCAGCATGACCTTGAAATTGGTGAGGTAGCTCTCCATGTCCCGGTTGTAGGACAGACCGCTCTTCACCACGCTCATCAGGGCATCGGCGGCTTTCTTAGCGAAATCGGCGATCATCTGCCCGGCGGCTACCGTCCATTTATTGACGCTCTGCTCTGCCGGGTCGCTGTTCAGCCGGACATCACCCGTAATACTGAAATCAGCCATTGGGGGCGCTCACCTCCTCATCATCGCCATGCTTGAGCCGCTGCAGGAAGGCGGCATTGTGGTCGGCCACCGTGACTGCCGTCCGGGTGTGCCGCAGTTCTTTGGGCAGGGCAAAGGTCTCCTTCAGGTCCTCGTACTGCTGGCGCTGCCTGCCCTCCATGCCGGAGGTGTCCATCGTGCGCCAGGACATGATCTTCGCCATGGTGGTTTCCTCCGGCAGCCCCCGCAGCAGAGCCAGAAACCGCCACCAGTGGATGCGCTCTGCCGTAAGGTCGATGCCGTAAGCCTGCTGAAAGGCTGCGGTCAGATAGTCCGCGTCACAGGCAAAATCCATGGCAAGCTCACCGGAACCACTGCCTTTGCCGCCGGAACGTCCGGGCGGGTCGGCCCCGTGGTAAAAGCGCAGCAGGCTTTCATAGGCCTCCGGGGCCAGCTGGGGCGGGATCGGCTCCCGGTAGAAGCGCCGGAACGCTTCCTGCGCAAAGGCAAGGGTGTCCTTTTTCTCCCGCTTGCGCTGATACTGGTTCGACAGCCAGACCATGGGCCGAAAGTCCGGGTCGATGGCGCGGCCCTCCCACTCGGTAGGCAGTGGTTCCAGCAGGATGTCAGCCATGATGACGGCGGCGCTTTGCCTTGCGCCGCTGCTCACGGTTCAGCTGAGGAGCCAGAAGGCTGGGGTCAAACTTCTGCTTTTCCTGATTAGCAGCCCGGGTCAGTTCGGTCATCACGGTAAGGGCCTTGCCCAGGTCATTGCCGTCCAGCCCCAGAGCAGCCGCAGAACCTTTGCCCAGCACATCATCGACAAACGCTTCCACGATGCGGCACTGGCCGCGGATACCCTCGGCATAGCTCATGTTAGGGGTCTGCTGTGCACGCTGACGCTCGGCCTCCTCGGCCTTTTCCAGCTTTGCCTTTGCCTGCTCCAGCCGCTCGATATCGTTGGCGTTCAGGCTGGAAAACGCAAATTCCTTATCAAAGATCTTCATGGTCGTCTCCTATCAAAAAAGCCCTCGCCGGTCAGGACGAGGGCACGGAGCTACGGGCAGGATCAGCCTGCCGCAGCGGTAGAATAGTCGAACTTGGCAGGGGTGCCGATGCCCTTTACATCGCAGGCAAAGGTGGCGATTGCGCCGGCAGAGCCGCCCACGTCGCTGGTGACGATGAATGCGGCTTCGCCCTTCTCGCCCTTGCCGGTGCGCAGGGAGAAATAGATGTAGGGCAGGATGACGCTCTGGCCGAAGCCATAGATCATCTCGTGGCCCAGAATGAAGTCCTGGAACGCATCGCCCTTGCAACGGTCGCCGTTGATGGCGAGGGTGCGCTGAACGCTGCCCTTGGTGGTAACGGGGCCGGTGCGGATGTAGGTATTGTCAGAGGTGGAAGCGTTCAGTGCGCCGCTGTGCTCCCGCACATGGTCGGCACAGACGGTCCAATCCTTGACGGCATCCTTCTTGCTGGCCTCGGTGCAGATGGCCAGCACAAAGTCATCGGTGTTCTCGATGCCCTTGTAGTCGGCGCTGGGGGTGATGCCGGAGGCGGTAACAGCTTCAGTAACAGTCATGTTGAAACTCCTTTCGGTTGGTAATAAACGAGCCGGAGCTGCATCTGCATTTTGCAGCTTCCGGCGCTGCTGGTAACGATATAGCCCGATGCGGTGACCGATACGCTGAGGGGCTGCTTTGGGGCTTCCAGCTGGGGCAGGTTATGCCGGTCATTCTGGGCAAGCACCCAGTCGGTCAGCTGCTCAAAAAAGCCGCTGTTGGCGATCTGGGTGCTCTGGGCCTCGCTGTATTCCCGACGGCTCAGGAATACATAGCTTTTGGCCATGTTCCTGCCGGAGAAATAAGTGGTCAGCACAGGGTCTGTGGGGGAATCCTCAATGGAAAACTCGGCCACCGGCTCCGGGGAAAGCCCGGAGATACGGAATGCTGCCCCGTTCTCGGTCTGTTCTTCGGCGATGAGCGGGCAGGTCTTGAGCCACTCCCGCATGGCCGTGATGGTGGCTTTCTCGCTCATAAGTGGCCCATCCCTCCCCAGAACATGGTAACGGCACGGGTCGCATAAAGGGCCAGATGCTCTCCCATGTCTGCAAGTGCCCGCTGGCCCCAGTAGGAGCCGCGCAGACCTTTGTACTTGTCGGCTTCCTGCCTACGTTCTTTGTTGCCCATGAAGGTGCGCAGGTCGCTGCCCTCGGCGTGCAGGTAATACTGCTTGCGGGCGTAGGGGGTGTTGTACACCAAAAGGCCCTCGTCATACTTGGAAGCAGTCTGCACGCTGTTTTTCAGTGTGCCGGTGTCCAGCGGAACATAGCTGTCGATGAGCCGGGCCGCTTCCTGTGCCATGGCATACTGCGCCTTTTGCAGGGCAGCAGTCTTTTCGGCACCGAAGTCAGGCCGCCAGGAAAGCTGCATCTGAACGCCGTCCACCTTGTAGCGCAGGCCGTAGGGCTGATCAAAAACAGGCTTGCTCATTTCCTCAGCTCCCCTCTACATGAAAATGCGGCAGCAGCGGTTCCCGGTTGTCGGAGACCGCCGCCACCGTGCAGCAGATGTGTGTTTTCTCGAGGGCGGCATACTCGGCCTCGGTCAGGCTGCGGACAGCGCCGCAGATGAGCTTGCCGCCCCGCTTGAGCGTCCAGTGTGTCGCCTTTTCCCCGGGCGGGAGCTTTGCCCACTGGAAATAGGGCAGATACCCGGCGGCAGGGGGCAGCCGGACATGGACTGTCCGCTGGGGGTCGCCGCCGGAGGTGTCCAGCTTCTCCCGCCAGCTGCACCCGGGGATGACGTGGCAGACAGGCCGGTCGATCTCGGTGGCGGTGTCGTGGATGAGGTTCACAACGGTAACGCTGCACTGCATCAGAAACACCCCCGATACAGCAGGCCGTGGGGGTCGTGCCCCAGGCAGCCGGAAAGAATGCTGTACGCTTCGGCGACCTGCTTTTCGGCCAGTGCTCCGTCGGAGAACGTCACGGCAAAGCCGTCGTTGTTGACGCTGGTCACGCCCGGCGCATAGCCGGTGGCAGCGCGTGCCGCTTCGGCCCGTTCAAGGCTCTGCACGATGGACGCACAGGCCATGGCCAAAGCTTCGGAACAGTCGGCGCAGCCTTTGGTGTGGGCTTCGGCCCGGCCAAAGGTGGCCCGGTCAATGAGCTTCGAGGCCCGGAAGCACAGCGGCGTGAACGCGGCTTCGTCCAGCGTACCGCCCGCTGTCTGGTACTGGTCGTAGGTGCAGTAAAGCATGGGGGCCTCCTTATGCTGCGACAGCCGCAGCGGTCAGGAATGCGAACGGAACCTTGGAGCGGTCTGCGTTCATGCGGGTGGCGGGGTTGGGCAGTGCCCAGCCCATACGCATCACAACGCGCAGGGCCACCATATCCTGCTGGGCCAGATTGTAGACGATCTCCTTGGTGGAGGGATCCTGAATCACGCCCTGATCCAGCAGCTTCACGGTGACATCCTGACGGATGGAGTACGCCAGCTTCTTGAAGTTGCCTGCGATCAGCTGGGCCTTGGAAGCATCGAAGCCGCCGTTCTCGGGGAAGTACATGGGCGCACCGTCCAGCGCGTAGGTGGTTGCACCCTGCATATCGGAGCGGAACAGCGGGCGGCCATTGGTATCCAGCAGGCCGCGCAGCTCTGCCTTGGCGGTCAGGTCGCCCACCACGGCATCCACGCCGAAGCCGCCAGCTTCGACCTTGGAGAACAGACCATCCTTGCCCAGCAGCTTGGTGTAGTCGATGGGGCCGGTGACCTTGTTCTTTGCGGCAAGGGTCAGCACGTCGGTCGTCCACTCGGTGGGACGGTCACCGCCAAACAGGATGGCGTTGTCGATCTTTGCGCCCATGGCCTCACGGACGCGGGGCTGTACCTCGCCCATGATGTCAAAGGAGGAATCTGCCAGAACGGCCTCGGGCACAGGAACGATGACAGCCAGCTCTGCGGCGGTCATGTAGACGTTGTCCCATTCCTGCTTGCTGGTTTTCTTCATGCCGGTGTCACCGTTGACCCAGTATGCCAGAGGCAGCATGGACAGCACGGGGATCTTGGTCTGGTTGGAGGTCATGTTGGCAAGGCGGGTACCCAGCTGCATCACGATGGAGCTCTTGGGCACATCCTGCTGGATGGTGTTCACCAGCTGCTCCCGGATCAGGGCCTCAGCCTTATTGCGGGCGATTGCATCAATAGCCATAATAATCAACCTTTCTGGCCGAACGCTGCGCGGAATGCAGCATTTGCGGCCTCATGTGCGTTTGCGGGCTGGCGGTTGCCGCCCGGTGCGGAGGTAGAAAACTGTACCATACCGCCGTCCGGCAGAATGGCGCTGGGGTCTGCGGCCTTGAAGGTCTTGACATAATCATCAAAGCCCAGGATCTCGCCGTCCTTCATAGCAAAATTCTGGGCCTTTGCCTCGGCAAGGAATGCCTTACGGGCGCTCTCGCTGGAAAACTTCAACCCGGCGGCCTTGCGTTCCAGCGCATAGCCCTTTTCGAGGGCGGCTACCTGGCTGGCAGCGTCAGTCTTGGCCTGTTCTGCCTTGGCCTTCCACTCGGGGTCGTAGCCCTCCAGTTTGCCGTTTGCAGTGTTCAGCTGTTCGGTCAGGGTGGTCTTTTCGGCCTTGAGGGTCGTGATCTCATTGGCCTTTGCCGTGATGTCAGCGCCGTGCAGGTTCATAATGCTGTCCAGCTGTTCCGGCGTGATACCGGGGATGATTTTGCTCACATCTTCACGTTTCAATGTTGAGTGCTCCTTTCTGGTCAATGTTTGACGAATGGATCCGTTCGGTTTTGTAACGCGGTTCGCCTTCCGCATGGATCCCGGGCAGGGTACGCGCTGCCCGCCGCGATGGTTGCTTCCGACACAAATGTCGGGAACATGGCACCGTTTGCAGGGCTTGAACCTGCGGTATCCGGTTTTGGAGACCGGCGCTCTTCCATCTGAGCTAAAACGGCATGAAAAAAGCGCCCCTGCTCAAACGAGCAAAGACGCTTGCGGTATTTGGTTGTCAGATGCCGGGGACGATTTCCTTAACACCCTTTGCAAATGCGGCGGCCTTTTTCATCAGACTGTTTTCCTGAAGATATTCAAGCCCCTGTAAGGTGATATGAGGTTCCATGGGTGGTTCGATGCGCTCCGGCTGGCGAATGTAGCGGACGATGTTCAGGCCCTCAATGTAACCTGCTTTCTGCAGCTGAATCAAAAGTGCCTGAAACCGGTTCGGATTCGTACCGAAGCGCTCGGCAGTAAAACCAGCGCAATCGAACTCCTCAAAGTCCATGCTTTGCTGCAAATACTTCAAAATGCGGTAGATGACACGAAAATCTTCCATGATGACACCTCACTTCTTTTTGTTTAAGTCCATATACAGATACGCTTCCGGGTCGCCATACGCTTCCCGAGACCACTGTCGGTCTTGCTTGGCTGACAGGCGGGTCATGTGCAGCCAGACATCTCCATCTGTTCGCAATGCCGGATTCTTTTGCATTTCGTTCCAGATTGCAGAGGGGTCATCAAGCAGAAGCACTTCACTTTTTGTCATCTTTCAATCCCTCGATAAAATGATAGAGCTGCGGGTCTTTCTCTTTCAGGGCAGAGGGCTCCTGATAAAAAGCGCGATACCCTTCACTGAAATATTCCTTCAGCATATCTTCATTGATCTGCATCGTTCCGGCTTTAAAAATTCCATCCGTGGGAGATTCATATAGCCGTCCCTGATACTCAGAAATGAATTTGCTGTTCTGAAGAAGATAAATCGCTTGTGTATAGGTACTATCATCATACACGATTTTAGAAAAATCTTCAACATCAATCCCGGATTTTCGGATGCTGATGTATTTGGAGTTGTGCCGCAGGTCGAGGGAAATCTCCAATGCGTGGCCATACTCGTGAATAACATCACCGCTTTTGCGCTCAGGGTGAAGATAAAGCGTTTTGTCTGGATAATAATAGCCGCTTCCAGCGGCATCTTTCTCTGTCATTACGACCTTGTTGATGATGCTTTCAGCCTTATCGCGCTGCCATTGAGGAATGACGGAAAGCTCTTTTTCAATGCCTTCACGCTCAGACTGTGAAACACTATCAGAAAAATTGAGTTTTTGAAGAATGCCGCGTGGCTCTGCCTTCTTCGCCGCCCACGTTGCCTTACTACTGGCGCTCCTGCCAAAGCCTGCCACGCTGGTGCGGGCGCTGTCGGCCCTGCCGCCGGTGGCGCTGATAAAGTCGGCCAGCTCCTGACGGGCCTGCCGGAGCTTCACCGCGCTGGCGGTGGTGTCGGCCCCGGCGGCATCCTCTGCCAGATACCGGCGTTTGTATTTGCGCACGGTGCGTTCCCGGGCCCGCTGCATCTGACTGATCTCGTACCGGGTGTATCTGCCGCCGTTGTACTCGATGTCCCGGGCGTTGAGGGCTTCCAAGCTCTCCTGCGTCCACGCAGGCGGTGCACCCAGCTCAGGGAAGATGGCAAAGAAGGTATGACGGCAGTTCCAGCCGCAAAGCCCGGCCCCGGTGCCGTAGCCGGTGGCGGCCTCGAAGTCCGGGTAATGTTTGCCCATGTAGTCCACAGCGCCGCCCCGGTGGAACTGCCTGCCCTGCCACTCAGCGTGGGAAGGGCGGGCCCCGCCGTGGGCCGTGGTCTCGAAGAACTTCACCCCCATCTCGTCGGCCCGGGCCACTTGCAGCTTTGCGCCGGTCTGATTCACACCAGTCAGCACCGCCCGGCGGGCGGCAACTTCCAGCGTGTCGGTGTGGCCGGTGGGGTAGGTGACGTACTTCATGGTGTCGGCCAGACTGTCCACCGCGCTCTTGACGGCGCTCTTGTAGTCGAACGCACCGCTGCTCACCTTGAGATGGGCGCGGTCGAGAGCGGCTTCAAACTGGCCGCTGACGGTGTTGGCCGTGGTGGCAGTCAGATTGTGGAAGGTTCCCGCCGTCTGCTGGTAGCCAGCGTTGAGCAGGGCCTGCAGGGTGGCATTGTCGGCAAAGGGCGTGGGTTCCTTGCCGTAGTGGTAGTAGATCTCGTCCTCGGCCTCCATGGCCCGGGTGACCGCTTCCTGCATGAGCCGCCGGATCTCAGCCTCGCTCTTGCCGGTGTAGCGGGCCAGCTTCTTTACCACGTCCTGCCGGAGGGCTTCGGTCTGTTCATACCGCCAAAGCTGCCAGTTGGCCGTGGGGGTCATGGTGTCCATTTTGGAGATGCGCCGGGCCACGTCCCGCAGGATATCGTCCTCGACCTGCTGCCAGAGCAGCACGAGCCGGTCGGGTGCGTGGTCGAGATAGTCCGGGGCCAGCATCAGGCACCCCCGCCGAAGTTCAGCTCAGGCTGCTTGTTTTCGGCATCGGCTTCGGCGGCAATGGCCTTTGCGTCTGCCTCGCTGTATCCCTCGAACTCTACCAGATACCGCCAGAACGGGAACTTCCCGGCGGTAACGTATCCCCAAAACATCTGCTTGCGCTCCTTGGGGTCTGAGATGATGGAATCATCGAAATCGAAGGTTACGTTGCACTCGCCCGGCAGAGGAACCGACGCACCGCTGCGCCATGCGGCATCCAGCAGGACGTTCACGGCATAGACCAGATCAGTGATTGCTGTGCCGAGGGCCCGTTGCAGGTCTTTGACGGTGGTATAGCTGCGCTGCTTGCTGGAGCGGATCTCCTCGGCGGTCTTGTCCACGTTCTGCGGGTCAGACAGGGTACCGTAGGCAAGTCCGCACTGAAATTCGATGCGCTTGAGCATGGAATCCAGCCCTTTGCGGTAGCTCTCATCCCGCAGGGTTGGGGCAAACACCTCGTAAAGGTTCCGACCGCCGGAGACGCTGCCATTGATCCAGTTGCGGTAGAGCCGCTGTTCCCGCAGAGGCATCGTGGAACTACCGTCAGGACCCGGGCGCAGGGCAGTCTGGTCTACATCGAGGGCCAGCTGGCCGCCGTTGTACTCCCAGAGCAGTGCACCATACTGTTCATCTGCATCCCGGATGATGTCCACTGCCGGAGCGTACACGCTGACACCCAGCGGGGAATGCCGGTCAGCGGCGTTGCCCCTGGGAGCCTTGAAATAGCCCCACAGCGGCCTGCTCACGCCGGTGAACTCCGTATGCGGGGCCAGTGCAGCCCACTCCGCAACGTCGGTCAGCGGAACTTCGACACCGATGTCAGCGCTTGTCATGGAACGGAACGCCTTGACGGTGACGGTATATTTCCCGCCGGAAAACTCGTGGTTTTCCAGCCGGGTGTAGATGCGGTCACCCCTTACAAGATGATCGTAAAAAATAGCCCCGGTCATACGTCCGGAGCTATCAAAGCGGGTGGGACAGAAGCAATCCCCCTGCACCACATCGATCTGGATGCGGCCCTCAGGGTCGAGATAGGGCCGGAACAGTACCCCACCAAGGGCACAGCCATACTCCACGGGAATGCGCAGAGCTGCAACAAATGGCTTGAGCAGCTCATTGATGCTGTCCGCCCGGGCACTGCCGGAAACAAGACATTCCATTTCCAGCGTGGTCAGCCGAGCCAGCTCGGCGGCAATGCTCTGGGGCAAGCCCAGACTGTGCAGCGGGTCTTTGCCGCCGTGACACCATGGGCCGCCGGTATCGTACATCTGTGCCCAGAGGGTGATGGCACTCTCCATGGGGGCAGACACGCTGACGTTGATGGGAGTGTCCTCCCCGAACCAAAGCCGGGCCTTCTCCCGCAGCCACGAAAGCAGCTTGTCAAACATTACTTGGCTCTCCAATCTGCCCAGCGGATGAGCGGGGCGAATATCGTGTAACAGAAATAGCGGATATCATCCATGGCGTGGTCGTTTTCCTTTACCACCCGGTCCTCCTTGGCCTTGTCGTCCCAGGAATATGCGCCGAACTCCCGGCGGGAATCGGTACAGCTTTCATGGATCCGGACAAGTCCGGCCTGCATCATGGAAGCTACGCAGCGGATCCCGTTCAGAACGTCGTTGTCGGCGGGGATGACCTGATACCTGCCGTGCCGTCGGATGGTCTCGATAAAAGACGCGGCAGACGGGTCTACGCACACAGCCTGAATGTAATAGCCTTTTGTGAGCCGCTCCAGCTCGGTGTAGTGCTCCTCGTCGGTGCGCTGCACGCGCTGTTTGCGGCTGTCGAAATAGCTCTCCCGGATACGCAGGGCCTTTCCATCGTGTATGACCCACAGGCCCATGGAACATGGGTTGTGGGTGCCGTAGTCGATGGATACATAGAACTGTCCGTCGATGCCAGCTGTGCTGCCGTGAAAGAGGTAAGGATCCGCGCAGAGCGAAAAGAAGGGATAGACCAGACCGGACGCATTGCACCAGTGGCCCAGAATGAAGCGGTCGTAATAGACAGTCCCGGCCAGCTCATGCTTCAGGTGCTCCACGAACTCCTGCGGGAGAAATGGGTTATCGTCGATGGTGGAAGTCTGGCAGAAGATATCTACCTCGGGGTCATCAATGAACTTTTTGAGGAAATGCTCCTGGCTGTCCGGGTTTGCCGTTCCGTCAAAGTGGGAATGAGGACAGCGCAGGCGGGTCTTGAGCATCTGGAACACGTCTTCATCCCAGGTGGTCATCTCATCGCCGTAACCGTACTCGATGGTCATGCCCTGAATACGGGCAACGTGTTTTTTGCTGTCCGCGCCCAGAATGTGGACCCGGCGGCCAAACAGCCGGGCAGTGTTGTCGCTGCTGATGGTTCCCACAAGGGCCTCGCCCCAGATCTCTCGCATGGGGTCCAAAACGTTCCGGCTGATGGTGCCCTGTGTGTTGCCCAGCATTACCGCTGCGCCCTCACCCCGCAGAGCCAGAAGGCGCTGGGGAATGACCACGGCATAGTCCAGCCAGCTCTTGCCGGAACCGGTAGCCCCAACTTTCAGGTTCCACCGGTGTGAACAGGAAGCAAGATATTCTTTCTGCTTAGTCGATAACACTGTCTACTCCTCCCAGGATCTTGCGGGCCTCGGCCAGCTGATCAGAGGCATCGCCGGACACGCCGTTGAACATTCCCAGGTGCCGCCCCAACAGATCCAGGGCTTTCAGCTTGTCGGCCAACTTGACCTCCTGCTCCAGACCGTCCTCTCCGAAGGTCTTGACCTTGACCGACTGCACAGCAGCCAGATCGTCCGGTGCGGCATCGCTTTTCAGGGAAGCCGTCCTAGCATCGATTAGGTCGCCCGCGTTGACGAACGCCACCTTGGCCAGCTCGCGCACCACCCGGTCAGCGGACACGCCGGTGCGGCGGCTCTGCTCGGCCTGAAGCTGGGCAATGCGGTTCTGGATACTAACATTCGCTAACAGCCGTGCCGCCTGCTCGTTGGCCGTCTTTGGGGAGTATCCGGCACGGATGGCCGCCTGGGTCGCGTTCAGGTCGATCATATATTCTTCACAGAACCGCGCCTGCTTGTCGGTCATCCTCACCACCTCTCTCGTTGTCAGGGTACAAAAAAGCCGCCCTGAGCGGATGCTCAGAACGGCAGTTGTAATCAGGAAAAGCCCGGCCGGTGCAAAAAAGCTGTTAAGCAGCAAAAGGAGAAATCCGTATCAAGAGGAGGAAAACAAACCTCCGGTCGGGCCGCCAGCACGAAGGGAGTAAGGATGCCTTTCCTGCTGGGCTTTGCAGCATAGAGTATAGCACACTTGAACTAGTGCTTTTTAGTGCGTCATGGGTCTGTGTCCAGAAGTTGCACCGCTTTTTTGTGTCGTCGGAGGACCCAACTGACATCGAGGGAGAGCCGGTCAGCGATCAGCTCCCACTTGTGCCCACAGATATATCTCCGGTACAGAATCGTGAAGTCAAGCTCATCATCCAGCTGCTGTAGCGCAAAGATGATTTCTTTGCGAATGCGGGTGCTTTCCTCACACTGGGCTTTGTAAGCGCCCCGGGCTTCGTCGATGCGTTCTACTGCACGGGGCAATGTTTGGCCGTCTCCTCCGCCGCCCGGCACAGCGGAAAGGCACTGGGTCATGTTGGAAGCGTCTGTTTTCAGCGTGTCCAGCTCATCCAGCCGCAGCTGTTCGAGCCGCTTCGCTTGCTGATACCTTCTCAACCAGGCCTTCTTCTCTTCGTAGGTCATCCCCACACCTCCACACGCACGAACACACCGCAAGGGTCCGACCAGAACTTCTCCACGATCTCGCTGCACACCTGGGCATCATCGTGCCAGAAGTGCAGGCGGGTCATCTCGTCCTTGAGGGCCTTTTCCAGATTGTCGGTGTCAGGTTTGGAGGTGCGCCAGCTGCCGTCCGGGCGGCCCTCGGTGGAAAAGCACCACTTGACCACCAGCCGCACCGGCGTTCCGGCGGGCACGGGCTGTTCCGGCGCATGGGGTGCCAGATAGGCGTGGAGCTTGGAGCGGGCGGCTTTCAGTTCGGCGCTGTCGTGGAGCACGGCACAGGGCTTGCCGCCCTTCATGTAAGCGTGCAGCTCCTTGGCGTTGTGGGTGGTGGTGGGCGGCTTCATGGGCAGGAAGAATTGAGCAATGGGCAAAAATTGCACGTTCGTTTCACCTCGTTCTTTTTTTTTTTTGTTCGGCCAACGTGATGGGGAGGGTTCCCCGGAGGGATGGGGGCTGTGTTCGCCCCATCCTCTGGGAGACCCCATCACACATGCTGCAGTTATAGCTATTATATATAGGCTATTTTGCACTGCAAAATTTGCAGTCATAGCGGCTATAACTGCAAAATTGCAGTTTTTGCTGTCGTGCAAAATAGCGGCTATAACTGCATTTTTATAACAAATTGTAATTTTAAAATATACAATTCGTTTAACCTGCGCTGCCGGGCTCCTTGCGTCCGACTTTTTCGCCGTCGATCCAGAACCGCCCGTCATCCTTCAGGCGGGTCTTGACGGTGCGGGGCTTCAGATCCATGTACTCAGCCAGACTGTAAACAGTCACTTCGCCATCCATCATGCAGGCTTCAAAGGCAGTGTCCAGCTCGGCCTTTTTGTCCTTGCTGACTTTGTCCTTATTGCCCCAGCGCTTGGATGCGCCCCGGGTACCCAGTGACTTGTAATCGCTGTCCGGCTGCAGATCCTCCAGCAGGCCGGTGTCCGGCTTGTGGACTGGGTAGTCGAACCAGAGGTTCACAGGGTCGAAGCGGGCGAACTCGCGCAAGGTGCCCTCAATACGCCAGGCGGTCATACTGTCGTTTTTTTTCTGGGCGGCTGCGATCTGGGCATCGATGGCCCGCAAGTCGGCCATGCCAAGGTGTTCTTTGGCTATGGCCAGCATCCGGCTTTTGCTCAGGGCATCGTCCGGGCCGTAGGCATCGGCATGGCCGCGCTTGTCCAGCATGTCCTTGAGCACCCGGCAGGCGGCTTTGTTGTGGAGCTGTTCCAAAATGGCGGCGGTCGGGGTGAGCTCAGTCATATCCAGCATGGCATCCGGGTCACGGGCAAACACGCCGGAGCCGCTGGCGCGGTCCATGCTGCGCTTGCCGCCCTGGGCACCCTTGGAGTGGTGGTGGCAGTAGATCACGGCACAGTCCAGCGCGCGGCAGACGAGGTCAAACTGGTTGCAGAACTTTGCCATCTGGTCGGCGCTGTTCTCGTCGCCGGTGATGACCTTGTAGATGGGGTCCAGAATGACGGCAGTGTAGCCTTTCTTACCCGCCCGGCGGATGAGCTTGGGGGCCAGCTTGTCCATGGGGACGGAAGCACCGCGCAGGTTCCAGATGTCGATGTTCCGCAGGTTCTGCGGGGGCAGGCCGAGGGCGGTGTACACATCCTTGAAGCGGTGCAGGCAGGAGGCCCGATCCAGCTCGAGGTTGATGTACAGCACCTTGCCCTGCGCACAGGAAAAGCGGCCCAGCCAGGGCGTACCCTCGGCAATGGCGATGCACAGCTCGATCAGGGCAAAGCTCTTGCCCGCCTTGCTGGGGCCTGCCAGCAGCATTTTGTGACCCTTGCGCAGCACCCCGGTGATGAGGGCATCGGCCAGCGGCGGCAGGTCATCCCAGTCATCAGCCAGGCTTTCGGTTTCGGGCAGTTCATCGGTCTCGGCTTCCAGCCAGTCCCGCCACTCGTCCCAGCAGCTTTTGCCGATGTTGGTTTCCAGCAGGGTCTGCCGCTGGCTGCCGCGCAGGATGCCGGGCATCCGGGAAAGGCGGCTGGGGTTGCGGTTCTGCTGGTCGAGGGTCAGACCATTTTTCTGGCAGGCGGCATAGAGGTAATCCACCCGCTTGCGGTATTCGGTGTAATCCGGGGCATCCACCTTGACGATGGCGTGGACGCTCTTGCCGCCGGAGTAGACCAGAGCGGCACAGGGCAGCTCCAGCTGTTTGATGATGGCTTGCTGCCTGCCCAGATCCATGTTGTCGCATTCCACCAGAGCGTAGCGGTAGGCGGTGATGTTGGCATCCTTGCGGCCCGTTCCGTCCACCGGGTTGAAGCAGATCCACGCGCCCACCTCGGGGTCGCAGTCGCCCACCACCTTGCCGATGTCCCCGCCGCAGGTGTCCAGCTCTGCGATGAGCTGGCCTGCGGTGCGGTCCCAGCAGCCTCTGGTGGGGCGGCGGCGGTCGTCGGCCATGAAGCTCTCGGTCACATAGGCCACGTGCTCGTCCTGCTCAAAAAGGGCCTGCAGGTAGCGCCTGAGCTGGTCAACTGGGTCCCACTGCTCAGGCAGGGCCAGGTCATGGGATTCCACCCACCGGGGGTCCACCAGCTGCCCCTCCGTTCTGGAGAAGCCGGTGGTGAGCTCGTCGCCCCAGTCCAGCGCGTGGCCTGCCGGGCCGCTCCATCCGTGGCTGTAGGCCAGCTGGAAAATGCTGCTCTCGGTGACAGGCTTTGTGCTGCCGTGAAAACTCTCCCACTTCCGGGCACACTCTCCCTTATGGTAGCGGCCCCCGTCCCGGGCGCTCCATGCTTCCCAGACGGTGACGGGCAGTCCCGCTTCCTTGAGCCCCATGCCCACCATCGTCCACTCCTCATAAGTCAGGGAGGCCGGGGAAATGAAGTCCAATGCTTCTTTGAGTTCGATCTCATCATTCATCTGCGTTACCATACATCCCATGCGGGCGTTTCAGGTGGGGCGGGCGGCGTATAGGTGCTTGGGGTAACACCCTTGGGCACGCCCCGCCAGCCCTGGGCCGCAATGCGGTCGATCATGTGTTTGGCCTGCTCAAAACTCCATGTGCCCACATGCTGGAAGCCGTATTTCTCCAGACAGCGGATCTGTTTTGGTGTGGTGAGGCCTTCATCCCGGCGCTTGTGCAGCCGGTCCAGCAAAAGGCTGGCCTTGCCTGCCGACTCTACCGCATCCGGCAGAATGCCAAGTTTTTCGAGGGCTGCGGTCTGCTGCTCGGTTGGCGGCCCGGCTTCCCATCCAAAAGCCGGTACATAGCCGGACAGGTCCTCGGCCTGAATACTCATTTCGTATTGGAGCGGGTCCACCAGTTTTGCCTTCTTCCGGCGCTGTTCAGCCAGCTGCTTTGCAAGGGCTTCCTCTCTCTGGGCCACCACGTCCTCGCTGGCCTGGGCGGCAGCCTCCTCGATGTCCTCAGGACAGCCGGTCCCGGCAAGGTTTTCGGTCATCTGACGGGCTACGGCCCTGTCCTCGCACACAAGGTCTGCCGGACGGCAGAGCTCGTGCTTGTCGGTCATCCACAAAAAGTCGAGGAGCAGCAGGTCGGTCTTGCCCTCGGCCAGACGTGTGCCGCGCCCCACCATCTGGCTGTACAGGCTGCGCACCTTGGTGGGCCGCAGCACCACAACGCAGTCCACACTGGGGCAGTCCCAGCCCTCGGTGAGCAGCATGGAATTGCAGAGCACGTTATACTTCCCGGTATCGAAGTCAGCAAGCACTTCCTTTCGGTCGGCACTCTGGCCGTTGACCTCGGCGGCCCGGAACCCCTGTGCATTCAGCAGATCCCGGAACTTCTGGCTGGTTTTGATGAGGGGAAGGAACACCACCGTCTTGCGGCCTTTGCATCGCTGTGCCATCTCGGCGGCGATCTGCTCCAGATACGGGTCCAGCGCCGTGCCAAGTTCCCCCACGGCGTAGTCGCCACCGCTGAGGGCCACGCCGGAGATGTCCAGTTTCAGGGGAATGGTCTGGGCCATGATCTTGCACAGATAGCCCTCTTTGATGGCATCGGTCAGCTTGTACTCATAGGCCAGGCTGTCGAACACCTCGCCCAGGTTCCGCATGTCGCCGCGGTCAGGGGTGGCGGTCACACCCAGCACCTTTGCACCCTCGAAGTAGTCCAGGATGCGGCGGTAGCCGTCGGTGATGGCGTGGTGGGCCTCGTCAATGATGATGGTGCCGAAGTAGTCCCGGGGAAAGCGTTCCAGCCGAGCGGAGCGCTGCAGGGTCTGCACGCTGCCCACCACCACCCGGAACCAGCTGTTCAGGCAGGTGGACTCTGCCTTTTCCACGGCGCTGACAAGGCCGGTGGAACGCTGGAGCTTGTCAGCTGCCTGTTCCAGCAGTTCGCCACGGTGGGCCAGGATGAGCACCCGGTCCCCGGCACGCACCTGATCGGCGGCAACGGAGGCGAACACGATGGTCTTGCCGGTGCCGGTGGGCAGCACCAGCAGCGTGCACAGACGGCCCTGCTCCCACTGGGCGTGGATGCTGTCCCGGGAGGCCTGCTGATAGGGGCGCAGGGATTGGATGTTCGCCATCAGAATGCCCCCTGTGTCCAGCCCTGAGCGGGTGCGGCCTTAGGTTCCGGCGGCGGCAGGAAGCGAGTGACCTCATTGCTCTGGCCGGTCTTACCTGCGTTGGGGCCGCTCTGCTTGGTGTACTCCCGGATGCCCAGACGGCACCAGCCCCGGGCACCCACCACTTCGTTCCAGCGAGGGCGGAAGGTCTCGCCCCGCTTACACTGGCCGATGCTCTCAAAGAAAGCACCCAGCAGACCCTGAGTCTTGGTGTGCAGATACAGGCGGTCGGTGACGGTGGCATCGCCCTTGGCTCCGCCGAAGATCTTCAGGGTCAGCTTTGCCATGGAGCAGGGCGGGAGCTTGGCACTGCCCTCAAAGCGGGCACGCTCCATGCCGGTGACCTCAAAGGCATAATCGCCCTCGGGCAGGAGAACAAACTCCTGCTGTTCGTTGGTGAATTCGTCGTCCCAGCTCAGGGCGCGGTCGGTGTTCATCTCATTCATAAGTAAAAGCTCCTTTCAAAATCATCAAAACGGCAGGTCACGGCTGTCCAGCACCATCTGCAGCACCTGGGGCCATGCGGCCACCAGACAGCCCTCTACGAAATCGGCGGGGTAATCCCGGATGGGCATATCCTCGGGGAAATAGCCCCGCTTGCCCACCACAGCCTGCAGCTCCTCCGGCGTGACGTTGTTGGCACTCATGAGCGGGGCCAGTTTTTCCGGCACGCCCAGCGCGATCAGGTCCGGTGTGAGCAGAGCTTCGGGCACTTCCTCGCGGGGAGTCTGGGGTTGCGGAGCCGGAGTGGGCAGGATGTCGGCTTCCGGCTGGGGGCTCGGTTCCGGCTTCGGCTTCGGTGCAGGTGTGGTGCCGGGGATGCAGGCGGCGATGCCGGCGTAGTCAAAGGGGATCTCATCGGGCAGTCCGAAGCGATTCTTGGCATCCCAGCAGGGGTGATGCGCTGTGTACATCACCCGGCGGCCGCCGGTGACCTTGTTTTTTGCGTTGGGGGCGCTGCTGCTCTTTTCCACCACGGTCTGGTAGTTGACGAACAGCAGCATGTCGCACCACTCCCGGATCAGCGGCTCCACCTGCTTGGTGGTCTTCATGGTCCAGCGGTCGTAGCTGCCCGCCGCATCCGGCTGCTCGAACTTGGTGATGGCCGCGTGGGCAAGGACCAGAACGTTGTGCCCTGTGTTCAGCACCTCTTCCAGCGCGTCCAGCAGCTTGCCGAACTCCTCCTTCAGGTAGGTGTAGCCTTTGCCGTAGCCAAAGCCCTCCAACCCGTCCACCTTGGCCTTGGCGCAGACGGCATCAATGGCCAGCCGTTCGGCCCAGTCGGCGGTGTCGATGACCAGCGTGCCGCAGGGGATGTTCCCCCTGCGCACCTCGGCCACCTCGTCCAGCAGCATGGCCCAGCTGGTGGGCTGAGGCAGGCGCTTGACATTCAGCCGCTTTGTGCCGCCTTCGGTGTCGATGAACACCGGGTCGGGGAAGTGGGAGGCAAAGGTGCTCTTGCCGATGCCCTCGGGGCCATACAGCACGGTTTTTACCGGGGAATCCTGCACCCCGGAGGTGATGGCATACTTGCTCATTTAGAACGCTCCTTTCGTCCAGCTCCTGGGCTGGGGCTTTTCGGTGACAGGCGGCTCGGCATCTTTTACCATGCCGTCTTCGATGATGATCTGGCACTCGCTGCCGGTGGAAACGCGAGTGGCGATGGCCTGCAGGTGCTCTGCTTCCAGCCAGCGGCCAAACTCGGTCAGGGTGGTCATGTCCATCTGCTCCAGCTTGTCCAGCAGTACAAAACCGCAGTCCGGGTTCAGGCGGCGGACGATGGCGGCAGCCACCCGCAGCTGATCGCTGCCGGACATATCCCGCCAGTGCTTTCCTTTATAAGTAAGGGCACCGTCCTCCACGCTCAGCTCCGGCAGGGGCAGGTCAGCACCGTTCAGCAGGGCCATACGGTCGGCCCGCTTCTGAGTGATGGCTTCGGTGAGCTTGTCGTAGTCGCTGGCATACTGTGCAGCCTCGTCCTCGGCACGGGCCTTTTCCAGATTGGCACGCACCTTCTGGTTGGTCTCCTCGATGCTCCGGATGGAGGCTTCCAGTTCGGCGGTGGATTCGTCCTGAAGCTGGGCAGCAGATTTCCGGGCCTGAAATATCTGCTTTTCAAGGTCAGTAAATTTCGCTTGCGTTTGCTCGTATTCCTCTTTCAAATCTTCAATTTTTTCATCGAGATCACGCAAGGTGAAATTCAATTGATTCTTTTCATCAATGAGCTTGTCCAACTGGTTGCGCTTGCGCTGATTCTCGCCGTTCCGGGCCAGGATCTCCTGCTGCTGGCGGATGAGGTCGGAGGCGCTGACCGGTTCTTCCGGGGCATCGGGGTAAGAGATCAGCTCCTCGGCAAAGTGCTTTTTCTGCTGGGCCAGCTGGCCGGTGAAGGTGCGCTTGTCGTACAGAGACTTGATCTCCAGATCCCGGACGTGCAGCTCGGTGCCGATGCCGATGATGCGGAGCAGGATGTCCGCTTTCTCCTTGTCGGATGCTTCCATGAAGCGGGGCAGGTCAAGGGCCAGCGGCTCGATAAAGGCATTGAGCAGCTGCTGTCCGCTGCGCCGCCCGGTGGGGTCGGTAACGGTCAGGGTGCTGTTTTTGCCCTTGCGCTCCACCACCACGCCGTTGGAAAGGGTGACCTTGAGATGGGCGGGAGCCACGGCCCCGTCCCGCTGTGCGGCATTGGGGCGGAAGCGGTCGCCGCCCAGCGCCCAGGCAAGGGCATCCAGCACGCTGGTCTTGCCCTGATTGTTGTTGCCGCCCACGAGGGTGAGCCCAGTGGGGGCGGGGGTGAGCGCAACTGCTTTGATGCGCTTGACGTTTTCGGCCTCAAGGGCCGTGATGGTTACAGACATCTGGATACCTCCCCTTGGATCTGTCCGAGTGTGTGAATGAGCATATTGGTCAGCTGCTCCCGCTGTTCAGGCGGAAGCCTGCGGAGGGACGGGACCACCATTTTGCCGATGTTCTGGAGAGAACGGTCGGCCAGCAGCACGTTGTCATAGGAGCTGTGGGCATCCTGTTCGCTGCCGGAAGAGGCCTGTTCCAGCTGTGCCCGCAGGTCGGCGGTCATCTCGGCGGCCATTTCCCTGGCCTGACGCTCCACCTCTTCCTTGTCCACCACCGCGGTGATGGGCTTCTTCTTGAGTGCATCATTCTCGGCCTTGAGCTTGTCGCCCCGGAGCTTGGCCGCTTCGGCCATCTGCCGGGAACCAACCAACTGGTTCTCCGCGTCCTTGGCCCGGGCTTCGGCCCTGTCACGCTCGGCTTCGGCCTTCTGGCGCTGGAGGTTGGCCGCAATGCGGCTCTCGTATTCATCGCGGTAGATCTGCTTGAGCTTGGTGTTCTGTTTTTTCAGACCGTCAATATCGGCAATGTAGGCACCCTGCTGATCCAGCAGCGTTGCCCGCATGGCAGCGGCTTCCTCGTACTTTTCGTGGTACTCGTGTGCAGCTTTCCGGGCCTCTTCCTCACGGGCCTCGGCCTTGTCTGCACGGTCTTTTTCCTGCGAGACCTTCAGACCCAGCCGGTTGCAGTCTTTGGCGGTGCTCAGCTGGTCGGCGCGGGCCTTGTCCCGCTCAGTGCGGAGCTGCTGGTTTTCCTTGAGCAGATCCTGATAGGCTTTGTTCGTGGTGACCTCACCGTTCTTGACCTTCTCCACCAGCTCTGCAGGGGCGCTGGGCTTTGCTACGGCATACAGCAGAGTGGGAGACAGCTCCTTCAGGATCTTCTGCTGGCGGGGACTGCTGCCGTCCAGCAGTGCCGAGACCTGCAGCAGCCGGTATGCGGTATCCTTGGTGATGCCGATAGATACGCACCATGCCCGGAAAGTGTCATCTCCACGATTGCCGTGCTTCGAGTTGTCGCATTGTGCGACAACTCCACATAGAGCATCGTGAGCCACGGCAATGGCACTGCCCATGTGGACAAGGCCGCGCTCGGCCATCTGTTTGCCGTGGCGGTATTCGTCCTCGGCAAAGTGCAGGTCCTCCACGGTCTGGTCGGTCAGCCCGGAATAGTCGAACGCCGGGCGCATCTCATCCGGCACGGTGGTCAGGGGCTTGTCCTGCATGGCACCAGCTGTTGATACAGAAGAACCGCCCGCCGATGCGGCAGGGGCCGATTCGCAGTTCTGCAGGGATGTCGCGGGGGTCGATGCGCTTGCATCCGCCCCGCTCTCCGAGATGGTCGGCGTTGCCGCTGTGGCAGTCGGGACAGCATTCTCTGCCGTAGTCACAGCAGCATCCGCATTCTGGGCAGGTGCACATGAGAGAATCTCCTTTGCTTTTTTGATGTCGGCAAGAATCTTTTCCATTTCCTGCTGCGGTGTCATGTCCTTGCGGCTTCCATCCGGATTGAAAAACTGACCAAACAGCTCTCTTTTTGCGGCAACACCTTTCAGATTCTGAGTGCATGTGATTGTCAGGCAATAGCGCCCGTCAGATCCATAGTCCGATGCACGAATATCTTTGGAAATTGAGCCGAAAATCTCTCTGTCTGGATAAGTGTCTTTGATCCATGCGGAGACCTGAGACAGAAAGTCGAAGTCCAGACTATGCACTCGACAGGTGCATTTATCCTTGATAGAGCCAGCGAACTCTGACGCATAAGTGAGGGTCTTGCTCATCCGGCACTCGTAGCCCCGAGTCTCCCGGCTGACAGTTCTAGCACTTTCATCCCATTGAAAGTCTCCGTATGGCATGGCATAGGGGCATCCCCAGCACTCATGGCCGGGTGCGTAACCAGATAGGCGGTTTCCAGTGGTACTGGCATCGGTGGATTTCTTCACTCGCCGTCCGCATTTGCAGATATAGGTGGTCACACTTTCACCTCCGTGCCTTTCAGGCGGTCCAGCATCTCGGTCTGCACATCCTTGTTCATGGGCTGGATGTTGTTGCCCTTCCAGCCGTAGCAGAGGATGGGCCCGTAAAGCTGGCGGCCCCGGTACTTCCGGTTGAGCAGGCTGGCGGGCTGGATGGGGCCATCGTACCGGCCCACGAACAGCACCGCCGGGGTGCGGGGCAGCACGATCATCTCGCAGGGCGTGCCCAGCCGGTTCTCAATGGCCCACAGGCTGTCGGGCAGGGATGCGATCACAGGTGCCTTGCCCGGCTCTGCTAAAATACCTTTCATTTGTAAAATCCTTCCTGATATGATATCATCAAAGGTGATGGGGCTTGTGAATTCCATCACCCTTTGGGCTCGTCCGTGTTACCAGCACGGGCGGGCCTTCTTTGCGCTCATGCCAGCACAAAGCTTTTGAGGTACGGCAAAAGTTTCGCATCGATCTTGGGAGTGTTTTGCTTCACAACAAAATAATAAAGCTCATTGCTGACTTTCTTTGAACCTTCGGCGCGCTGTGACAGCACCATACTGTTGACCTGATTGCGGGACAGGCCCATGCCCATCAGGAGTTTTTTCATGCGCTTCGTGGTCATGCTCCCCTCCGGTTCTGCCGGTAGTCCGGCTCCTCGGTGCGGGCGTGGGTGCGGTCAACGCGGCCATAGCGGCGGTGCTTCCGGGTCATTTCCAGGTAGCGTCCATAGCCGAAGCAGGTAATTGACAGTGCGGCCATGAGAACGGCAGCCAGAACCCGGATACCCCAGGAGTTGGGCAGGACGGTATTGAAGCCGTCCCCCACACTGGCGGAACCGATCAGCAGGGCAAGACCCGCGGCGTACAGCAGGTTGATTTTCAGCTTCATGCGGGATCTACCTCCTGAAGATAATTCAGTGCAGGTTCGCAGGTGCAGCCATAGTAGGCTACAACAGGGTTCCATGCGCCATCTGCGAAAACTTGTACGTTCGTGGGTTTGGCTGACACGACCTCTGCGCCGGTCACATAGACACCAGCGGCCAGGCAGTTCTCCCACCGGAACCAGGCATAGGACAGCAGCGGTGCGATGTACGCGCATCCAGTGGGCGCTGCGGCTCGCTCAGATGCGAGGGTATAAGGTTTCATGCGGTCTTTTCCTCCTTTGCGATTGCCGGGAAGAAATACGCCCCGATCTGTTCCTGCGGAATGTGCAGCACCTTGCAGATCTTAACAATCTCGCAGGCCTTCCAGCGCCCTTTGTCCTCCGGGGCATTGAGGCGGCCCTTGAGGGTGTCCAGCGGGATGCCGGACAGCTCGCTGAGCTCTTTTTGCAGCAGCCCTTCGTCCTCGTACAGGCGGCGGAGCTTCAGAAACGGTTTCTTTGCCATAGGTCAAACCTCCTTGTTGTCAGATGCTGCGCTGGAGCAGATAATCAATGGAGCAGTCGAACATTTCTGCCATTTTTTCCAGCTTGGATTGGGGGATGTTGCCGTGAACCATCCAGTTGTAAACGGTCTTGCGGGTGACACCCAACGCCTTTGCAAACTCCTCAATAGTCAGTTTGCGACGGCTTCGTTCTGCGTTGATGTTCGGATAGAGCAATTCAAAGAACTCCTTTCGTGTAACTTGTTACTCGCTTTGAGTAACTGCAATTATGATATACCCGAAACGAGTAAATGTAAAGTAAAATAATACCCAAATTGAACAGCAATTTTTTGTGAATACTGCCCAATTCGGGTATTTTGGTTGACTATTTACTCAAAACGTGTAATATAATATACATAGGGAAGAAGGAGGTAACGATTATGAACCGAATCCCTGAACTCCGAAAAGAACGCGGCATCAGCATGAAGCAGGCAGCAGAACAGCTCGGGATGCCTTACACGACGTATGTCAACTACGAGAAAGGTGCCCGGCAACCGAATTCCGAGACATTGATCGATCTGGCCAATTTTTATAATACGTCCATTGACTATATGCTAGGGAAGAGCAACAATCGCATTGATGAACATACCTTGGATGTGGTGAATGAAATTGACCAGGACATTCTGGAAAAGGCAGGAAACGTCAAAGAAGCACTACGGCTGCAGGCCAAAAGGGATGCAGAGACGATTCCTCCCGGCTTCCAGCCCATGCCGGAGATGGACATGGTCCCATTGGTGGGCCGGATCGCCTGCGGTACGCCGATCACGGCGGAACAGAACGTGGAGCGCATAGTCTGTGTGCCGTCCAAGTGGCGTTCCACCTTTACACTGACCTGCAAGGGCGACAGCATGGAGCCCCGGATACACGATGGTGATCTGGTGGCCATCCGGAAGCAGCCGGAGGTGGAAAACGGCGAGATCGCTGCTGTGCGCATTGGAGAAGAGGCAACCCTGAAACATGTCTATCTGCACGAGAATTTCATTGAACTGAGGCCGGAGAATCCGGCTTTCAACAGCATCATCCTCAGCCGGGAGGACATGAATAACGTTGTAATCGAAGGCAAGGCCGTCGGGCTTTGCCGGGATATATAAAAACAGGAGGAAGAATCATGGCAAAGTCACCTTATGCCCGGAAGGAATGGCTCCGCAAACATAGCACAAGCAAAGAGATGCGGTGGCTGAACAATGGCATTGATGCGACAGTCAAAGGCATAGGTTCTGGCCGAAAGTCGATACAGGCTCCCAGAAGTACACAGGCAGACTGGAGTAGAACCGCATTATCCAAAGGTCAGCTGCGCGCTGCAATCATAATCGGTGCGATCCTGCCGCTTTTTGGTATTGCAGGATTGGAAGGCCAAGAGCCTGGCGGAGCGTTTTTTCTGGCCGAGTTTCTTCTGTTTATGTTGCCGTTCTTTCTGGCTGTTCTGGTTTTTATGCTGTTTAATAAGTCTACACGCTCCGGAGAGCGCGGTGAATCTAAGGCGGAGTCCTCAGATTTAAAATTGTACGATTGTCCAGATCTTACAGATGAAGCGCAATACACCCCGAAGCCGGAATGGATGGGAGAAATGGTTCCCATCAACTCCCGTTCAGATGCCAGAATGCTGGCCCCTCAATTTTTGAAGCAGGCGCAGGAAAGCGCAAAAATCCTTCAGACAACTACGGAACCAGCTGTATTTTTTGAACGATACGATTTTTGTGTTGGACGTTTGCAACAACTGGAAGAGTGTAAACAGTACGGCGTGCCAGTGGGGACGACCGCAGACTTTGCAAAGTATCGGAGCCTTTCGTTCCGGGATGGAGCTGTAAGCGAGATTATCCATCGCGTTGCAGATAAGTACAGCGCAAAGATCGAGAGCTTGAAAACGGGAAAAGCCAAGAAGAACTGGGCAGAAAAATATAGTAAGGCATTTGAGCCATATCTGCCGTACATGAGCAATGCTCAGCGGACTGAGTTTGTCGAGGTGAGCGAGGAACTTTCTTCACTGGCCGAGAAAGATAACATGGAATCTGAATAAAACAAAAACTCCCCCGGTGCTGGAACACCGAAGGAGTTAAAAGAAGCGGCTCACCCAGAAGAGGGCATCGCACACTCGACACTGCGATTATACCTCTTTTGGGCGGGCTTGTCAAAGTGTACCCATGGAGGTGTATTTTTATGGGACGAAGAACCAATACCGCCCAGTGGCTGCCGAACCAGAAACGCTGGCAGATCAAGGTGCAGAAGGACGGCCAGCGCAGGACGTTCACCAGTGCAAAACCGGGCCGCACCGGTCAGCGGGAAGCCAACTGGAAGGCAGACGCATGGCTGGATGACGGAATCTGCAATACCACAAAGCGCTGCTCTGAGGTGTGGGCTGAGTATCTGATCTCTGTCAAGGCTACGGCAGGCACCAGTTACATTGAGCAGGTGGAAAAGTTCGGGCAGAACTACATCCTGCCAGTGATCGGTGCCCGGCAGATTGGCGACCTGAGCACAGGAATGCTGCAGGACGTACTGAACCGAGCGTATAAAGAGGGCTGTCTGAATCCGAACAGCAAGCGCCAGAGCCGGGGCAATCTTTCCCGTAAGACGCTGCAGGGCATCCGAGGCGTGGAGGTATCCTTTGTCAAGTGGGCGCGCCAGCATAAGTACACGACCCTGCGGCCAGAGGATGAAAACCTGACCGTTCCGAAGGGTGCTCGCCAGAAGGGGCGGAAGATTCTGCAGCCGGACAGCCTGCGGGTGCTGCTCTCCACCGATACCCGTGTGGTTCGTGGAAAAGTGGAGCCGGACGAGAACGTGCACGCCTACCGTCTGGCCGTAATGACCGGCCTGCGCCCCGGAGAACTGCTGGGCCTGCGTGTAGGCGATCTGGACGGAGACCGGCTCCACATTGGCCGGGCCATCAACCGCCAGAACGAGGAGACCAGCGGCAAAAATGAGAATGCCATCCGGACGGTGGTACTGCACCCTCTGGCCGTGAACGAGATCCATGCCCAGCTCCGGCAGCGCACGATGGAAGAGGAGCGACCGCTGACGAATGACGATCCGCTGTTTCTGCTGTCCAACCAGCAGAGCCTGTATAACTATTGGAGGTTCTATCAGTGCTGCAACGGTATCGACCCACCCATCAGCCTGTACGAACTGCGGCACACCTTTGTCAGCATGGTTGCGGATGCGGTGTCACCCGCTCAGCTGCGCCGCATGGTCGGCCACAGCCGCAGTATGGATACCTTCGGCTGGTACGCACATGATGTCACGGGCCGTGATGTTGCCACTGCGCAGACCATCTCCGTAGTGCTGGCCGAGTACGCCCCGGACACCGAGGAATAACCCACTTTGCAACCCACTTTTAACGTTGCGTCCGGGCCGAAAAGGTTTCGTGTTCCATTTTGGGTGTCTGAAAATCCGCATGGTTTCTAACTTTTTAAAATCCAAAGGCTTGGGTGAAACAAAGCCGTGGTTGTTCGAATCCACCCGCGCCCACCAAACAAGAAAAATCCGAACCTGTTTCCGATTGGAGAAGGGTTCGGATTTTTCGTTTTCTTCGGGTTTGAGAATGAAGGCTCCCGTGGACGGCGCAAAACTCCGATACATTGTCATAGACCGTAAGCCAATCACAAGATTTGGAGGGTATGATTATGAAGTACGATGAAAGAGCCTGCAAGTTTAATATGGACACTGGCTGCGTGGAACTGCTGCTCCGGGATGGGAGAATGATCTCCATTGACTGTACCGGGGTCGAGGATGCACTGAATGTGACTATGGCACAGCAGACGGAACTGGACTACCTCATCTACAATGATCCGCTGGGCTATGCAGATTTGATTCTGAACGGTGACCCGGAGGAATATTTGAAGAATGTGGCCGGGAGCCATAGGTTAGAAGATTAAGGACAAAAAAATAAGAGGTGTGCCCAACTGGACACACCTCGGTGAGATACATCTATATAAGGCAGGGCGTTCCCTTTACTGGGAGCGTCCTGCTGTTTTTATGCTGCAACAGGCAAGGCTTGTAGAGCTTCTTGCTCTTTCAGCCATTCCTCATATTCACGCTGGCCTTCCTCGCTGTTGAAAAACTCAACCATGGAGGGAT
>ERZ773224.578-NODE-578-length-51996-cov-4.379373_pt1 | contig 51996 bp, 62 predicted proteins | sample MGYA00580526_ERZ773224 | MGnify/ENA primary metagenome ERZ773224 (study PRJEB29015, sample SAMEA2737743) | human gut metagenome | biome: human gut; feature: human-associated habitat; material: faeces | place: China | collected 2012 ... | reverse complement strand
TATCCGGTCCACAACTTATGATGTCTACACGTATGGGGAGATTACCATTCCATCCTGTATGTCCACATATATCGAATGGACTGTGTGCCCGTCAGGGGATTCATGTATTTCGGAAAAATGTATGACAGGTATATTACCGAGAACAGTCTCAACATTTACGGTGAGATGCTCATTAAACTGCCGACTCCAAGATATACAGTATTGTATAATGGAGTGGAGGAGCAGCTGGGGTTTATGCAGTTAAAGCTTTCGGATTCCTTTATAAATCCGGATTGCAGCGGAGATTTTGAATGGAAGCCAATATGGTGAATCTTAATGATGGTAAAAATGAAGACTTACTTAACAACTGTCGGCCGTTAAAGGATTATATGACGTTGATCAATGAAATCCGTAAGAATTGTAAAACCATGGAGTTTGAGAGTGCTGTCGATGCAGCGGTAACTTATTGTATTGAGCATGATGTTTTAAAGACATTTTTGCTTAAACACAGAGCGGAGGTGAAAGACGTGTGTATCACTGAGTATAATGAAAAATCGTTTGTTGACGGGATACGTGCGGAGGGTCGTGCAGAGGGTCGTGCAGAAGGTCGTGCGGAAGGTCAGAACGAAAAAGGACTGGCGGTATACCGTAATCTTCGGAAGAGAGGTTTTTCAAAGGAAGACGCTCTGGTAATCGCAGATATTTCGTCGGATCTGGTAGTTAACGAAGACTAGCCGATCTGTAACATAACCTTAGCAATGATTCATAGAAGTACCACATAGAATCTTCTTGTAGCTGTGGTAAACCGTTTAAAAAAATGGTAAGACTGCAGAGCAGATCATTGTAAGCGGCATAGATGCAGAAAGGGTGGTGCTTGCACAGTCAGTTTAATAAACGACGAATTTCAAGAGTTATCCATCTGGATGGCTCTTTTCTCAATCCAGGTGGCAACAAAAATTTCAATACGGTAACCAATACAGTAAATCATAATGACAGCTATCTTTAATGCCTAAATCGCTTATATCTTCTAATAAATTAAATCAAGGTTGCATTTTTTAGTCAAATATGATATATAATATGTATAACTTTTTAATCATTTTTCAAAGAATCTCTTCGAGGTTCTTGACATTTGGCTTTTTGCCGGTCCATTTTTATGGGCTGGTTTTTTTATTGTCAAAAAGCATAGCAAAAGATAATTAGTATGAAAGCATTGAAAACGGTTTTATTATTCCCGTTGATCTGTCATTTGATGGTGATAACAGGAAATAATTTTATTGTTATAAGTGTTTTTCGCATACTTGTTTGTTTTATGTGAAGTTTTTTGCAAAAAAGTCAATATTTTAATGGCGGTCCCGCCGTCTTAGATGCGGGAAGAAAGAAGGTCTTTATGTTAAAGAAAGTAGCAGTAATGGTAATGGTAATGGTAATGGTATGTGAAGCTACAAATGTATATGCATCCACAAGTTATAGTGTGGATACAGCAACCGAGTCCTTCGGTCCAGCTCCATCACCATCACCAACACCATCACCGGCTCCAACTCCTGACAACAAGAATGGTGGAGCAACCGGTACAACAGATACCAAAACAGACGTTGTACCAACACCGGATACAAAATCTGATACAAAAGCAGATTCAACAACTCCGGCTCCGACTCCATCAGGAGACTCTCAGAATTCTTCAAAGCCTACGGGAAGTAATTCTGAAAAAAATAGAGTGGAATATATATATGTATCCACTCCAAGTACCACAACTGATGTTGTAGTACCTGCTGTTAAGCCAGAGGCAAATGCTTCGGTGAAACAGCAGACAAGTGACGGTGTCTCTTCTGCCGTCCGTTCAGCCTGGGAATATAAGTTGAACAATACAAAGAGGGAAATAACACTTATTTCCTACATTGGAAATAAGTCAACAGTAAGTGTGCCAAATACTGTAAAAGTAAACGGTACTCCTTACCAGGTTGTTGCATATAAGACATTGTTTTATGGCAACAACAAAATTAAAACCGTTTCTTTTGGGAAAAGTGTCCGGACAATCAAGGGTAATGCCTATAAAATGTTTTTCGGATGCAAGAATTTGACAACTGTCAAGTCACTTCCTTGGGACATCACATATTTGAACAAAACATTCATGGGATGTTCAAATTTACAAAAAGTAAGCGGTGTGCCTGCATCCGTAATCAATGCAAATTATGCATTCAACGGATGCAAAAACCTGACAACGGTTAAGTTGTCAAATAACCTTCGAAATGCATACAAAATTTTCGAGGGCTGTAAAAAGCTCAAGTCTGTAAAAGGCGTGAGCAAAGCCACTGTAAAAACTATAAAAGGCTTTTATGATGGCGTAAATAAAAAGATTATTTAGAGCAGTCCCGCCGTTTTAGTTGCGGGAAGAAAGAAGGTTTTTATATGATGAAGCTGAACGATTGTTCCGCAACTTTTAATATGGTGGTGGAACAAACCATGCAATATTATCGCCACAACAAAACACAAATACTGTGTGGCGGTGATATTGATAAGCGTTTTTCCCAGCTTGTGCAAAGATGTACAAATTGGGCAGTAAGGGCTAATTTGTGGGATTATTCTACATACAAAGATAATACCACAAAAGAGATTCTCATGCAGTTTCAACGCATGGTTTCCTTAGCTTCATAGAACAGTTGTTGTTTAACCGGATATACCGGAGAAAGGAAAGTTGTTATGGACGTTATGGAAGTGACGAAGTAATCGCTTCCGAAAATAAAATTCATGGCTATCTGATGGATATTGAAAATAATATCCACCGGATGGAATTTGAAGAAATTATTAAAAACTGTAAAAAAATCCATTCTGAGCTTAAGATCAGAATGGAATTAAAAAAATTATAGTTTCAAAGGGATCGCTCAGACTTACAAAAGTCTGGGCGATTTTAGGTATTTCCCTGACGTTCTTGGTATATGCGATGGTGGAGTATTGGAGTTTCTTTTGTATTACCGCTGGTTTCCAAAATAAATCTATAATCCAAGCAGCAATATACCCAACGGATAAATCAAAGTAAGCTTTTCTGAAATTTTCAGATTATTTTCAGAAATATCCTGTTCCATGGAGTAGTCCATCAATTCATTGATTTGTTTTAATACATCTTCCTGATTTTTACATACGCATGGGGTGGATAATTCATCTTCTGAAAAAGGTACCAGTTCTCCAACTGCCTGTGTATATTTATCTAGCAGGAAATTCATTTTATCCCATACTACCGAATATTCCTCAGTCTCCACCGAGAGATCCTGCATTCTGATTATTTCCTCTTTAATGAGAGGAGCGTATTTTTTTATTCGATCAGCTGGCGATCCTTTGAAATCAAGAAATCTATATTCTTCTTTGATTTTTTCATTCTGCAATACCCCGGTAAGATCAATGTCCTTTTCCAACTCATCCATAAAATTTTGAAATAAATTTTTTGATCTTTCGATTTCCTGAAATTTGTTTATGTGTTCCTTAAAATCTATATTTTTTCCCATAATTTTTCCTCCAATGTTATATCTATATCATATCATCATCGGAATCAATGTAAAGAATAACAGAACATTATTTTTTTACAATCAAGCTTGACTTTTTCTATGGGTTTATGGTTAAAATCGTTTCACCATACGAAAGGAGTAAAAGAGTATGAAAAAGAAAACTTTAGCAATGTTTTTGGCTTTTTCACTGTGTGCCGCTTTTATAGTTCCGGACAGTGCAAAGGCAGCAACTTCATCTGTTCCAAGAGAAGTATCAATTCTTGATATGGTTGCAGATGATCAGCCAGAGACAGACTCTCTGACAATCTTAAAAGACGGATCCATCGAAGCCAATGGAGAATCTGTTGATCTTGATGATATCGTAAAGGTATCACCATTAAAAGCTCATTCATTAAATAGTGCCTCTTCTGTGAGTTCATATCTCAAGAATAAAGGGTACCAGGTTGAGAAAGAAGGGGATGGCTTTAAAGTATCCTCTCTTTTTTCATCAAAACGCCTATTTGTGTCGGGAGAATCCTTCCGTAACTACCATGGTGCAAGAAAGATTTCTATGAGCGGTGGAATTTCCCTTATGTCATTTGACTCTCCAGATGATGCCGCTGCAGCTTATGAAAGTTTTAAAGCTGAGGGGTATACCGTATATCCGGATAAACTTTACGGTGATGACATGGTAGATTCTTCGAATGTTACATATTCTCCAGATGTTATCGGAGAATATGGGGCAACTGTATCAGATTCAACAAATACTGTTTCTTTGACTACAAGCCCTGAGATCATGGGACTCACTGTATCATCAAACAACATTGTTGGAGCACAAAGTGCTGCCACCATTGGTCAGGTCGGAGTAGCAGTAGTGGATTCCGGTGTTGACAGTGGAAGTAACTTTTCTTCAAGATTCCCTGGACGTGTGATCAACGGCTATAATGTTCTTTCCCAGGCATCAAGCGCGATTGATGATTATGGGCACGGAACATTTATTGCAAGTATCATTGCAAATAACACTCCATCCAATGTCAAAATTGTACCTGTTAAAGCAGTGGATTCTAATGGAGGATTTACCGCTTCCAGACTTGCTGCAGCTTTACAGTACATTGTATCTAATCCTGCTGGTATCAATGTAGTAAACTTGTCTCTTTCTATCTGCACGCTTGACAGCAACCAGATGGATCAGATTGCATCTTATATCAATCCATATATCGATGCTTTGTATTCCAAAGGAATTCTCGTCGTAACCTCTGCCGGCAATAAAAATTCTTCTTATCCGGCAATGACTGCTGACGATTCCTATCCGGCAAATTATGGCAAAACATTGGCTGTATCCGGGATTGCGCAAAATGGTGGAAGCTGGGGTGCATATTCCCAATCTCTGACCGGATCATGTGTAGATTTTACTGCACCTGGACGTTATATCCGTGGTATCGAAGCATCAAGCATGAATATGTCAAAGGCATCTGCTTCCAATAACTGGAGTGCAGAATACTTATCTCTAGGTGATGGAACATGCATTATGTCTGGTACTTCCCAATCTACAGCATTTGTGTCGGCAGCTCTTGCCCACATTTACAGTTATGATCCATCTTACTCTGCAAGCAATGCTGAATCTATTCTGATTCGCAATACTTCTAAGACCTTTATTGGCGGTGGCAGCGGGAAAGATTCGACTTTTGGATATGGATATCCGGAATTAAGTGCATACGTGCATTCCACAGGAGTTATTACCAATCCGGATAATAACAATAATGCAAACAACAATCAAAACAATAATACAAACAATCCAAATAACAATAACACAAACAACACTACATCTAATAACCAGAAAGTAGTTTCTGGACTTGTTGACGGGTTTGATGTTATTGTAAATGACACCAAGGGTACAGTTACTCTCGTAAAATATACTGGCAACAGTTCTTCTGTCCGTGTGGAAGATACTTATGCAATTAATGGGAAACGTTATGATACGATTCTCGGAAAATCAACTGCTTCAAGTGGAGTGTTTTCCGGGAATACAACTATCAGCATTGTAAATCTTGGTGAATCTGTTAAAGCGAGTGACGGAAATGCGTCATATCTTTTCTATCAGTGCAGCAATCTTACATCGCTTAACAGACTTCCATACAACGCAACAGATATTTCCTATGCTCTTTATGGGTGCGGTAAATTAAATAAACTTCCATCTGTGCCATATGGGGTTACAAAGATGGACTATGCCTTTTACAACTGTACCTCAGCAACCGGAGAGAATAAGGTAGATTCCTCTGTTGTAACAAGTGCAAAAGATGCTTATACAGGTACTAAAGTATATATTCTTGTTCCTGCAGATTCCCTCACTTATACAACCATCTCCAAAATATTGAACAGCTATGGAAAAGATGTTACTTTGAACGGCAAAACATCATCCGAAATCGGAAACAATGAAAATTCCACTGGAAACGGAACTTACGAGGTGATTTTCCACTATCGGGATAATCGTGTCAATGTAAACGGACGCGAAACAAAAGCAACGGTAAAAGCAGGAGAGTGCATCAAGAAGCCTGCAAATCCGAAGCTTAAAAACTATTATTTTGCCGGATGGTATACATATGCCGGAGTTAAATACAATTTTAGCAAAAAGGTAGATTCTCCTGTCGATCTGTATGCAAAATGGATTTCTACAAAGACAGCTGCAACAAAAATTACTAAACTGAAAAGAGTAAATTCCAGCTACTTTAGTATTACATACAAGAAGTCAAATGGAGCAACCGGTTACCAGATCCGATATTCTCACCATAAGAATTTTCAAAACTGGGGAGATGTGCGTACTACAAAGCTGTCCCGTAAATTGCATACGGTAAATTCCGGAACCATTTATGTTCGCGTGCGTCCTTATAAAAAGATTGGGAAAACCTACCATTACGGAAAATGGAGTCCTATCAAAAAAGTAAAACTATAATATAGTTATCAATTTTATTTGTTCTATATTTCTTGTATCTCCTTCTTTTATATGATATACCATAATCAGGTAAAGGGAAGGAGATACTTGATTATGAAAAAAACAATTCTTACATTTTTAACAGGAATTATAGTTGTATTATTTTCATCCAGCATTTGTTCGGCGGAAGTAAATGAAAATTTTGCAGCTCAGGAATTACAAAATGCCGTAGATCATCAGCAAGAAGGATATTCCGTCTCTTATGGAAACTATTATAGTTATAGTGAAGCAGAAAAGGCGGGTAAGGAAATTATTCATAAAATGGATAATGGAAAGACATTTCCACAAACCTTAATTTATGTTTCAAACCGTATTGTCTCAAACGGAACAATATATTCGGTTTGTTCAACGGTAGAGAAGTACCGGAATATAAATGATATTGACTGGAAAACATTAGCTGCATCCTTTAAAATTGATAATCTTACAGGTATCGAAAAAGCCGTATGGATTCATCAGTGGTTATGTGATCATCTGCGTTATGATCTTGGAAAAGGCCGATCCTTATCTGAATGTCTGGAGAGTGGACTTGCAAAATGTGACGAGTATTCTATTATATATGCCAACCTGTTAAACCAGCTTGGAGTTGAAACCGTATGTGCCGATGGATTTGAAAGCGGATCTTCTGTAGGCCACATGTGGAATCTGGTTAAACTTGATGGAATATGGTATTATTGCGATGTTTCCATGGATGATGAGACAGGATCTATGGATTATTTCATGAAGGGGTATGCAGATGATGCATTTTTATGTGATCATAAACAGTATATGGATGGGAAATACCCAAATTACATATTTACTGATTGCAGTAGATACAATGTATCTAAATCAAACTACTTCTCGCTTATGGAAAGCACGGAAGATAATAAGATCAATCTATATGATTACGCGGGTATTTCCAAGAAATATGCCAAAAACGTTAAAATAAAATCTGTAACTGTTGGTTGTTCAGGGAAATATACCAAAAAGGGAACGACCGTATACACCAATGGAAAAGCCGGGATCTTATTTGGATCATCAAAAAAATCTGGAAAAATCTATAGAATACTCATCCAAAAGTATTAAAAATAACATTGTATGATGGTTGAAACTTGTGTTTGATGAAAATATTCAAAAAGACGCTTTCTGTAATGAAGGCGATGGTTGAAACAGAATATATAGAATTAATTTGCCTAAAAAGCCCATGCTAAATAATAATTTATGTCTGGGTTTTTCAAGGCATAAATTATTTGAAATTGTATGGAAAGTAATTCATGGCAAAATATTTGGATAAATCAAGAGAAAAGTGGGAAGATTTAGTGGATCAGTGGCATAACGATTCATCAGTAACATGTTCCCTTCAAGAATATCTTGAGTTGGATGACATCGAATATCTCAAATTTGCAAATGGCATTGACGAACCGGATATATCTGATACGGAAGTATTAGAAAAATCAGCAGAGATTACGCGAGATGCAGTTATAGAACTTGTGATAAAACCAACTCTTGATAAAGTAAAGCAGACATTACAATAAAAAGAATACTGATTGAATACGGCAGTCTTACACCATTTGAGGACTTTGATCCCGTCATTTACTTTCCCCTTACGGAAAACAAGCTGGATGGGTGGAAAGAAGCCTGCGGAGCAGAGACATATGAGGAATGGATTCATTTCGCAGAAAAGATGATTGCCGGGCATAACAGCTTTAAGACAGAAAAATAAGCATAAAAATCATTGAAAACGTTCCTCATTGAGGGACGTTTTTTTGAGGGAGAAAGGTGTGATCCAGAAATAGAAGAATAAAATATGTGCAGTAGGTTGAAATTCCATTCAATATTACTCTCTCATCAGTCTATGAACATAAATCAAATGTTAAATACCTCGCAAAAAAGGAGAAAAAATATGTTAGAAATGATCGAAAAAGTTATTAGAGATGGAGGAAATCTGCATATTGAACCTGCATTATACGGAGGAGATATCTTTGTCTGCATTGATTTCCCGTGTCGTTGGGGTTTAAACAATGCAACTGAGTTGTCAGACGCTACTATTGTTTACGAAGGAACAGAACTAAAAGACACCATTGTCGACATCTGCTCACCTGGAGATATACGTGCGATAGCAGTTGAAGATTTTTTAACGGATTATGCAGTCAAAGATCCGGCTTTGTTGGTTGCAAGAGCAGAAAATTTACAGACGGCATTAAACCATCTCGAAGAGCGTCTGGCAGAATGGTACCATCTGACAGATGCTCAACAGAAAACAATACTGCTCTCTTTTGCAGCGGAACGGAAAAAATACCTCGAAAATGTAGTACAATATTGAAAACTATCATGACTTAAAGGGATAGAGAAAACTGGGAACCACGTTTTGTATCGCGTAACACCGATTTTTAAGGGAAACAATCTGCTCGCATCCGGAGTCCTTATGGAAGGATATTCTGTTGAGGATAAAGGAAAAGGCATTTGCTTCTGCGTGTACGCCTATAATGTGCAGCCAGGGGTCAAGATCGACTATAAAACTGGTGAAAGCAATTTAAAATCAACCACAAGTGGGTCATCCAATACAGAATCTTGTTTTGTATCATTTATACGCAAATAAATCAGCTGTTTTGTATTAACAGAATGCAATATCAGCATCTTTGTATTATCTATATGCAAAGTGACAATGTACATTTAGCATTTACACCCAGATGGGATAGTGGTATTATATATTTATATTGTGTCGCAAAATAATCATTTTGCGACGCAAATTGGATAAAATCAGGCAAATAGTACCAATATGCTCATTATACGAACAATTTGTCTATTTTATCCTTACCAATCATGCTATACCAATTTTGCTGCATAGCATTCTGAAAAACTAACCGGAGGGAAAAATAAATGGAAGAAAAAAATTATCAGGTTAAAAGAAACTTATCTGCTATAGAAAAAACAACATCACTTTTAAATGATCTGCCGGATTACATGACACGTTTTGTTTCGCATATGTCCACTATGAAGAACTCCAGCCGGCTCACTGTCTATGAGTATGTACGGGACATTTCCATCATTTTTCAGATTATCACAGAAATCAATCCTGTTATACACAATAAAAAAGATATAACCGTGGATGTTCTGGATCATCTGAATACTGATGACTTTGAAGACATTATGATGAAACTGCAAAATGGCTATGAGAAAAATGGGAAGACATTTATGGATGATAATACTTCCCGTGCCCGCAAGCTGGCATCCATACGTGCGCTGTATAAATACCTGCTTGGCAAAAACCTGATCAAAAACAATCCTGCCGCTGCTTTCCCGTCACCAAAGATTACCGTACAGCCGATCACCTTCCTTTCTGATGATGAAATTTCTCTCCTGCTAGATGTAATAACTACCGGTGCTGGACTTACAGAACGTCAACAGGTTTTCTCCGACAGATATAGAACCCGTGACATGGCCTTGGTTTATCTCATGCTTTCCACAGGAATCCGCATTTCGGAGTGTGTTGGAATTGACATAGATGATATTGACTGGGAAGAAAATAGTGTTTATCTTGAAAGAAAGGGTAGAAAATTCCAGAATGTCTATTTTGATAAAAAATGCGCTGAATTATTAAGTGCATATATGGATGAGCGCGAAGATATGGACCTAGATGAACCTACTACTGCCCTTTTTATATCGCGTAATGGTACAAGAATCACTCCGCGCTCTGTGCAACGCATGGTTAAAAAATACGCTTCCGTCGCCGTAAAGAACAAACATATAACACCACACAAGTTGCGTAGCACATATGCTACCGGCATTTACAACTCGACAGGAGACATCTACTTAGCACAAAATGCCCTTGGTCACAAATCCGTGAATACAACGGCAAGATATGCTAACGTAAGTGATGAAAAGAGAAGGGAAGCTTCCACCGCAGCCGAAAATTGGCTAAGCAACGTAACAAATGGAATGATCAAAAATAAAAATTTACAACAGTAAATCAATCAAAATAATATTTATTGGCAAACATAAAAAATCCCAGCACCATCCACATATAAATGATGCTGGGATTTTTTATACCCTGAAATATTCCAATTTTTTTACAAGATTCCTTGCTTTGGATGTAAGTAATTCTGAATTATCATCTAATATTCGATTTTTTAAGCATCTCTATAAGTAGCTTTTTTGCCTTTTCCAACTCTGGATCTAACTGCTCAGAGTTCATTTTTTCATATTGAAAAGCATCATATAAAGGTTCCTTAAAAAGTTTTTTTCCTCTTTTATATTTTCTAAAACCAACAACTCTCAAAAATCCGCTCTTTCGTAACAGCTTAGTAAGTCTTGGATCGAAACGGAACCGATCCAGATATACTTTTCCAGGAATTCCAATTTGATATTTTTCCGCAATCTGCTCAGGGGTATACTTTCCACTTTCCATCAATGCATCATATATTTCTTCTTTTGAATATTTCCAAATTGGCATTTTCAGTCCATGTTCCTCAGCAATTGCTCCCAGATCCGCTTTTGAGCATGCGGCCTTTCCACCGCAGGCAAGTACCTCTCTTTTTACATACTCGGCTGCTGTAATCTTTTTTCCATATGCTTCAATCAAATTCATAGTTCAATTTTCCTCCTGCTGCTTTTCCCTTTCAATTAAACAGAAATTTAACATTTTTGTTCTCTGCTTTTGAATGGATTCCGTTTGACGAACACAATGGGAACGTTTGTTGTACTTACTTTTGCCAGGTACCATATAATTCTTCCTTATACATGTTCCGACAATGTATTTCTCATGTTCTGTATCATTATGAAAATCTTTTATTTTCTCATAATATTCTTCTTGTGGAACGACAACACAGCATTTGTAGATTTTCCCGCTGTCGTAATATTCGCACAGAACATGAACACAATTTTTTACATACTCATTCTCTTCTATAACATTGGCAGCAATAAAAGAAACCTCATCCAATCTCCACGGGCGATACCATATTGTTGATAATTCATAATGGTTTTCTTTGCGATCCTTTACTACAATGCCTGATGCATTTTGCCTGATAGACTTTAAATAATCATTTCTTCCATTATCAGAAGAGAAAGCTATCATCGAACAAATATCTAATAAATTTGATTCTCCTTTCTTTTTGACATCTTTTCCTTTTCTTCCGGTCAGCGGAAAGCTGACCAATACCTCTTTCATTTGCAATCCTCCTCGTATAATATCTTTTAGATACATAAATACATGTATCTTGGTTAATAAGTTACAAAATAAATATTGTTCAATAGGCTTAGCAAAGCCCATGATATAATTGTCCTAGTGTCAATCAGGTGCCTGCTGTATCCGGGCGATAACCCCGTAGCTCTCATCGTAAGAGGGACAGCTGCTCAGTTAAGCTCCTGACAGCATCAGGAGTCGGTTAACTCGCCAAATGGAAAATTGCAAGAAGGTATAGTACATCCACCTTCTCCGTTACCGAATGAACAATCTACGCACCTACTGATACCAATTTGTTTTTGAGAAAGATATTCCTCATAGGCTTCTTGATATCGCCGAAAATCTTCTTCAACCATCTGATTAAGCACACGGATATTATTTTTTAAAGAGATAGCTAACAACCGATTGCCATCAGATAACAGTTGTAAATGATCTCTTACATCTTGAGGATTTCCATAGTAATCACAAAGTTGTGCAATACTATGTTTTTTCAAGAAAATAAATTTAAAGACGTCCTTGCAAGAAATAGTTTCGTTTTCCATCTGTTATTCTCCTTTTGTTGTATTGTTTTAAAATAATAGGCATAAACCCAGATAAAAAGTCAAACAGCAAAACAAAAAGCTGCAATGCAAACGTTCATTTTTGCACTGCAGCTCTGATTTCTTTTATTTCCGATTTTCTATGGAATATACTTAAGTAATGGTGGATACACATCAATACACTTAACCGCATCTCCTTCAGGACATTGCCACTCCCATATTCCATTATCATACCAGTGCTTCTGGTATGATTCACTCAATTTTCCCTCTTCCGTAACAACAGCTTCTATCCTATCGTCAACAAACACCAAAACATATTGTCGGTACAGTCCCCTTACATATATATAACCGTGGTTCAGAAATTCTTCTTTATTTTCAGGGGAAGGCTCATACATTCCATGCTCACGAACCATTTCATGCGCCCAGGATAATCCTGCAGAAATACATTTTTCTCTTCCCCTTACTGCTTCAAGGGATTTTGTGATCTCGTAATCTGGTGACTCCAATTCAATTTTTGAATTCCCTTTTATAGTCCCATATATCCAATATGGAAGCGGACATATATCCAGAAGTTTCGCTTTATGAGTGTTTAATACATTTTCATCAAGCACAATTTTTATCTGTACCATTGTATTTGCAATTGTTTCCGGTTTAAGGTCACGCGGAAGATGATACACAAATCCTTTCAGATCAAAGAACGGATCAGAAAGCTGCAAAACATATCCCCCATCTTTTCGATAAACTGCGGAACAGTTCATAACTGCAAAACCGATACAAGATGACTTATTGTGTTCCCTTATCTGGCTAAAAAGTTTTATAATCATTTCATTTTCAAATGAAAAAGAAAGCAGATTTACTATTTCGTCATTTTTCAGGTGATACACAGTTTTTAAATACGATATTGGTAGTCTCTTGTATATGCAGCTATCTTTCAGGTAATTGTTTGTAAAAATTCTAGCTTCCTTGAAATCCTCTTCCTTTTCCAGCTCATATATTTCTCTTTTTACAAATGCAATTTCTCTTAAAAGTTCTGCTTTTTCCTCATCAAAATTGTTTATTTTCATCTATGTCATCCCTTATGATATTTTGTTATGGTGCACTAATTATAACATTGGTAATGCTTTTCTGCATCTAATATCGAATATTTTTCTATAGTTTTCTGCAAGATGTTTCCATAAATAAAATGTGTATATCACAAATTCCTTTTCTTATACTCTTTTTTCTGTTATTATGAAAAAGTATATAAATATGATTATTTAAAAAGGAAAATTTTAATGATAGAAATAAAAGGATTCGATCAAAGCTTTCTTTATCGAAAAACACTGCTGCCCAAACAGCTGATTTTGATCACTCTGATATCGCTGTGTGCTGCAAACGGAATAGGGATTGCTTTATATGGAATACACCCTGTCATCTTAATATGTAGTGTATTCTTTCTTATTATAATGTGTATTGTTAAACGAAGAACTGATGGAGAACTACAATGTGAAACAGTGAAAGCGACTACAAAGATAGAATTTCTTCCGGATATGATTCGGATAGTGAATTTGTTTGATCAAAATATTCCTGTTCAAAACTTCATCTGCTTTATATGCACATCTGATGCTACTGAAAAAACGCAGACATATGATATTCCGTATAAGGATATATTGGAAATTTTTCAGATCACAGACCTGCATTCCACCGTCATTGTGTTTCGATCAGGAAAACGCAAATGTCCGGTTTCCATCTTCGGAAATTGTGTCCGGCTTACTGATTTTTTAACCACGAAAATTCATAAACCGATTCTAGCCAGCGCTGACGAAGTGTGGAATTATGTTCTCCCGAAGAGAAAATAATTCTTTAAATCCGTGTAATGATATTAAGCAAAAGTTTCCAATGATACTTTGCTATTCACATAAAAACTATTTTGTCAAGTATTTGGCACTCAAAATTGTCAACTTATTGACATTTAGAATCAATTCTAATATAATAAAAATACAAAAAGCAATACCGTAGACGGTTTGCCAAAGTGATGCTAAAAAATAACCGATCTTTGGAAGGGGCGGTTATTTTTTATTGTTAAAAATCTGAATAATCAGACTTATAATAGCAACGATCAATAAGCAAAACTGAAATAATTCTGGATATGTAACCATGCTATCGCCCCCTTTCTTTTTACTAGGGGCGCACATAGCCCCCGTAATGAGGGCAAACCGCCTGCCGTGCTAATGCATGTACTGCTTTTTGTATGGTCTTATTATATCATTTTTTCATTTTTCACACAACGAAATTCCCAACCATTCCAAAAAACATACCAACTTTAAGATATCATGCAAAAGTCAAACCGGAATTCCTGTTTGACTTTTGCCCTATATTTCGGCCTATAATGGGACAAAACAAAAGGAGGTTCCCTGAATAACATGGATAAACATATATGCCTGTTTTATCTGTCCGACAAGCTCACCGTCGATCAAATGCAGGAATTTTACTATCGAATGTGCACTGCCCTTGGGTATGATGCAAATAAATTTGAATCCTATTATATGCTATATTCCACGCAATACCATTTATTTGGTGGAAGCGGAATTACAGATGATAAGAAAAAAAAGCTTTCAAAAAGAGCAGGATGTAAAAACTGCCATCATTTATGTACAAAAGCTCTTTCATATGTAAGAACTTATGATATCGAAAGCAATGCATGCCGGATGTGCAAATATAGCAGTGGATACACGAACGCACGAAAAAAACAGGAAGATATTGTATTACGACGTATGATGGATGAAAACTATTCATATGAAAAAATGCCCTTTATCAATCCTGGCATGGCGTTTTGGTCATGTGATCGTCTTGCTCGAGACTACATGATAGGAGATGCTCTTGTTATACCTTTGAATTATTATATTTATGAATATCTCTGGAACTGTAAGGGATACGGTGACCGAACCAAGGAACAGTTCTTAAATGATTTTGTGTCCTACCTGAAAAATGCTGCACAGTCTGGAGATACGGAACTGGCCCCACTACTTAGGGCAGAATATAGTGGTGAACTTTCATCTCTCATTTCCTTAAAGCTTGAAGCGATCTATGGTATCAGCATCGACTACATAACTGATGTAATGTTTGAAAAGAGTGTTTCAGAGTTACAAGAAATGTATCAGTACTTTCCTCCTCTTCCGTCTTTAGTGGGCCGACCTATCAAGTTTGATGATGGAAAAAGGGAGGCTCTCGATAAGGCTTCTAATGAAAATAAAACGAAGCCAGATGGTAAAATGGAAGTTACAAGTGCATCGTATAATCTTCAACCATCAAACGATACAAAAAACTCTAAGGAAGACGCCCCTGACACGTTCGTATCTGATGATAAAACACGAACCGATACTTCAAATGCCGATATTCCAACAGCCATAGACAAAATAAAAGAGGAATCCAATAAGGATACTTTAAATTCAGAGGAGACAGATGCAGAGCCATCTTATACCGATGTTCGTGATTTACCGGAAAATACGAACCCCGAAATCTATGAGGTAGAGCCACCTTTAGATATCCCGGAATATGCCTATGAATGTATGGCTCCATATGATGCTACGCCCTACGAAGAAGAAATTTATGACGGAGAAATTCCTCTGGATATGGGTGATATATATGGCTTTCCTACTGCTTCACCCGAAACTGATCCTGCAGAATACTCCTCTGAGTTTTATGATCCACAGGAGTTCCCGGAAATAACAACAGGCGAGGAAATAGCCACCGAGCCGGTTCATATTGAAAAAGAAACACCATCTGAAGAAGCATCAAACGCTGAGACATTATCTGCTGCTGCCAATTCAAAAAACCAGCATGCAGAAAAAGACCAAGTAATTGATTCGTCTGCTTCCTCAAAAAACAAACCACCAAAATCAAAAGTGAAGAAATCGCCTGAACGCTTAAAGAAAGATGCTCAGTCTGAAAATTCTCCAGTTATAACAGAACCAGGTTTTTCATACCGCGAGAATATAACTGAATTTGTTTCAAGCGGTGATATCATCCACATGGAAAGAACCGATGGTCGAACGATATGTTCTGAAGCCTCCTGCAGCAACTTCATATGTCTACTGCCGGCTATCTGGTATGATGAAAATGGATTTGTGCTTTACTTTTCTTCTTCTGGGAAATATTACTTTTATGATCTGGACCTCATGGGGTGCTCTTATTTTGATACCCTGTTAACTAATCCATCCCATGATCAAATTGTCTGTACTTTCCATTCCATGGCCTGTTCCGATTTATTGGATAACCACGGATGCAGCTTTAAAAAAGTCTTCCCGGTGGATATCCTGCTGGCTACTATATTTCATGTGGACACCTTCCGGGATCTGCTGGCCCACATGAGCATCAAAGAGATCTCTTATGCTACCATGCCGGACTACCCTAAATGGTACAATAATTATGCAGCTAAATGCACAAAAGAAGTTTTACGCAAAATAAACCTGACAAGCATCCTTTATAGTGTCCTGGCACATTCAAATCATCCTGAGAAAGTTAATGAGGATCTAACAGACAACGTTATTACCAGCGGCTACTATCAATTCGATTTTCGGTATAAAACAGGAATGGAAATTCACAAGATTGGATGTGTTATTACTGTCTGCCTTCCATCGGGATCATTAGATACAGATTATTCCCCTGATACCCTGCTATCTCGTATGGTTATGATGATGAACAATCTACCTCACAAATACCGCGTCAAGGCATATATCTTATCAATATATCAGGACACTATCAATTTTTTCTTTGACGGGAACGAACAGCTGGCAAATCAGTTTTATGACATTATAATGCCAGCCATACAATCTCTTTTCCTCAAGGCATATAATATCCCATTATCAAGCCACACCTATTGCATTTCTTACGGATTTTGGCACAATAATATTTAATTTTTAATCAAATATGCAGCGGTTTTATCAAGAACTGCTGCATATTTTTTATTTATACGTTATTGTGGTGTTGTATTTTTCATTATATTTATTGTATTCTTTTGTATTTTCCTATATGTTTTCTTATTTAATACGACCTCAAACAGATGCGCAATCATACTATCATTATTTGTCACTGTTTTACCATAAAACACTGAAGAAGGGTTTTTTGAGGATTTAAAAGTGTAAGCTCTTTCAAATTTCATGTTTATCTATCCTAACATGAAATGATATGCACGTATGATCTGTTGAACATCTCATTTAATTGCTTTTGTGTTTTCCTATAAAATACCAAATAGCATAGAATATCCCGGAAACAACGCTATTTCTTTTTATGATACACATGCATTTTATTCTATATGGATGAATTGCAAGTCAGGTCAAGGAAATAGGAAAAACGAGGCGAGACAATAGATTACATTCTCTTGTTACACCCCATGCATTGGTTAGCCCGGCACACAGAGGAAAGCCTTTAATTTTTCCTAACTAACCCCATGAAAATATATTTATTACGGCTCCCCGGAAATTCCCTATCCTGCTTGACTTTTCCTATCGGTTTAAGCCTATCATCCGGATATGAAACCCAGAAGGAAAATAAGGAGGATAATGCCCACTATGAGTTCAAAGCGAATAAGAAGAACGGCTCCCCGGAAAACACAGCAGAATGCCAAAGAGAAAGCCTATTATCTGGAGCGTTGCCACTATTCCTATGAGCACATGCTTCACATGATGTTCTGCGATCCCGAATTTGATCTGCATTGCAGGAAATCAAAGCAGATATGTGTATTGTCATACTGCATGTATTATTATGGGATCACGGTCCAGCAGCTGTGTGCCACAGGAATCACCCCCGCAGCAAAGCCCGAATGTGAGCTTGTGTTTTTAAACCGGCTTGTGCGAGAGGATGTGCTTGAGGTGGATAAGAGCATCCAGCCTGGAGAAAACCAAAACGTTTACTTTCTTACCCAAAAAGGAGCGGACTTTGTAGAACAGCGGCTTAATGCATTGTCTGGCACCCCGGTAGCTGGTAAACATATTGATAAGAATGCCGTTCACGAAATCAGAAAGAGATTTGACAGCTTCACTGCCCCTACCAATATATCCCACTTTGTTGCCGCGCGTGATCTCCACGCTTTTATGCTGTCGAGTGTGAAGGATACCCGTTTTCATTTTCAGTCTGAAGTTGGCATGGGACCTGACGGGATTGTGCTCGATCTGCATGAGAAAATCCTTGCACTGCAGTCAAACCGTCTGCATGAGGGTACCGTCTTTTTCTCTGATGCGCTTTTTACCAGATCAAGCATCACGGACGGGGTCCCGCAGATTTCCAGGGCGCAGATCTCTTCTGATGAGAATACGAACGAGGAAGATTCAGAGAGAAATAACTCGAAAGAAAAAGAGCCGGAAAGCTCTCAGGGACATGACAGGAATACAGATACCGGCTCCCCGGGCAGCAGTGGGAACACAGATGGGAAAAACCACCGCCGGGTAGGGGCAGATGCTATAGACGCTCCTGACAATATGTGGGTGCCAGGCATGGCCGCATACCCGGATCAAACATGCTATACCTATATTGAACAGGATATGTCAACACAGCGGCTGAATGTTATCTCTGGCAAATTGAATGCTTACATGAACACTGCTGCCAGCCACGCAAAACATCCGGCATTACATACCCTGTTGTTTACCCTGCAGACCAAACTCACCAAAAGCGACCTTAAGAGCCTTAAGAAACCATACAGGGAATCCACTGCTACGGGCAGCAGTAGTGATAGTAATATAGATACCAGTACAGATAGTGGTTATGGTTTCCCGTCAGGCAGACAGGTGCCCGGAAGTTCCGCCCGCGGCCGGTTTAATCGTTTTCAAAGTAATAAGCCCATGCCTGAACTTAAAAGAAGCGCATGGAGGGAACGGGATGCCATGATAGCGGTACCCGGAATATGCATTACAAAATATGGATCAGCCTGGAGGGAAGCCACCCTTTCTGACGTGGCCGATCTGTGTTCAATGGTTTCCCGTGAGTGTGAAGAATACCCATTGTATTATGAGAACCTCGCATCACATCTCTTAGAACTCGCCAAGCAGTCCAGTGATCTTACCATCGGGGAATATCTCTCCTATGTATGGGAAATGAGAAGGCTTTCCGGCTCCCCGGACGCAAACCCTCAGACCGTGGCAGGAAATCGTCTCCATGCAAAACGCTATATCGCCCGCAGGGAGACCATAGAACACGCAATTGACGGCATCCCGGATCTGCATAAGATGTTTAAGGCGGGCTTTTCTGTCTGTACAGCCCCGAACCGAGACCTTGGTTCCGTAGTCCCTTATCTCATGCCAAATGTATGTTTTGATCTCCCGGAGATTATGCGTGGCTTTGCGATCAATTATTTCCCCATGGAGAACAGCCGGGAAGATGTCCCGGTGTATTCCAGCTACCAGGATGATCCAAAACTTTCACTCTCTTTCCGGAACCGACTTACATGGGAAGATGGGACGAATGCTTTCGTTGAAAATATCTCTGATGACTTCGGTGGATATGATCGCGTAAAAGGATACCTTGATTACATGAGCTGGAATGGCGGCAAAGGATATCTGATCTGCCTGCTTTCGGATACAGACACAGAAACACTTAAGAAGCTGGCAAAATGTAAGTATTACATCCGTATGGACGAAACCTCATATCCTTCGGATGAAGCAACGGGAAACGGCCAGAATATCTCTCCCTCCTCCTCTCCTCTCTCATCTGATCAAGGAACTGGCAAAACCAGACGTGAAGGAAAATCTCTAAAACATGATCTTCCCCTGCGGGTTGTATTCTGCACATACAGTATGTTTGAAAATTCTGCCGGCCTGTTTGAGATTAACCGGAGCGGGAAACGGACCAATCTTCCCCTTAACCTTTAATACTCCTTTTTTTATGGGAATCCCTATATACCACATACCGGTTCCCCGGATAATCCGGAAAATTTAAATATTCTTACGGCAGCAGTCATAAGCACTGCTGCTTTTTACTTTTACCTTTACCTTCATGAGATTTCCCTAGATAAAATGAAAAACAGGACAGACCATATACCACCCACCTACATTTATGAGCTCTGTCCATTTTGCAGAGGTGGTTTTATTGTAGAGTTCTTCCAGGGCACCTTCTCTTATCGTATTACATCATCTGTATCATTTTCCATTATTTCTCTTTCGTATTTTCCTTATTGTTTTTAATGTATATCATTTTTAAAATCTTTACATCTTCATCATAGAAACGACAGATATAGCCAGATATTAAGGCTATGCATCTCCAACCACGGGAAATCCAATATATGGCCAGCATGTAAATAAGTAAATAAAAGGACAAAACCTCTCACATGGATCACGTTGGAGCGCAGCGGAAACCTCGTTTCGATTAGTGTATACAATATACAACGCATTTTTCATATATCCTGTCAAGTTGACAAAACAACCGTGGAATGATATGATAAATACATAAAAAGAGTGCCTGCTGCTAACAGACACTCGGTGAAGCATCACTCCAAAGGTGGAGCTTCCCAACAACGTTTCTATGTGTTCAACGAACACCGCCTACCTTGTTGGCCGCAGGGTAGGCATTATTTTTTGCGCTTCTTGTTTCTCTTATTATCGAGAAAGGTGAGCAACGCAATCAGTAACTGTCCAAAGCATATAAGTAAACTAATAATCCCAAGGAACACCATAATAATTTCATATGTAGTCATGATCACGCACCTCCCTTCCATTGTATATCGGTCGGGAAGCTGCCGCCCCTGTTGTGGCTTCATAGATATTTTATCATAAATTCACCACCAGCTCAACAGATCTTCGAACATATTTTCCTGGCACATTCATCGTATACCAGATGAATGCCCCTATCTTATATATTCTCCCTTATACTCTCTGTCTCATCTTCACTTTTCAATCATTGTTTTATGGGAATATAAAGTTTTATGCATTTTTATTACATACTATATTTTTATTTAAATTTATTTTCTATCATAACAAATATATAAACGCCATGGTTCCAACACATAAGACATATCAGGAACCGGCACATTGTCCGGTATGGAAGGGAAAGGATATATCTAATCAAGAGTCACCAGAAGCAAAGTGACATAAATCACTGTATCGATAAGTGCAGCAGTTGCCGCAAAACAACTTCCGGCGCAGATACGTGTATACAATATACAAAAGACTGTTTTTTTTATGCCAAAGTTTTATCCTGCTGCAAAATATGCTGAAACGGCTATATTTCTTTCTCTATAATCTTTCCCCCGGTGTAGTCCCATATATACGTTTTCCCACGATGTGTGACGCTGGTAACACCCTGGCTGGTTTTGAAACAGTCAGGTGATGCATCCCCTGGGATCAGTTCATCCAGCAACATCAGTTTTCCAAGCAGTACAAGACTGTTTAGCGTATCCGACCCGAATGATGCCTGCTTTGTCCCTGCCAATTTGTTATACGCATCCACTGCCACATCCCTGTTTTCTCCACAGCGACAGGCAAGTATACTCCGGACTTGTCTGAAAACTGCTGCCGGCTGATCCTCACAGGACGCATTATCATCTTCCTCTGCAATCAGAAGTTCGTTTTTCATATAGACAGCAATTTTCCCTTCATTCATTTGAAAATTGTTTTTGATATAGTCAATGATCTGTCCCGCAACAAGAATATAAGTATCATATGCCGCTTTCCACCGGAGTTCCGCCATCACAGCCTCACTTAAATCCTCATCTCCATTAAGAGCATCCTTGTTCCGGCTGCCCGGTACCGGACAGACCTTTACCCGGTAATTTCTTTCTTCTTTTTCCCGGAGATATTTCTCTATCCCACGGATTTCACCCGAAGTTTTCAAAAAACAAAACGTTTTCCCTGGTGCTGGTTTTTCCAGATGCAGTTCAAACGGATGTTTTCCAATGGATTCCAAACCGGCAGCAGTACCCCGCCTCTGATCGCCCGGTGTAACTGTCCATCCCATATTGCTGTGAAGATTGATTTCTTTATATATTTCCAGTTCCTTTATGAATTCTTCCGTAATTTTTATCATTTGATTCTCTCCTTCCGCATTTTACATAATCCTGTTCCTTCTGCAATATGCCATATCCGGAACCCTTTGTGGATCTGCTGGTATTTCTCTTTTGATGCATTAAAAGTTGTATTTTACATATACCATATCGAAGAATGATTTGCAAGATTACATTACAACTTTTTAAATTATATGTAATATTTAATTGATTTTTATGTAATATTATGGTAAATTATATGTAAGAAAAGATGTATCCCCGATTTATAATTAAGGGGGATAATAATATGAGTGTATCGATGATTGCGGACATTGTAACAATTGTAGCTTTTGTTTCGGGCGTTGGTTTAGCAACCAAGGCAAGTGTCTCTAAGAGATCAGAAGAGTGGATAAGATCTCTCATTATCAATTGTCTCGACGATTATTTTGGTGATGATTCAAACACCGGAAAACCCGCAGATGGAAACGGGAATTTGGGTAAGGATTCAAACACCAGGAAATCAACAAATAGGGGCAGGAAAAATGTAGGTCGTAGTCGTGGAAGCAAATCTGATTCTTAGTTTCGCGGGAGGGGTGATTCAGCCATTAGCCGATACATTTCTACCTTGATTATATAGATGCCGCTTTTCAACAAAGGATACATCTTTTCCGATCAGCTTTACGTCGCGGGATGTATTATAGAAATATAATACACCCCGCCTGACACCATTATCTGTATCATTTCTTAAATCATGTAGATAGACATTATCTCCCTTATCAAATATCTCCCTTATCAAATATGTTATTTCGGTTTCCCTGTAAATGCAAAACACAAGTTTCCGTACTAAAGAGTCTCTGTTTTATTTTGGTCTTCACTTGTTGCCGCCGGAAAGTTATTTTAATACATCACCGGTCCGTAAGACAACCTGGAGTATACTGCTGCCATCCTGCTGATCAGACGATAGGCACATGGGGGTTCCCGTACATACTATAAAGTAGCGTTTGTAAATATTTTTACCCTTATCCGTATAATTACCGGTGTTCTAAAATTATCCAGCCTGCGCGTAGGATCGAAAATGGATAAATAAAAACAGCATCCGGAGTATGATATGTCCGAATGCTGTTTGAATTTCTTTAATTTTCTATGTATTTATCGCACGAGTAATCCACGAGTAATCCCAGATAAGAGTATGATTTTTTTCCCTGACTGTTATTTTTCCATCTTCTTCAATTATCTCACATCCTGACATATCTTCCGGCAGCAGTCGGTCCAGCAGCTGCAATTTGCCAAGCAAAACAAGGTTCTTCATTTCCCCGTAATATTCTAAATCCTTACCTGCAAAACCCTCGTAGCATTTAATCGCACAACCTTCGTATTCTGTACATCTTTGTTCTAAGATGGTTTTAAATCTCCGGAAGTCTTTCATTGGATCAGTCTCACCTTTATCACTGTTTTCTGGATCTGACTCGATCAGCAGCTCATTTTTCGCATATACTGAAAAAACTACACGTTTTGCCGTGTAGTTTCTTTCAACTTTATTTGTACAATGTCATCATAATGTAACCGTCGATCATATCATTTTTCATGATCTGGTCATTCTGGTATAGCCACTATAAAAGGCCCCTTATAATTGGGTCCTTTTATAATTATACTATTTCATACTTATCTCCAGTATAATCCCAGGTATAACGTTTTTCGTTATAAGTTACATCTGTAATTCCATCAGCATATGAAATATTGTTTAGTGCAACATCACGCATAATCTTTTTTTGTAACAGCAGCAGTTTTCCAAGCAATGTAAGATTACTTAAAAAATCCTCATCCGGCGACCATACCTGAGTTCCCGCAAGCTGGTCATATGCATTTATCGCTACATCTTCTCTTTCCGGGCATCTATAAGTAAGCATTGTCTTTATCCAGTGATATTTCTCAATCGCATGATCGAATTGATGCGTTTTTATTTTTCCTTTTACTCCTCACTATTATTTATTACGCTTATATTTTTATTGCTGCATATCTTCTTATACCGGAAATAAGTCGATCTGCTGATCTCCATGGCATCCATGATCTGCTTTTCACTATATCCTTTTCCACAAAGCTCCATAAACTGCTTTATCTGCGCCTGCATGGCCTTATCCATTTTTTTTCGACCCGCACCACGCGCATTGTGAACGTTTTCAGTTTTATGTGCATACATTCCCACCTGCTTAAGCAGCCTTGAAATTTCATTATCTCTTGCATCAATGGAAAATTGCATCTGGACAAGTTTTGCTTTCAGCTGCCTAATCTCCTCCTGAACATGCATCCATTCTTCGGCACTGTGATAATTTTCCGTAATCCCCACAAAATACTCCATGTCGGCATTTTCAGATGTAAGCCGCTCATTATCCTTATAAATCTGCTTCACATAATCGTCCATTTTAAGACGACGTTTTTCAGCATCAGATACAAAGGATTCACTCAGATTACCTATATTTTCCCAGAATTTCAGTTTTTCTTCCATTTGAACGAAATAAGGACTTCTTCTGAAATCATCATCTTCCTTCTGCAAAACCTCATGATAGTTTTTCTGCAGCCTTTCAATTGCCTCTTCATAAGTCTCCAGCTGTTTTTTCTGTCTATCGATGATGTCCTGTTTTGTTTTTCTACCCATAGGAATGCCTCGCTTCATTTTCTACGTGAATGTCCTTTTTTATTATATATCACAGTTTAATAAATCTCAATATTTAATTTTTGACACGAAAGATCAAACTGCTGCCATTTGCATTCAAATTTCTGTCTGCAAAAACCGTCTATTTTATTTATGATGTGTTATACTATGAAAGATATTTTAAGAATTAAGCCTGCAAAGACTTAATTACCGCCACATTAACCACCAATGACGATTGGAGATCCAGAAAGATATGCAGAATGAAAATACAAGTTTCCCAGCACAGGTTGCCAGCATAACCGATACCGATGGAACAATTCATCCACAATGGTTCCGCTTCAAAAACTCTGATGGTGAACTTATTACCATCAAAAACTTTCGCATAAAAAGAGAAAGTCCTAATTCCAATTTAATTGGAAAGAACTTTCTCTGTGTGTCTGCTATATATGGTCAGGAAAAGGAATTCTTTCTCTGTTACAATTATGGCCGACATACATGGACAATCGAATATCGGACTACCGAACAGGAAAGACAGTATCTCCTCACTGGGCAAGCAACCTGATTTATGATGTTTTACACATCTGCCCCTGCCTTAGAAATATCTTCCGGGTAACAAAATACTGATCCATCCCGATATTCGATAAATATCGGCAACGGATATTCTCCATACCATGTTTTTATCGGCTCCCCATGCGTCCATGCTTCAGATATTTCAACGTGATCTGCGTAAAATTTTTCAGCCCTGGATGTAAGCTCTGACTTTTTTTGTTTGAATTCATTGATTGATTTCGTTCCTTTAATTACTGTGTTCATCTGGTTCACTTCCTTTTTCTTTTTCCGGATCTGAAATAAAATCGAAAATATCAAGTTGTCCCTCGACAACATGATTTCCATTACCGGATTGGAATACTCTTGTGTAGTTTTCTCCATCTTCTGCTACATAGATGCCAGCACTTTTTCTAACACATCTCTGACTGCTGCCGATTTTTCTTCTTCATCGTCCTTACCCTTGCCAATGATAAATGAAACAATTTCCGGGATATCCTCAGTTTTAAGATTTCTCTTTTCAAGAAGAGAACCATAATACTGAGCCTTAGACATTGAAGGAGCCATCTTCCTTGCATATGTTTTTCCTGTGCTTACAATTCCGGTAACCATAAGATATCCTTCCGCATCCAGTGCCTGGACTGTTTTAAAAAGTGTAACCGCGCTCCAGCCCTCGTCTTTTAACTTTCCTGCCATTTCATTTGCCGTAAGTGGAGTATCTATTTCCCACAAGAAATTCATCAAAGCTTCCTGTCGCCGTGTTAAAACTCCTGTTTCTTTCTTCATCGTTTTATCCTCCTGTGATTTATAATACAATAAGTATAGCATATATTATTTATTTAACCAGCTTTTACAGAGATAAGATCAGAAAATCCAACTCCAAGTTCCTTGGAAACAACTATAAGCTGACGCAGATCAGGAACCGCATGCCCATTTTCCCATTTGGAGATCGTTGAGGGTGCAATTGTAGCTCTCTTTGCAAGTTCCCTTACGGATAAATGTCTCCCTTCTCTGTATTTTTTCCCAACATATGAAATAATGACTTCCACTCTGCTTTCCTCCACAAATTTACATTTACCGGATCGAGGCTATCTCTACAAATACACAATAAGCAAAGAATCCCATTGCAAAAATATTAAGAACTGCCAAAAAAATATTGTACTTCTTCATTGCACGTTCGTAATCTGCCTGCTCTTCAGCAATTATCTCTCTTGAATCAAAATCATAAAAGCAGCAGCACAATTCTATTTCTCTTACAGACTTACCCATGAATTTACGGATAACACTCAGGCACTTGCTTTTATCAAATTTTGGAAATTTCTGCAATATCTGTAGATCTGCTTCGTACTTTTCTTTTGTAATTCGATATTTTTTGATTGCAAAAGAAATTAACATGTATAACTGTTTTTGGGGTATTCTGTCCGGCTCTGTACGAATAATTGTCTTTTTACGCTTCTTTTTGAGGCATATAAATCCTGCATTTCCTGAAATTCCATTGTGATCCTTTCTTATTTTTGTTTTACGATAAGACTTACAAGAATACTCGTATATTCAATATACGAGACGAATTGTGCGAAGCTGCACCCTTCTACGCAACAAATACAAGTCCCTCGTTGTGTCTTATAATCAGGCATTTCTTTGCCGGGTAGTTTGTTTTCTTATCCCCATAAGCACGGAGATACTGGCCGTTTGATAACTGCCCAGACAATACATGGTATTCACCCATGTATTTGAACAGTGCCCCTGGCATCAGACGGTCTGGATCATTGTATCTTCGGGTGCTCTTCTCAACGGTCAGTTGCGACCGCAGCCGGTCTGCCTCTTTCCGGCCATGACATTTAACCTGTTCTTCATACCAGCCGGAAAGTGACGGACACTTTTGTTCAAACCGTGGTCTGCGGTTCTTTGCAATGATCTTTCCATTGAGTCTGTATGTCCTCTCCCTCTGGTTATTGATAATTGCACGGTCATGTCTCCGGAACTGTACGATTTTATGTACATAGGTAAGCCCCGGAGCTGCCGCCGGTATCAAACCGGCACCAAGGCAGGCAATGCAGAAAGCATCTGCTTCGTGCATTTGGTTATCCTTTGTCTTTTCATAGCCAAGGGACTGTCTTGCCATGGAAGTATCCCTGCCTGTGCAGGCATTCAGGTGTTCCGTGTCGACATGTTCTGCAAGTCTGCTCCAAATATACGGGATTGCCTGGTTTAACACACTTAAGGCACCGTACTTTTTCAGGATACCGACTTTCAGTTTCTCAAGCAGTGGTCCGTTCTGGAAATTAATGCCAGAAGTTTCCGGATCATCCATTAGTGCAAATGCAAAACGGTTGACTTCCAGGTTGACTTCCAATGTCACATCCGTGACCGGAAGAAACTTCTGGATTTTCTTGACTACGTTCACATGGGTTTCCACAAGCTGTCTTGCGCTCGGGGTGAGCCATCCGGCTTCCCTTACCCGGTTACAGAACCGTGCCTGCGTATTCCGGATGATCTTGCATGTGACGAACTTATTTACAGCGTACTGTGGAAGTTTCCGCATGACCATGCCGGCTTTCAGTATGGTGCCAAAACGTCTGGCAAGCCGTTGGCGTGCCTTGCGTTCGCCATTGCGTGACGCCCGGCGGTGTACCCGGCGCTCATCCATCAGCTTTTTGATGTCCTTGTTGCGGGTTTCCACAACTGCAGAGAACACAGGCTCCGCATTTTTGTTGACCACGCTTACGCCGATGTTGGTGTGTCCCGGGTCAATGCCTGCCATAAGTGGCTGCAGAACCGGCTCATTCTCATAAAGCAGCTGTATGGTGTAAGGAATGCGGCAGGCAATCCTTGCCTTACCAGAATCAAGCAGCTTTTTGATATATCTTTTTCTTTTTGTCGGCATCTGCGGTTTCCCGTCCCTGCCAAGCACATATATATAGTCTGTATCCGGCATACGATGCCCTCCTTTTTGTTTCATTAAATGTTGCGTGCGGTACCGCCGTCCAGCGTATCGGACGGCACCGGTTGTAAACCTGTGCACACCTTGTTGTACTGTTTCCCTAAGCTGGGTGGACACTCTGCATTGTGCCGGACTGGGAAAATCCGGCAGTGCCAGTCTTGTGACACGTATCCATCCATGCTTCTGCTCAACCACCAGTCAGACTGGATGATTCAACGGCTCCGAAGAACCGCTTCCTCATGCTCGGTTATTCAATAGCCGAGTTTGGTTGACATTATTTTTATCCCAATATAATCGTTAAAACACCCCAAAAATTTGAAGGTCGCGAATAACTCCATTTTTGACCACACAGGCATTCTGTCGCACACATAGTTATATGTACAATTCCATTCTGTTTCACACATGGAATATCTCCGTAATATTTAGCCATATAAACCTCGTTGACCTTCTTTTCATTAAATATTTGCTTCTGGGGGAATTCTTTTGGCCGGTGTATCTTCCGCCAGCTGTCCGTGGGATACGCGTAACGTTGCTATTACCTGCTCATCACAAACATTTTGTTCAATCTGTTCGCTAAAACTTTTCTTAATGTTTTCTAAAACTTCTCCCATTTCTTCAGCTGTTGCACGAGTTGTTGGTATCTTTCTTTTACTCATATATAAACATCCTCTCTTTTTTATCTCAACTGATACTGTTTAATATCCCTCTCAGCTCTTTTGTAATTTTTTTTACCTTAATACCCTGATTGAGATCTAATTTATACAATGTTCCATCTTTGTAAACATAGTTCCTGTTTCTGTAATGGTGTCCACTTTTGTCTCCAAAATAATTTCTTACCGAACACACAACAGTAATTATATATACAATCCCAGATATGGGTTTTGTACTGGCTTCTGCAGTCTCACATCCCTTATGGATCACTACATACTCTGTCTGCTGGTTAAACCAATCTTCTTTTAATATTTTAACCTGATCCGCATCGCTTGTGCACAGCCACCTTTGTTTGCCATCAGGTAATTTAAACCCCTTCCAATATAGATCTCCATAATTTTTCATTTCTTTTGTTTATCCTTCCTAATTACGCATCACGAAATAACTATTTGTATTATCCTAATCACATTCGTGTTGCAAATTTATCTAAATGCCCATAAAATCAGGTATTAACAGAAATCAATTTTATATTTACGAATTGGAATTCGTGTTGCAAAAATGGTCACGGTCTTGGAAGATCCTTTGACGGAATCATCCGAAATGGATGAAATGGATATAGCTATTAATGCTGCTACAAATGAGATTAATCGTGTAAAATCTCAAAGCGGTAATGTGGATGCAAGTTTTGTGAGAAATATTTGTCGAAAACTTTCTAGTCCCATAGATATATTTGCAGGAAAATTAAAAAGTCATGTAAATGAAGTGTCCAAATATTGGGATATAGTTGAAAATAGCTATCTTTCATTATTAGACAATCAATATGCTCAGAATGTGAACAATATTGAAGATCTATGTGAGTCTATGACTGCATTGGAGAATATGCAAAATGCAATTTATGGCTCCAATGAGAATATTGAAGGTTTTATCGGTGTATTACGTGGATGTTTGGGAATGGAGCGAAGATTAAACAAAGCAATTTCTTCACTTATATCTGAACTTGAAGAATATTTACAAATGACAGACACTATGTCTTCATCTGTTGATAGGATACTCAGTAAAGGCGAGATTGTTATAGATACTTTGAAGAAATAGTCGTTAATGTAACTATAATAAATTTTGGATAGATTGTCTGAGAAGGATGTGCGGTGCAATGGGAAAAGTTATTAAAGATACGCCTCATGCAAATGGAATAGATATTTGCATTTATACGCAAGACTTTGAAAATGAATTCATTTCATTGACTGATATAGCCAGATATAAAAGCGAAGATCCGGCCGCAGTAATACAAAATTGGATGAGAAATCGAGATGTTATAGAATTTCTGGGATTATGGGAAAGACAGCAAAACAATGGAAAGATGAACATCCGTCTGTGAAAGGAAACATGAGGGATGTAGCAACACTGAATCAACTACTAGTACTTGCGAATTTGGAAAGTTATAATGCTATTTTGATTAATCAGGGGAAAAGCCAGAAAGAACGAATGGAATTACTGCGTCAATTAACAGTACAGCAGTTGCAGACTTTGGAGACAGTGAGTTTAAATAATCTCCCGAGATTGGGAACAATCTCACAGAAAGATTAGGTTACAATAGGGTGGCTTGTGGGAAAAAGGTAATACCGTTGAGAGCGTAGTTCTGTTGACTAAAGTACACAAGTAAAAGTATAAGAAAGGCTTGAAATAAGGGGATTTCGATAGTTTTGATTACTGGAAATAATACCGCAAAAAATGTCCTAAAAGCCTTTAAAAATCTAGGGAATTTTATGGTTGGATAGACAGGAATATTGAGATTGGGTCGATTATACAGAAATGTTTATTTGTGATGTGTGAAAAATGAGAGTAGAAATAGGCTAATAATCATTAAAGAATATATTGAATTATAATTAGGCTATTTCGGAAAGGAGAGGTGTTTATGCCTGGCAAAGTGAGAGTGATTCCGGCTAATACAAATGAGCCGATGAAACATGTTGTCATCTATGCTCGTGTGAGTTCTAACACTGTGGATCAGCTTGAGAGCCTTAAAGCACAGATTTCTGGACTGACAAAGTTTGTATCCGGGCATAACAACTGGAAACTGGTCGATATTCATATAGACATTGCATCTGCTAAAAAAGATTCTTCTCGTCCTGCCTTTCATCAAATGATAGAAGAGTGTAAAGCGGGACTTACGGATATAGTTGTGGTAAAAAGCATCAGTAGACTTGGAAGAGATACTGTCGAGGTGCTCGATGCAATAAATACTTTAAGAGAGTCACAAGTGCGAATTATTTTCAAACAAGAAGAACTGGATACCTTAACAGTGGGAAGTTCATTATTGATATCCACCATTGAAGCTTGCACCCAGGCTGAAAATGAAACACGAAGTGCTAATATCAAATGGGGTATAAAACAGAGAGCAAGTAACGGCAGCTTGGGATTCTATTGTAGAAAATGTTATGGCTATGATAAAGACGAGAATGGTAATCTTATAATCAATAAAGAACAGGCAGAAGTTGTTAAGCTGATTTTCGATTTGTATCTTGGTGGTAAAAGCATATTAGGTATTGTTGAGGAACTTAAAGATAGAAATATTAAATCTCCAACAGGCAAAGATGACTGACCAAAACGTTCAGTAGAAAAAGTGCTGAGTAATGAAAAGTACATAGGTATTTCGGCTGTTAATGTAGGCGGCGAAGAAGGTCAGATTTATAAATTGAACAATTCTCATCCATCGATTATTCCAAAAGAAATGTTTGATACTGTTCAGGAAGAAAAGATGAAACGCAGCAATATAGTTGCTGATGAGAATGGAATACACAGAAATACTACGAAGTATAGTTCGAAGAATAAAAACCGTGTTTTAACATAAAATAGGAGGTTTGAAGATGTCAAATTATGCATATAGAGATATAGAAAGAAAAATAGTACTATATTCAAGTCAAGCTATAAAAGAGGATAGAAATGAGACTTTTTATTGCCCCAATCCGAAATGCGAAGCTAAACTTTACATTTGTGCTATAGAAGGAAGTAAAAGTGCTTATTTTAGAGCTACAAAACCAATGTATAAACATATCTTGAATTGTCCATTTGGAACTAGCAGTTCGGAATTCGATAAAAATAAATTTGATGAGTCAGAATTTGTTTTTAATAATGCAATTGATGGTCTTCTATCTGTAACTGGAAATCCTAAAGAAGAAAAGAAAATTGATGGACATAGCATTGGAGAGCCGAAAGCACATCCACTAAGGACACTAAAGCAAATTTATTCTATGTGTAAGAGTATGCCAGTAAATTTGAAATATGGTGATAAAGAAATAGGAGAAATGTTATTGGATGCTAGAAGTGAATATAGATATCCTAGGGGCTGTTTTGGCAAGAAGATAATTGAGGCAGCTGTTAAAGGAAAGTTATATGATAACGAAAAGAAAGAAATCTATTTAGTCGCTCCTATGTATAGCCACAAATATTCTTTTATATTATCATTTTTTGATGAAATCACATATAAAACTATTCGTTCTGAGATATATAATAACAGAGATAAGATTATAGTTGTTGCAGGCGAATGGAAATCGTCAGGTATATATAATTCTTTTATCACACATGTATATGGAAGAAAGCAAGTTGCTATTATAAAATAGCCTAATCAAGATGAATATGGAAATTCAAGAAAATGCTGAAAAATCAACTTATCAAGTCAGTTTGAAATAGCCTAAAAATATCATGTTGAGAGCGTGGTTCTGTTGACTAAAACACATAAGTAAAAGTGTGAAAAAGGCTTGAAATAAGGGGATTTTCGAGTTTTCAGCATTGCAATTTCAAGACAGTAAATGCCAGCAAAAATCATGGCGATTTTATGGTTGTATAGACAGAAGCGTTGATTTAAGGTTGAATAGATTAAAACATTGAAGTTATGAGATTTAAAATGTATTCATGATAAATATCTAGTGGAAGAACTGTTAAGCGAAAAATATGATGCCTTGGCTGGAATTGACTGTATTGGTTTCAAAGACGAAAGCAATCAAAAGTTACTGCAGGATATAAATTCATTTTTAGAGCAGTATTACGATAAAATTAGACACGAGGTAAAAGAGCAAGAACTTAAGAACCAGTTATCTTTTACTCTCATCACAAAAATACTTATGGGAACACTAGGTTGTGTTCCGGCATATGATAGATATTTTATTGCAGGAATAAAGAATCAGAAGGTGGCAACTGGAAATTACAACATTAGCTCTATAATGCAGCTTGTCAACTTTTACGAGAAAAATGCAGACATACTTGAACCCGTCAGAGAAAAGATGAAAGTTGAAGGTATGCCATATCCACAAATGAAAATGATTGATATGGGATTTTGGCAGGTCGGCTTTGATTTGGATACGAACAAAGGAATAAAGACTGCACACTAGGAGAAATGCATGGATAGATTTTCAGAGAAGAGCCTTCTTTCACTTGGAGATTATTATGTGTATGGACTCATAGATCCCCGCAGTAAGCGAATCTTCTATATTGGAAAAGGCACTAAAAACAGAGTATTTGAACATGAAAAAGAGAGCCTGGGCAGTTCTGATAGCGAGAAGTTGAAACTGAAGACTATTGCGGATATTAAGAATGCCGGATTTGAGGTTGAGAAAATAATCATCAATTCAAACTTAACCGAAGAAGAGGCATTTGCTGCAGAGGCTTCACTGATTAATGCTTTCAACTATGTTAGTGATGCGGGACTTACAAACATTGTTGCCGGGCATCATTCAGCAGAGGCATTATCAGTTGATGAGTATGAAAGAATCAATGGTGCTGTTGAACTTGAAGAAAAAGACATCAGGCATAAAATCCTTGTCATCAAAATAAATAGACTCTACCAGAGGGGTATGGATGAGAAGGTATTATATGATGCTGTTCGAGGTGTTTGGAGAGCATCAAAGGAGAAGGTTAAAACTATTGAGTATGTTTTCGGTGTTTACAACTCTTTGATTGTGGCTGTGTATAAGCCATCAGAGTGGTTTGTTTGCAAAGAGGCAAAGGACAGACTTCCAAGACAGGATATTGTTCTTACACCGAAAACTGAAAATAGATTATTCTTCGTGGATGTAAGATATGAACAGGGGCTTCCACTTGATGAGAATGAATCATTCTACATTGGAAAGTCGATAGCCGGACTGAAGTTAAATCAGTCGGCACAGAATCCGATTACATATCTGAACCCACGATAGAAATATTATTTTGATTTCGTAGGAGGGTAAATATGGCATTTGATTTTAAGAAAGAATATAAAGAGTTCTATATGCCCAAAAACAAACCGGAGATAGTTACTGTTCCAAAGGCAAATTATATTGCAGTAAGAGGTAAAGGTAATCCGAATGAAGAAGGCGGAGCATATCAGCAAGCCATAGGCATTTTATATGCTGTTGCATACACACTTAAGATGAGTTATAAGACCGATTATAAAATAGAAGGATTTTTCGAATATGTCGTTCCACCTCTTGAAGGTTTCTGGTGGCAGAACGGAGTTGATGGTGTAGATTACACGGACAAATCAACATTCAATTGGATTTCTGTCATCCGCTTGCCTGACTTTATTACTGAAAAAGATTTTAATTGGGCAGTGGAAACGGCAACAAAAAAGAAGAAATTGGATTGTTCATCCGCTGAATTTTTAACCGTTGATGAGGGTCTTTGTGTGCAGATTATGCATTTGGGTGCATTTGACGATGAACCTACGACGGTTGCTCTTATGGATAAGTATTTGGATGAAAACGGATATGTCAATGATATAACTGATACAAGGTTTCACCATGAAATCTATATGTCTGATGCAAGAAAAGTTGCTCCGGAAAAATGGAAGACGGTCATTAGACATCCAATTAGAAAGATTTGAAAAATTAATTATCGCAATAGGTATTTACCATATTTGCCTATACAAATTATAGGGCGATTCAAGGTTATCACAGGCTCGAAACCCTAGTTTTTAAGGGGAAAGGTGCATTCCACCATTCCCTTGTACAATAGGGGTTGAGTATGTTTTTCGTTGGAGAACCGAGCCATGTGGAGACAGTTGTTCTCTTGAACAACAAAAATTCTAAGAAGAAAGATTATGTAGAAATCGGTTTAGACACTGAGGATTACTATAAAATCAAAGCAGATAAAAAATAAAGAATTCATATAAATATTACGAAGAAGTCAAATCATTATTTAGCTATGTGATTGGTAACGATCACATAGCTAATCAAATTATATTATCTTGTGTCAGCTCGGCACGAAAGTTCAATCAAACAACTAAAAATTCACAAGGTGTATTTAGTACACTTGAAAAGGGGATGCCTATTGTCATTTACAAAAAGAGAAATGAAATTATTGTATGACTCATACTTTGAGGTTATCAGGGAAATGGAGAAGTATATTGAAGTTAAATCGGTTAATACAGAGCATTGTTGGAATGTCTTCAAGCATACTTTCGAATCAGGTAGACATGTAACGTTGTATCATAAGCATAGCATGAACAAGCCCTATTATTATAAGCAATGTTCTTGCAGAACAGTGGTAGAAGCTGTTGAACGAATTAAGCAGCACGATGAATATGAATTGAAGAGACGTGAGGTTTCGGTTCTCCAAAAGTTTGATACATCAGACAGACGATTAAAAGTCTATAAGAGTAATGATAAAGATAATAATTCAGGAAGGCTAATTATAGTTGTATGCTAGAAACGAGGTGAGTAATAAATTATTATATGATTGTAACAAATGAAATAGATTATGAATGGGATGTGGACAATCAGTTTGCATGCGCAGGATTTACAGACAGAAATAAAAAGTCTGTTAAAGCTATGGAAACAAGTGATAAGATAATTTACTATGTTACAAAGCACTCAAAATTTATGGCTAGTGTAGAAGTGTCAGGTGTTTATTTTTATTCAGAAGAACCGGTATGGGATGACTTGGAATTCATCAAAAATAAAACAAAGTGGGGATCACAAGTACAAGGCAGTTTTAGAAAATTAAGTGAGCATGATTACAATGTTATTGCTAATGAAATAAGAAAAAGAATCGAAAATGAATAAACTTATTAAAGTAGAAGGGGCTGTGAAATAACAGTCATCTACGCAAAAAGAGGACTTTTCGTTCATTTTAAAAGAAAAGTCCTTTTTAAAATTTCATATTCAAATCTTAAGACACATTCTTATAATTCCTAAAATTAGCAAATGTACTGGATAAAAAAGATAATTAAACCACTTATTCTGTTTTCCACGTTCTCCATTATAAGTAAGTGTCAGGCCAAATCCAAGCAAAGCCCATGGTTCTTTGAACATGGAAAGATAGGAAAATGGAATCGCAAGTGCCTGTCGGTCATGAAAAATATAACAGAAATATCCAATCAGCACCGCATGGTGTTCATAATCTAATCCCAGATTCATTGCAGCAAAGCACAATACTGCCACAATGAGAAATGATACGAAATACCATAAAGCTTTCGGCAATGCTGCCATCTTTTCCTTGAGTACATCAATCAGCCAGATCATGGCAAGCACCAAGGCTAACGTAAACATAATATTGTTCCAGTTGGCTTCAAAAAATGTAGCTGTTGTACACATATCAAAAGGAATTTCTGATATTACTCCAAATACAAGAAGTGTAATTAAATACTTCCATTTATTTTTTGTGTGGAAATAGCCTTCCACGAGAAGGAAGATGAATATTGGAAATGCGATTCTTCCTAAAATATCAAAAAAGTCACTCAACCGATTCAATGCTCCTCCATCCAAATTCGGATAGATTAACGCTTTGTTTGTGTGATCGATAAGCATAGATAGAAAAGCAATGTATTTAAGCTGCGCCCCTGAAAATATTTTTATTCTTTCTTTTATATTGTTCATAAAAAATAGTCCTTTTTTTAATTTCTTCAATTACATTCACTTATTGGGTCATCTTTACCCACCCCACTGGATATGGCGAAAAGGAACCGTTGAATAGTAGGAAGCTAAGATTGTGATAACTCTATATTACTATAGTTGTTTTGAAAAAACCATATAAAAGAAGAGTTTATTCGAAATGTGCTGATGAGATGGAAGAATTAAGACAAAAAAAGCAACTGCTATTGGTGGAGCATGCGGAGTCTTTGAGGAAGCTTGTCAGACTTTTAGAATATGAGAACAGATTGCTAAAAGAAAAATTGAAAAAAGAAAATATTCCATTTGATGAAGTCAATCCATTTGAAGAAACTATAGATAATGTGGAAGAGTATGATCCTGACCAGGGAGAACGTATTGTTCATGGCAAGAAGCAGAAAAGCGGAGTTTCAGATACCATTTGAACGACCAAAGATGAAAACGCTCCTGCAGAGTATCAGTATCTCAGTGTGCTTCTGATGATGTAGCTGATCGGATGGGATTGATAGAATGATTTACACCTCATGGCCGATTTGGTGGCTGTGGGGTGTTTTTTAGTGGTGTGAATATCCATTGAAATATATGTTTTCAACTGTTAAAATTGGGGATGGAGTAGCAATGAGGATGAACCATTTTGGATGTAGAAAAAAACAAAAAAATATAGGTACGGATAAAAAAGGGATTACAGATGAAAAAACAGTTGGTATTAAAAGAAGATATAATCAATAAATTACAGTTGTTGAGGGTTTAACGATATTTATAGGAAGATGTAATGGAAAGACAGAATTTAGGAGAGCCACCTATGACGAATGAAAAAAAGTGCATCTATATTATTGAAGATGATGCAACCATCAATCATGGTATAGAGCTTACTCTGGGAAATGAAAAATATGAATATCGGCAGTTTTATTCCTTAGGTGAGGTTGAAGACACAGAGCAGGCAGATCTTATCATTTTGGATATTAATTTACCAGATGGGAATGGATTTGACTTTCTAAAACAGTTAAGGAAGACTTCTGGCGTACCGGTTTTGGTTGTGACTGCAAACGATACGGAATTGGATGAGGTGACAGGTCTTACCCTTGGAGCGGATGATTATGTGACAAAGCCATTTTCCCTGATGGCACTCAGGCTTCGGGTGAATAATCTTTTATCAAGGGCGTTAGCCGGGAAGCCTTGTGATGTTCAGAACCGATATGAAAAGCATGGGTTGTTGTTTGATTTTGACAATCTGATATTCAAGAAAAATGATATGGAGATTGAATTAAGTAAGACGGAAATCCGACTGTTAAAGTATTTTACGGAGAATGAGGGAATTACCCTTTCCCGGGAAAAGCTGATTGATTATGTATGGCAGAATCAACAGTATGTGGATGAAAATGCCCTATCCGTCAGCGTGAAAAGATTAAGAGATAAAATAGAAGGTTCTGGAGAAAAGATAATCCATACGGTATATGGTATTGGTTATGTCTTTAAATGGGAAGAATGAAAATTAGAAGAAATGAATACGAGATTTTGAATCAAATGTTGGATGATGCAATTGCAGGTACCTTTGAGGAAAATTGCTTTGACGAAAGCGAGCTTTCAAAATTGCAGACAAAGCTTATGCGGTATCTGTCTACTGCATCCATGTCTGAGAAGAAGATTCAGGAAGAAAAAGACAATTTAAAGGAACTGATTACGAATATTTCCCATCAGACCAAAACACCTCTTACCAATATACTGATGTATTCAGAGCTTTTAACGGAGGTGGCAGCTACCGAGCAGGAGAAGGAATATGCCGGTGAGGTTTTTGCTCAGGGAAAGAAGTTAGAAAGCCTGATTGAAGCATTGGTAAAAATGTCCCGCCTTGAAACCGGTATTTTTCAATATCAGAAAAAGGAAACTGCATATCGGGAAATTATCCATAAGGCAGTGGAACAGGCACTTCCAAAAGCATCGGAAAAGAATATTTCCATTCTTGTAAGGGACGTGGGAAGGTACCGCTCCTATGTAGATGAAAAATGGGTAATTGAAGCAGTCTATAATATTCTGGATAATGGGATTAAATATTCCGGAGAGGGTACTACCGTTTATATTGAAGAATTCTCTTATGATTTTTTTTCGGGTATTCGGATTACAGATCAAGGTATCGGTATATCAGAGGAAGAAATTCCTTTGTTGTTTGGAAGATTTTACAGAGGAAGGTCCGCACATGACAAAGAAGGAATTGGTGTTGGATTGTTTCTGGCACGGGAGATTGTAGAAAACAACGGAGGCTATATCAAGGTCACTTCACAAGTGGGAACGGGTTCGAAATTTGATGTCTGTTTTCCAAATATTTCAACATTGTAAGATTTGAGAAAGAATCTGGAAAGAAGGATAAGCTATGCTGGGTATGAAAAACAGATACCCGGCATTGTTTATTTTATGAGAAGCGTATTTCTCATAATTTGTGGGAATCAGAAAGGAAAAGGGAAAATGGAAATTTTAAGAACAGAGAATTTGAAAAAATATTACGACCAGAACATGGTCTGTGTAAAGGCACTGGATGGAGTGAGTCTTTCTGTGGAGCAAGGGGAATTTGTGGCAATTGTGGGAACCTCCGGAAGTGGAAAGTCGACCCTTTTGCATATGCTTGGAGGCTTAGACCGTCCTACCTCCGGAACCGTGCTGGTGGACGGAAAAAGGATATTCGACCTGGAAGATGGGGAGCTTACGATTTTCAGAAGAAGAAAAATCGGCTTTGTTTTTCAGGCATATAATCTTGTGCCGGTATTGAATGTATATGAAAATATTGTACTTCCCATACAGCTTGACGGAGGAGTTGTGGATACGGATTTTGTGGAACAGATAATTGATATATTAGGTCTTTCCGAAAAAATCAACAGCCTTCCAAACCAGCTTTCCGGTGGGCAGCAGCAAAGAGTTGCCATCGCAAGAGCACTGGCAACAAAACCATCCATCATTTTGGCAGATGAACCTACGGGAAATCTGGATTCAAAAACAAGTCAGGATGTGCTGGGGCTTTTGAAGGTGACAGGTCAGAAATTCAAACAGACCATCGTTATGATTACCCATAATGAGGAAATTGCCCAGATGGCTGATCGGATTATCCGGATTGAAGATGGACGGATTATATCGGGAGGGGGAGATACCAATGCGTAAGGTTGATAATCACCGCTGTATCACCAATATCAGTAAAAAAAGTATGCTGGCAAATAAAAAGAGAAATGGAATCCTGCTGGCTGCCATTATATTAACAACGGTAATGCTTACAACATTGTTTACGGTTGTAAACAGTCTGATAAAGTCATATGAGACTTCTACCTGTTATCAGGTCGGAACCAGTTCCCATGCAGGATTTAAATTTATGACACAGGAAGAATATGATGAACTGGCAACAGATAAAAAAATACACAACTTATCTTATAATGTTATTATTGGTGATCTGTTAAATGAAGAATTAAAAAAAGATTATACAGAGATTCGATATACCCAGGAATTGAATGCCAAACAAAGCTTTGCTTATCCGGAAATGGGAAGCCTTCCTGAGAAGTACAATGAGGTGGCAGTCTGTACAAATGTTTTGGATGATTTTGGTATTCCTAATGAATTAGGACAGATTCTTCATCTTAAGATTTCCAATGGTTTTGACACCTATGAAGGAGATTTTACGGTGTGCGGTATCTGGGAAAAACCGGCAGAAACCATAGCAAATCAGATTTTTGTGTCAAAGAAATTTCAAGAAAGCTTTGCTCCGGTCTGGAAAGACAGAGAGGACTATAACAAGTTTATGAAACAAAATTCTTATGCCGGTGCCATGAATCCGGACTTTGATTTTCCTTCGACTTTTAATATATCCGCACAGATGGATGCCTTAAAGGAAAGACATGGGTTCGGTGAAGAGATAAATGATGGTATTAACTGGGCATATACAACAAGCTCCATTGATGCGACTTCCGTGCTGATTGTTTTGATTTTGCTTACCTTGATCATGTTATCGGGATATTTGATCATTTATAATATTTTTCTGATCGCGGTAACGGCGGATATTCATTACTATGGTTTGCTTAAGACAATCGGTATGACGAATACACAGTTAAAAAAACTGGTGCTGAAGCAGGCAATGCTTTTAAGTGTGATTGCAATTCCCGTTGGTATGATTTTGGGATATGTACTGTCTCATATTGTCCTGCCGTTGATTGCCGAGAACATAACATCTGAGGCATGTAAGGTTTATTCCAATTCTTTTGTATTCCTGGCATGTGCTGTTTTTGCATGGGTTACAGTCCGAATCAGTTGTGCAAAACCATGCAGGATTATCAAAAAAATATCTCCGGTAGAAGCGGTGGAGTTTAATGACTGTCAGGTAGAAAAATTGTCTCAAAGGAAAAAGGCAAAGAAGGTAACTCCGTTTTCTATGGCAAGGGAGAACCTGAAAAGAAATAAGAAGAGATCTACGGCGGTAATTCTTTCCATGGTTCTTAGTATTTTAATGATAAATGTAACGGTATCCATTGTGTCCTGTTTTGATGAGGATAAATATATTTCTACTTTTGCAGGCAGTGATATTTCAGTGGCTGATGCAACCTTGTATAATTCCCGTTCTTTGGAAACGGTATTGGATGGCGTGACTTTTCAGGATATGGAAGCACTGGAGAAAATGGATGGTATTACGGAATGTGGAGCCATTTATATGTCTGAGATACAGCAGAATGTGGATGGTACTTCATGGGAGCGGTTGAAAAAGGTTTATGAGGAACATAATGACTGGTTTGTGAGTGAGCAGGATCAAAAAAACTGGTTTGATTCCCTCGTCTATGACCAAAAACAAATTGATGCTCATCTGTATGGTGTGGATAAGATGATTTTTGATGCTATGGAATTGGATACAGAGGTAGTGGACTGGGATACATTTTGTTCCGGTGATTATGCAATTGTTTCTTCCATGTCAGAGGGAAGGAGTAATGATTCTGAGTTTGCACTTTATCAGGTGGGAGAAAAAATACCGGTAGAATTGCCAAGTGGTAAGGTAAAAGAGTATGAAGTAATTGCTATTGGGGATGTACCATACGCTATGGGGCCAAAGCACAGTCACGGAATGGATGTCTATGTAACGATTCCTTCAGAGGAATACCGGAAGGTTGTTCCGGACTCAAAAGGGGCAATGCAGCTGTTGATGAATCTGGATAAGGAACATCTGCAGGAGGCAGAAAGCTATGTGGAACAATATTGTGAGACAGTAAATGAAGATTTGGATTATCAATCCAGAGATATGTATTTGAAGGAATTTAAGGATACCGTGCGGATGTTTTTAATTGTAGGAAGTGCTCTTAGTGCAATTCTTGCTTTGATTGGTATTATGAATTTTATAAATCTTACTTATACATCCATTCATGAACGAAATCAGGAGCTTAAGGTGTTATGGTCTGTTGGAATGACAAAAAATCAGATAGCATCCATGCTTTCCTTTGAAGGAATATTGAGAATGTGTCTGGCATTTGTATTTGTGCTTTCCGTGGGACAGCTTTTAAATTATTTGATTGTATATGCCATTGCAGGAGGTACCATAATGTTCACCTATCATTATGTTGTATGGCCGATGTTTGCCTGCATACCGGTATTCCTGTTGATTGCGGCAAGTGTTCCAAGATTGATGACAGGTAAAATAGTTTAATTGTAAATTGTGCCAACGATTACTTGACAGTAATCAAAACGGAACCCTCACTTTATTGCAGTAGAAACTTATGGTATAATTTTTTTATTGGAATGGGGACAAAATAATGATAAAGGCGTATTGATACCGGAACATGTATTGGGAAAAGTATGAATGCCGGGGGGTTTACATGAAGATAAAAATAAAGGAATCAAGTTACGATAAAGTGATGGGTTTACCGGAACGGATACACCATAAGCCGGTAAGAAAATTGTGTTAATTGCTTTGATAAATAGTAAGACTTTCGATTCGTTTACGGATGACTTATATGAAGAAATATCAAAAAGTCTGGCAGAGGAATTTTCCGAAGCTTATGTCGGAATGGAAAAGGATGCAAGACGTTTGGTGAACAGAGTATTTGAAGGGGCTACAGAATTGGTGGAGGTATTGTAAAAATGATAGGTAAAGTATTTGCCTTGTTCTTGCTTTTGATAGGGGTGATGTCGGGTTGCAGCTTCCCTTCAGAGCAGGAATATGAGGAAAACGTCAGCTTAAAAATTGTGAAGTCCGGAGTAAAAATAGAAGAAGTCCGCTTTGACGAGGATTTAGGAATTGACGGTAAGCAGATTTATAAATTTACGATTCCGATTGAGATTACAGGGACTTTTCAGCACGACTGTACCATACCTGTGTATTACTATTTTGATATGGAGAAAAATGTATCAGAACTTGATAAAGAGGCATCTGCCTGGGCAACGGAAGGACAGTTTAAAGAGGTATTTAAGGGAAAATTGAAAATTGAGAGGGGTACTACAGGTGTGGTATATTACGAGGGGGAAACAGACGATGCCTTGATGGATTCTGACAGTACATCATACGAACAGGCATGGGTGGCATTTCGATATGATGATGGCTTTATCTCAGATAATTATGCAGGAATTTATAATCCATTCTTTGACAAAGAAAAATATTTATACTTTCATGGTGAACAGAGGGCCGTTGATGAAGTAAGGGATATAATACCACAGCAAATAGATGGAAATGTGCATGTTGATGAAGACAGCGTAAAAGTGGAAAAAACATATATTGGAGAAGAATCGGGAAATCCCCAGCATTATACAGTGAGTGTAACCATCCGGAATGATTCGGATAATCCGGTGGAAACGGAGAATTTATGGGTTGGCTGTGATTACGATATGGCAAGCCCCTTTAACTCACATAATTGTTATGAATCGTTAGGAGAGGCTTTGACATTTATGAAGGGCGTTGGAGAACCCCTTGGATATACTGTGCAACAGAAAAGTATTACGAAGGATGATGACAGTATTCAAGTGGAATTTGATATGTATAATCGTTATGCAGGATATAGTGACAGCCTGATGGGAAATGACTTAGACTGGTATCAATGTTTTTGGATAGCTATTTGCCTGGAAGATGATAATCAGAATGATAATTATGTGATGGTGCCGAATCCGTATTATAATGAAGAACATTATAGCGATGAAGATTTTTGGCGGGAACATGATGTGAACGACATCTATCGTTATGATACAGTGAGTGCCTGGAATGCTTTATTTGAAGAAAATGAGTAGAACAACAGATGAGGGGTGTCCTTTTTTGCTGTGGTAAGATAAGATTGTCATGATGAAAGTAGGTAAAGAGAGATTTAGGCTTGCCAATGTACGATGCTCCTAATGCGGTAGAATAATTGAAATAGCCGAGGAAGCATCCGACAGCAGAGAAAGTGAAGTTGTCATTATCAATCGATTGTTTCCCGATGCAGTGCTCTGTATGGAGACTGCCCTATTCTATTATAGATATCGAGCCATGTTGAGACAATAGTTGCACTACATCGGACAGATTCGTGAAAATCCTTGAATTTACGCACTTTTGCAGCTTTTTCAATTTCGGTAGAACTGATGTGAAAAGGAACAAAAAGCAGATAGTGAACAAAAATCATGTCGTTGTTGGCTATAGAGTCGACACGAGGGATACAATATTCTTTGATGAATAAAAGTGAATAAAATAGCCAATTTGGCAGGGATATTTAATTACAAAATATTGAATATCCCTGCCTTTTATTTTTCTATTCAAGGAGGTGTCAATATGTTAAAGATAAGGCTTCAAGGGACAAAAAATGACATACGTTGGTTTGTACGTTTACTTCAGAGAGATAAACGATTTGAAGTGAATAATGTTTCGACTTTTTTCGATAATGTTGGAACAGATAAATATAAACGTGTGTATGCAGAAGTATCAAGAAAGAAAAAGGATTCTGGTAAGAAACCAAGTAACGTTATGCAGGTAGAAGAAAAATGTCACTATGTAGGAAGTGGCATGGTGATTCGATAGGGAATGGAGGTACAACGGTATGTGTAAAGTAATAGCAATCGTGAATCAAAAAGGTGGCGTAGCAAAGACTACGACAACAGTGAACTTAGGTATAGGTTTGGTAAGAGAAGGCAAGAAGGTACTACTTATAGATGCGGATAGTCAGGGATCCCTTTCATCAAGCCTTGGCGTGGCAGAGCCTGATGAGCTTGATGTTACTCTCTCGACGATCATGTGTAAAATGATCAATGATGAAGATTATGGAAAGCGGGAAGGGATTATTGTACATGAGGAGGGAGTATCTTTTCTTCCATGCAATATCGAACTTTCCGGACTGGAAGTCACATTGGTAAATACCATGCGGAGAGAGTACATATTGAAAGAGTACATAACAAGTGTAAGAAATCTTTATGATTATATATTGATTGACTGCAATTCCAGTCTTGGCATGGTGACAATGAATGCCCTTACTGCAGCTGATTCAGTCATCATACCGATAGAAGCAGCGTACCTTTCCATAAAGGGTTTACAGCAGCTTATTACCACTCTTGGCAGGACTAAGAAATATTTGAACCCTAACCTTGGAATAGAGGGAATCGTTTTTACAAAGATGGTTGGACGTACCAATTACGCAAAGGAAATCAAGTCCATGGTGGAAGAAATCTATGGCAAAAATGTCCGTGTGTTTGGTGCGGTTATCCCACATTCTGTGAGAGCGGCAGAGACTTCCGCAGAGGGTGTGAGTATATTCAAGCATGACCCAAGAGGAAAAGTTGCGGCGGCGTATAAGAAGCTCGCAAAGGAGGTGCTTGCAGATGAATAAATCCAATAGTGCTTCCAAGATAAAGATGAAATCATTTGACGATCTGTTTGGTACAAACGAAAATCTGGAACAGGCAAATGCAAATGGTGGTGAAATCCGAGAAATACCTTTAGCAAGTCTGCATACATTCAGAAATCATCCGTTTCAGATTCATGAAGATAAGCTGGAGGAAATGGTAGAGAGTGTCAGACAGTATGGCGTGCTTGTTCCAGGGATTGCGAGAATGCGACCGCAGGGTGGTTATGAAATCATTGCCGGACACACAAGAAAGGCTGCCTGTGAACTTGCCGGTCTTGATACCATGCCGATGTTCATTCGCAATCTGAATGATGATGAAGCTACCATTGTCATGGTGGACAGTAACATTCAGAGAGAAGATATCTTTCCAAGCGAAAAGGCAAGGGCGTATAGTATGCGTTACTATGCCATGAAACATCAGGGCATTAAGGGAGATAAGGGTAGTAGCCTCGATATCATGAGTGAGGAAACCGGCGAGAACGCAAAGAAGATTCAGCGATATATCAGACTTGCAAAGCTCTCTGATGAACTGCTTGACTTTGTTGACAGGAAAAAGATTGGTTTTATTCAGGGTGTTGATCTTTCGTATCTGAACGAGGAGCAGCAGCAGTGGGTACTCGATATAATACTCGACAGGAATATATTCCCTAATATAGAGCAGTCGGCAAGACTAAAGGCATCCTGCCGGGAAAATATGCTTACACAGGAAGAAGTGAGGAACATCATGCTTCCGGAACAGGTGTTAGCAAAGCCGAGAAAGGTAACGTTCAAGGCAGACAGATTGGATGACTACTTTGATGAAGGATATACGGAAGAAAAGATTACAGAGGTTATAATAAACCTCTTAGATGAATGGAAGAAAAGAGGTGAGAGGGCATGACTAATATTGTAAATACCGGTAATGCGTCGGTGGATGCGCTGGCAGAGATGAGCATTAGTGGCAATGTTACACCGGTAAATTGGTATAAAACAATTTTGCGTGAAAATGGCAAGCCATACCTTCTCGCTATCTGTGTGTTGTCGGAAATCGTGTATTGGTATCGTCCTGTGGAAGTACGGGACGAGCATAGCGGCATGACAATTGGTTACAGAAAAAAGTTTCGAGAGGATTTGCTACAGAAAACCTACAATGATTTTGCCGAGCAGTTTGGAGAATCACGGAGAAGTGTGAAGGCAGCGTTTGACAGACTAGAGGAAATCGGTGTGATCCGTCGTGAATTCCGTAACATAGAAACAAATAGCGGAATGGTTTTAAATAATGTCATGTATATTGATCTATGCGTTGATAGACTTTACACATGTACATATCTGAACATACCAGGAGATGACGAAGATGTAGAAAACACAGGGGAAGAAATACAAAAACAGGCTGAAAACCAAGCAAATAAGTCTGTTACAAAATTTTGTACCTCCTCATACAAAACTTTGTATGACCCTCCTACAAAATTTTGTACCACCCTCTACAAAATTTCGTATGACCCTCCTGCAAAATTTTGTAACACCCTACCACAAAACGATGTACCACCTCATACAAAGTTTTGTAAGACAAATACAGAGAATACTACAGAGAATACGGAGCAGATTGGAGAAGATAGATTTTCATACGATGGAGTATGTGCTGGAATGTCTGCGGAATAATGCTACAAAGGTTCGCAACATACGAAGCTATATGCTCACGACACTGTATAATGCTCCGGTAACATGTAGTAATTACTATAAAGCAGAAGTAAACCATGACTTCTATGGTAAGTAACGATTCATAGCTGCTGGAAACAGCAGTTGACTATATATTTTTCACCTTCCCTTCCTTTTGAGGGGCAGGAGGGCACACCTGCCTCTCGTTTTAAGGGGATTGCTGCAAGTATGATTCTTTGATATAATCAATGCTACAGTTTTACAAATCGGAATTTGGAGGGGAATAACATGAATAGATTTGGTGTAAAGCTAATTCTTTCAATCGTTTCTTTTTTGGCAGTCAATATCTGGCTTATAGGTAAGGGTGTAGCAAAGGGCGCTGCTGACTTTTTCATATCTGCAACGGTTGAGGAAACAATACTATTTATCATTTTACAGCTATTAGTTGTACTGATATATTTTATATATCCTCTTACGGTAAAAAAATATAAAATCATTTACTGGTCTGTATCTGAAGCCTTAGTCATTATTACAGTTCTCTTTTGGGGAATATTTATTGTCGGTCCGATTTGGTTAAAATAAGCAAATTTCAGTTTGTAGGGAACAACAGCTAAGACAATTTTATAATAAAACAGCGTTAGAGCATTTATGTGTAAAAAGCATGAATGCTCTTTTTTTGTGCATTTATGGACAAAGAACAGGAAAGCAGCTTTTGGACAAGTTGTCCAGAAGTTGTCAGTGCAAGAAGTTGCAGATGGAAGTGGCGAGGGCTACAAAACAGTCCAGCGCTTTATCCGTCTTAACAAACTCACCCCCGAACTTATGAAAATGGTGGATGATGGCAAGCTAAAAACCACTCCCGCCGTAGAACTTAGCTACCTTACCCCAGAAGAACAAGAGGACTTCCTGTCCTATATGGAATCCGAGGGTTGCACACCATCGCTGTCACAGGCGCAAAAGCTCAAAGAGGCCAGCAAGGAAAGCGTACTGACACCCGAAAAAATCCAGCATATTATGGCCGCCAAGTCGCCCAGTGTAAAGCCGCGTGACCCGCAGCTTATGATTCCAGTTGCTAAAGTTGAGCGCTATTTTCCCAAAGGATTTACGAGCGACCAGATGCAGCAGGTTATCGTAAAACTGCTGGAAAACTATGCCCGTGCCCACCAGCACGGCAGCAGATGAGGGGGGCACCGATGACAAGATTATTAGTTATTGAACCCGGCTACTGCCCTTATCAAGCGGGTTTTCCCAGCGCGGCGACTGCGGTTTCCGAGGTAATCGAGGGTGAAAGCCAAATTCTAAAACCGTTTGGCACACCTCGCATCGGGCTGATATGCAGCAAAGCCCAAAGCCGGCTGAAATATAACAGGCAGGTCAATGACGAGGGAATTACCGTGCGCGGGCGATTTCTCATCTGCGGGCTAAATGGTGATAAAGTCGTGGGCTTATCCAAAGACCAGGCAGACCGATACAGCCGTCTACTTTTTCTACCGCAAGTCGAAGATATGGCAAGCGGTGAACTGCCCGCCGCAAAGGTACGCCCGCAGGATGAACGCTACGGGAACAAACTATCTTTTTGGGAAAGGTTGGAAAGATAATGGAAGAAAAGACAGATAAAGTAGTCGGCTACATCGAATATCTCGGTGCAGGCGGGATGATCGGTGAAATCGTTCCTTACACAAGCGTGGAAAAATTCAAGGATGAAATTCTGGATTCCTTGGATTGTGGGCGGCCAGTGACACCGGTTGTATTCTCAGATGAACTGGATGAGCCACTCCAATTTGATTCAGACACCTATTTTCCGTGGGGATTTCGCAGCGAAAAGCGAGTGCAAATCCCTTATGAAATCTATCAAACTAACAGGCGAGACCTTGTTTTTATGGAGTATTCTCCTGCGAGGCTCGCTGCCGGAGCAAAGGACTACGAACTCGTGTACAAGGGGCAGATGGAGCGTTGGGAAACGCTGGACAGCATTTATTCACGGCATAATCGGGATGACCGTCCAAACGCCAAAACTATGCGTTCCGTCTCTGTCAGCGATATTATTGTGACACACAAAGATAACGAGACACACGCTTTTTATGTTCAGCCGATTGGGTATAAGCAGGTAGATAACTTGTTGCCGGAACTTGAAAATGCCACACCGTCAAAAGCAGAACAGCACGAGCGATAAGGAGCAGCAAATGGCAAAATACGAAAATATCCGTGCGCTTGCCAAAAAGCAACTGCAAGCCGTCACGGAGAGCAGCGACCGCTGGAAAGCATTTTTGCGGACAGCGGCCATTGCTTATAATTATAGTTTCCCGAACCAGCTTTTGATTCACGAGCAAAGCCCCACCGCCACAGCCGTGGCCGACATAGCTTACTGGAATAATAATGCGGGCCGCTGGGTCAAGCGCGGCGCGCACGGTATCGCGGTATTTGACACGCGGGCAAATTCTTCCCGGCTGCGGTATCTGTTTGACATTTCAGATACCATCCCCCGCGCAGAGGTTCCCGAAGCGCTGCCGTGGGTCATTACAGACCAGAACTGGCGGCCTGTTTGGGATAAAATTGTAGCGGATAATCATGCCGACAGCATTCAGAGCGCCCTACTCATGCTCTCTACATCCTGCGTTGCCCAGCGCAGCGCCATGTTCACAACCGCGCTGGAAAAGGCCATAGACGGCAGCAGCTTACAGTGGGCCAAGCCGGACGAACAGCGGCAGCTATTTTTACAGCTTATCACCCAAAGCTGTCTGTATATGGCCGCGCTGCGGTGCGGCGTGGATACTGCGCGGCTGGACCTGTCTGCCCTTGAGTCCGTGAACCAGTTTGACACAAACCGCCTTGCTCTGTGTTTAGGCAGCGCTTGCCAACAGGCGGCACGGCCTCTCATGCAGCAGATCGGCAGCATCACGAGAGAAATCGACAGTGTTGCACGCGCCGAAAAAGTCCGCTATTATGGTGACAAACAGGAAGAAACCAATAACACCAAGGAGGTCAACAATGGAGTACATGATGGTGAACGGCTACCAAATCCCGGCGCTGTCGCTGAACGAGCCGCCGATGCCGGAAATCGGCAAGTACGGCAGCCTGCGGCGGAATTTTCTGCGAGAGAACGCGCCGGTGGTGTTCGACGAGATGCTGCTGGAGGGAACGCTGTACCCGCATCTGGCGGAGATGGACAACGCGGTACACCGGCAAATCGAACAGACGATGCAGACGCTGATGCAGCAGAGCACCGCCCCGAACCGGCAGACAGACCCGATGGGCTGGACGCAGTGGATGAACGCCTTGCAGAGCCAAGCCGAGGAACTGGCGATGCAGCAGATTTACAGCCTGTAATACAAGAACCCCAAGCGGAGAGCGATACCACGCCCTCCGCTTTTTCTGTACCCATTTCTGATTTGCCGCCGCTGAGCGATGAACTGATTCTAGGCTTGCTGGCGAAAGAATCCTCCAGCCGTGCCGACAATGCGGCTATTCTGGAATATTTCAATGAACATCCCGACCTTTCCGAGCGCAGCGCCTTTTGCAAGCACTGTTACAAGCAAATTTATACATATTTGTTCGTGGATGACCATACCGTTGGTTTTATCCGGCATGATATGTACCTTGAACTTTGGGAGGGCAACTATCTTACCAAAACAGCACAGGTCAATCTGACATGGGATGCTGTTGCCGCAAAGATTGCTGACCTCATCGAGCAAGGGCGTCTGATGGTTCCCATCAAGGCTACACCCGTGCAACAGCAGATGGAGCAGCTTACTCTTACTCCCGAAGATTCTGAAAAGGCAGGGCTGCCGAGCCATGAGCAGCAAGCAAAAAGCATCGACCTTGCGGCAGAAGTCAAAAAGTGGAACAAGCCCGTCATTGACGCATCCGGCAAGTACATTACGGAGCAGGACATTACCGATGTGCTGTGCAGAGGCAGCGGGTTTGAAGATGGCAAATTCCGTATTCAGCAATATCTCTCTGCACAGGTACTTCCTATCGAGGAAGATCAAGCCCGCTGGCTGAAAAAAGAATACGGCATCGGCGGCGGCACATGGTTCTTCCGTGATGGTGGGCGCGGCTTTCTTAACCACATGGGCAAAAATCTTGAGATCACCCGACGTACAGAGGACGGCGAGTATCGCCGCGTTTTGAAGTGGAAAGAGGTTGCCCAACGCCTGCGGCTTTTGGTTTACAACGACCAGTATCTGACCGATGCCGAAAAAGCCACCTATCAGGCATGGGCAGCAGAACAGCAAGCCGCTCGTGCAGCGAACGATGCCGCACTCGCCCATGCAAAACACGCCATCGCGGATTTCTGCGAGAATGAGGGGCTAAACGAGCCGAATTTCTCCGACTTGACCCGCGTGGAGTTTGCTTACTCTACCACCGAGGACGATGAGCACGAGATCCAAGTGTATGCCAATCTTCTGCGGAACGAAATCCGCTATGAGGTTGACGGTAACATTGTCCATATCGACTACTTCCAAGATAACCACGAGCTTGCTGCGCAGGGCATTGAAAACAGCGCCTTCTCGGATTTTATCAATACCGCCGAAGCAGAGTTTGAAAAGCATCATCCGACTACAAGAAAAGTCGAAAAATCACCTGTAACTATCGGCAGCACGGTTTATCTGGAAGATGACAGACCCTTTACCGTGGAGGAAATCGGCAGGGAAAACATTCATCTGCGGGATGAAAGTTTCCCGCTGGTAGGCCGTGCCGTCAGCCACGAGGAGTTTGCGCGGCTGCTTGCTGCCAACCCCAAAAATGCAGCACTATCCGCCCCGGAAGTTCCAAGCCGCCAAGAGCAGCCGGAAGAAACTGCCGAACCCATCGTG
>ERZ773224.576-NODE-576-length-52046-cov-10.208055_pt1 | contig 52046 bp, 66 predicted proteins | sample MGYA00580526_ERZ773224 | MGnify/ENA primary metagenome ERZ773224 (study PRJEB29015, sample SAMEA2737743) | human gut metagenome | biome: human gut; feature: human-associated habitat; material: faeces | place: China | collected 2012 ... | reverse complement strand
CACAAACTTAATTCCGTTTTTAAGCTAAAAACGGAAATTCAAAAGATAATTAACAATAGAAACAAATATTGTAAAAATGGACTTGCTAATTGATTATGTGTTTGATATAATTTTTATAGAAAATAGTAATTTATAAAAACGAAAGGGAAAATCATATTATGATGATTGTATATGGAACTTATGTGTTTTCAAAGTTTAAAGGTTATTTTGGTGACGAAGTAGAATGTCCACACTGTCATAAAAACTACAAAAAAAGTTATGTAAAATATTCTACTTGGGCACATCTATGTTATATTCCACTGTTCCCAATAAAGATAAAATATGCATCTATGTGTCCAATATGTGGATGGGGAGAAGAATTAAAAAGGAAAGAAGCAAAAGCAGAGATGCTAAATTCAAAAGATGAAGAGCAGAGGCTAGATACATATGCAAAACATATTTTAGCAAAGAAACCAAAAGGTATTATGTCTGTTGATACAAGCTATGAATTATATGTAAAAGATCTTAATAAAAATGAAGAAATATGTGTGGTATCTGGAATTACAAAAGATACTGTTAAAGAAATGAAAAAAGATAGAGGGTTAAATAAAATACCAATTATTAATATAGAATAATTAACTAAAAAGGGGAAAAAGTAATATGGAAAATTGAGGGTTTGTTGGAGTGGTTGTAGCATTATTTATTTGTGCTCTAATAACAATAAGTGCTTTGGCGGCTGATAAATTAAAACGTAAAAAAATATTGAAAGTAAAAGATACTATCCCAAAAGAGATAATAGATGATTTAGAAAATACTGAATATGTAGAATACGAAGAAAATAGTAATTTCTTAATTGGTAAAAGTTATATATATGAAATATATGAAGACACCAATAGAATGGAAATTAAACTTATTTTTTGTAGGCCACCACTTAACAAATTGGATATAAATTATGATATAAATGTTTTATATATGGATAAGAAAACTTTTCAAGAAAAAAATTTAAAAGTTGGAGATATTGTTCCAACGACACATAATAGACAATATGAAGCATTGTATAAGATAAATGAAATAATATATACAAAGTAATTAGTATGTGATTTTTAAAAAATATAATTATTCTGAAGATGAGTTGCAAGAAAGAATGGACGAAATATCTTGGAAAATTAGTTTCAGGAAGAAAATTGATGGAACCATAAAAAATAAATTTACAAAAGTTGTAGCGGAGATTGTAAAATGAATATTTTCAAGAAGAAAAAAGAAGAAATAAAAGAACTAATTGATTATAAGTACAATGATGGTTGTATGGCAACAAATATGATTACAATAGAGGGATGGAAAGTTGGATATATGTATAGAGATGAACCTAGTACAGTTTTCCCAGATAGTGGGTGGAGATTTTTCAAAGGGGATGAAGATTATAGTAATAATCCAGACAATTATAAAATTCATAAACTGAATACTATTTGTAATTATGATGAATATATTATTCCATATTTAAATATGCCAGTTGGAACTTATCTTATAAGAACAAAGAATAACAAATTTGTTGTAGATGATGGAAAACAAGAAATATTTATTGCATAGTAAAATTTCAATAATGGTTCAAATAAAAAGATTGATAACAAAGCTATAATTCAAAGATATATGTAAGTACAATAGAAAGTGAAATTAAACAGCTATCTTAAAAATTAGAATTAAGAAAATGAACAACAAATGAATGTTTATTATTTTGTATAATTAATTTATGAATATAGTAATTTCTTGTGGAGGAAAAAATGAAAAAAAATAAAATAATATTATTAGGAATAATTATAATAGTTGGAATATTTTTGTTGGTTAATGGAATATTTATGTTAGCTAAAGAATTTATTAAAAATGTAAATTATGAAACTTCTAGAGATGAGATTATATACTCTCCTAGTGGTGAATACTTTATAACTTTAAGATATGATCATGTAAGTCGTCCATATATTTTTAAAGATAATAAGCTAATCTTTGAAACAAATAGAGCAGGATTTAATGAAACTGTCAACTTTAAGGTTGAATGGAAATCAGAAAATGAAATATTACTATATATAGATAAGGAAAAATATAAAGACGATAGATATAACATTATTATTGAATAGATAACTTACAATTTAAAAGTGAGATGGTATAGTTGGAATTAATAAGATTAAGATATGAAGATATAAAAAAATTTAAACAACTACCTTATAAATTTGTTATTTATCCTTATCAAGTAAAAGATGCATAATTGCGATGATTATACAGATAATCCTCGGTATTATTTTCGGCATTTTTAATAGATGGCTTTTGCTATTTACCTTTTTTGCCATTATTCCTGTCATTTATTTGGCTGATCGAATTTTCATGATTATTAAATGGAATATTGTCGAAGGAATAATAGAAGATGTAACTTTACTGAATGATTTTGATCAGCCTTGCACAGAGGCTCACATTACATTTCAGACAGAAGATAATGCCGAACATGAGTGTGTCTTTACAATCGGTTATTATGGAGATTTCGAAGAAGGAATAGAACCAGAGTTAGAGAATATGCTTCAAAAGGATAGAGAATTATTTTTACATAAGAAAGTTCCTGTTTTTTACTCTACTAAAGATGCTAATAAATGCATGGTATATTTAGAAGATTCTCAATAGTGATATAAATTCAAATATTGTGTAATGATTATTTAAATACATTATCAGAAAAAGGAGATTTATAGTATGGGGTTATTTGATAAATTTAGAAATAAAAAGAAGAACATAATAAAAATGGATATATTTGATATACCTTATGATTATGATGGATATGATTTGGTTTTTGAAAGTGGAATAACGGAACCTAATTTATATGAAAGATTTAATCAAATTGTAACAAATGGAAAATATGATATAACATCAATGAGTGAATATAAGGAGTTAAGTATAAGTTCTGATTTAGATAAATTTTATAAATTTTATGATTGTTGGTTAAATAATTTAAGAGATAATAAATATGTTTATCATTTGGATAATAGTGTTGGAATAGAACAGTTTGTTAATGGAATTAATGAAATTTTGAAAAAAAATGGTTCAAATGAAAAGCTTGATAATAAAGCTATAATTCAAAGATATATGAATGAATTAAAAAAATATACGTTCCAAGGTAATGAGATTGAAAGTGATTTTAAATATGAAATTTTAGAAGCCAATATTATTGCAGATGAATTAAGAAAAATTGGATATGAATTAATAACCTTCTTTAATGGATTTGATAATTATGATCAAACAGTGGTTCCAATAAGTACAATAGAAAGTTTAAAATTAATAGAAAGTGAAATTAAATAGGTAGTTTAAAAATTAGAATTAAGAAAATGAACAAATGGAATCATTTTTGGAAAGCAAAAGAAGGTGTGTCTAAAATAGAACGTGAAGAACTATTGAACGTATTTCCAGAAATTCCAGAGTCATTATTAAAAATGCTTAATAAAGTTGATGGAACTTATTGGAGAGAATATGCTGGAGAAAAGTTTACTCAATATTTATTTGGATCAGATGTTGATGGTGGAGAGTATCCATACTATTTGCTTTCAACACGAGAAATAATAGATGATAAGAAAATTGCAAATAATTTTTATGATTTATTCTATTATGCTACAGAAGAACCAGATGAAAATTATGGACCTTTTATTGATGAAAAAATTTCAACAGATGTAAATCAACTGAAATGGATACATTTTAGTGATTGTATGAATAATGGAGGAACATCTCAATTATTTATTGATTTAACGCCTTCGGAAAAAGGAAAAAAAGGCCAAATAATAAGATATCTTCATGATCCAGACGAACTTAAAGTAATTGCTGATAGTTTTGATGAATTTCTTAGAATTTTAATGAAGAATGGAATGATTTTTTTACATGAAGATGATTTTGAATAAAATGATTATGAAATTACAATAAGTAGAGGAGATTAAATGAAAAAAAGTATTATTCTAATTGCTATAATTATTATATTTATAAGTATTATATCTCTAATAATATTTAACAAAAATATACAATTAAGTAAAGAAATAATTAATTATTGCGATAAACAAAAAGAAGATATTTTTGAATTGAAATTATCAGATTATACTAAATTTGAATGGGATAATGTTATAATATACAAAAATACCATTTCAAATAAAGAGTTATCTGAATTTTTAGGAATAGATTATAAAAAAGGATTAGATTTAAAATCTGGAATGATTTTTATTAAAGATAATAAAATCGTTTATGAAGAATATTTTAAGACTGATTTTGAAAGCCCATATAAATTTGTTATTTATCCTTATGAAGATATAAATTCAAAAAATAAAATAAATAAGTTTACAAAAGAAAAGTCAGTTTTTAAAGTTGAAAGAATTAAATACAATAATGAAAATAGATATAAATTAACACCAATAGAGTAACTATAAAATTACAAGTTATGAGTGAAGTAAACCAGAGGTATGTGTACTTTTTTATATTAGTATTATACAATTATTCTTGAAAGAAGGGATAATATGAATCAAGAAAAAATTGGAAAGTTTATTGCCGAAAAAAGAAAAGAGAATAAACTAACACAAGAACAATTAGCAGAACAATTAAATATAAGCAAAAATGCAGTAAGCAAATGGGAAAGAGGGATTAATCTTCCTGATGTTTCAATTATGCAAGATTTGTGTAAAATACTAAACATTACTTTGAATGAACTATTTATTGGAGAAAAAATATTAGATGAAAAATATAAGGAAGTGGCAGATAGTAATTTGTTAAATGCTTTAGAAAATAGTTCGTTTACACTAAAAGAAAAAATAGCTTTTTATAAAAGAAAATGGAAAAAAGAACATATATCTAAAATTATTCTATGTTTTAGCTTAATTGTTCTAATTATTGCTCTTAAATTTCAAAATGTTGAAGGATACATTATTGGAACAATAGCAGGAATGTTATCTATATTATTTTATATTGTTTTATATAATCAAAAATGAAGTAATACATAAAATAATAAAAAGTATGATAATATATTTGTCGCCATATCAATTAAAAAAGCTAAAAGCAACATTACAAGAGCAATTAGAAGATGTTGAAATTAATTTAATATTAAACAAAGATAAACTTAATGAAGAAAGAAATTCTAATACAAATTGCCTAAAAATGTTTATATCAGCTAAAGAAATTGAAGGTTGTTCTTCTAAAACATTGAAATACTACAAAGAAATACTCCAAAAATTTATAACGGATATAGATAAATCAGTAAAGGAAATTACAACAGATGAGATAAGGCATTATTTATCAAATTATAAACAAGAGCATAAATGTTCATTAACAACAATTGATAATCTAAGAAGGGTGTTTTCCAGCTTTTTCGGTTGGTTAGAAGATGAAGATTACATTGCCAAAAGTCCTGCACGAAGAATACATAAAGTAAAAACATTAAAGGCAGTTAAAGAAATATTCACAGATGAGAATATAGAAAAAATGAGGGAAAATTGCAGAAATGTACGAGATTTAGTAATAATAGAAATGTTAATATCAACAGGAGTAAGAGTTAGTGAATTAACTAATTTAAATAAAAGCGATATAAATTTTCAAGAAAGATCATGTATTGTATTGGGAAAGGGAAATAAGCAAAGGGAGGTTTATTTTGACGCTAGAACAAAATTACATTTAATAGAATATTTAAATTCAAGAAGTGATGACAATGAAGCATTATTAGTATCAAAAAATAAACCATACCAAAGGTTGACTCCTGCAACAATAGAACTATTTATACGAAATTTAGGAAGAAAAATTAATATAAAAAAAGCATATCCCCATTTATTTCGCTCGACATTTGCAACAGTAGCAGTTGATAAAGGAATGCCAATAGAACAAGTTCAAAAAATACACAAAAAATCATAGGCAAAAATTTTGCCACGAATTACTTAACAGATACCTTTAGGAGAAAAAACATTTAAAGGTGTAGTAAAAATCAAATATTTATGGTACAATATATAAAAGTCTATATAAGGAGGATTAAAAAATGAGTGATAAACAATTAATTCTAAATACTGTTCAAAAAGTAGATGAAACAACAAGTTATGAAGAAATATTATATACTCTTTATACACAATTAGAAGTACAAAAAGGAATCAAAGATATGGAAGCTGGAAATACAAAAACAAGTAGTGAAGTAAAGGAGATAATAAATAAATGGTAGTATGGACTGATAATGCAATATCTCATATTACAGAATTTATAGATGAAGCAAGAACCGATACTGAAGAAACAGCAAAAGCATATATGAATAAACTTGTTGATTATGCTGATATATTAGAAACAATGCCAGAGATTGGCAAAAAGATGGAATATGTTATATCAAACTATGAAATAAGACAAATGCTATATAAAAAGCATAGAATCTTTTATCATATAAAAGGAAATGATGCAGTTATTTTAGCTGTTTTACATACAAGATTAGATATTAATAAAGCATTAAGAAAATTAAAAAGAGATATTAAGTAAATTGCATATAATGTTATAGTTGAATATGAAGAAAAATAAAAAATGTAAATTTCAAAATTTCTTCAAAATTCATTCATTGACTATCTATTTTAAAGGTAGTATTATTTTAATATGAAAATATATATCCAACAGGAGAGCTAAATGTGGCTCTCTTTTTTTGGTGCTTGAAAGGATAAAAAAATGAAAGGAAGGAAACTAAAGACAAAAGTTTTAGGTATAATACTAGCTTTTTTTATTACTGTTGTACTATCTGCAATAATTTCAACAATGTTACATCTAATATTTACAAGAGTTCCAGAAGAAATAATAAATATTAGACCAAACACAATAATAGAAAGTCTATCAAGTAGCAAAGAACATTTTGAAATGTTTGTTTTAACAATAGTTGCTTTTATGCTGTTAGCATTACTTACAATATTTAAAGTCTTTGATTTAAAAGATTATAAATCAAAAACATATAAAGTAACTAACAATATTGAAATACCAATTTCAATAGGAGAAAAACAAACACAACAGGGCTCTGCGTGGTGGTTACCTAAAAAAGAATTTTCAAAAAAGTTTGGAGTAAATAGAGTTGATTTAAGTAAGAAAGAATTTGCAGAATTGATAAAACTTGCAAATGAAGATAAGGAATGTATTAAGACTAATACAGAAAATTCAAATAAAACAAAACTAGAACCAATTTTTAAAACTGGTGGATTAGTAATAGGAAAAAAGGACAAAATTATTCCTAAAATTAGATGTAAAAAGATTGGCAGATTTACGAGTAGACAAAAAAGTAAAAGCAGAATTAATACAAAAAGCCAGTGACCAATCATATAGTAAATCAGGAAAGTTAGTAGTACCAGAAATAGAAATCAGTAGTACAACAGTAATGCGTAATGTAAGAAAAAATGAATGGAAAATGAATATAGAAGAACGCAAAGAAGGAGAAAAAATAAAAGCGAAAAATATATTTATACAAGTAGATGAAGACCATATAAAACAAAGGAATAAAAAAGGCTGTACAATATCAAAAATAATAACAATATATACCCAAAAAAGAATATTAACAAAACCAGAAAGAATACCAGAAGTAAAACAAGTAAGAAAAGAATTAGTAGATAAATTTACATTTTCAGGGTTATACAAAGACACACAAGAAATGTGGGAAGATGTAGCGTATTACATAGATTGTACATATAAGAAAGAAGAATTAGAAACAGTATTTATCATGGGAGATGGAGCATCATATATAAAAGCAGGAACAGAATGGATAGCAAAGTCAGTATTTGTATTAGATACATTTCATTTAGAAAAATATATAAACCATTTAAATTATGATGAATATTTAAAAACAAAATTGCAAGAAGCAATAGACCAATATGATCTAATAAGTACAGAAAATATAATGAATGAAGCCATACAAAAAATAGAAAAAGAAATAAAAGAAGACGAAGAATTGGAGAGAAATACAAAAAGATTAGAAAACAGATTAAAGAAAATAAAAGAAACCAAAACATATTTAATGAATCAATGGCAAGGAATTGAAGCACATGATATATACAAAGATAAATTAACAGGCTGCTGCCAAGAAGGTCAAGTACATCATACTTTATCAGAAAGAATGAGTACAGATGCGAAAGTATGGAGTGAAAATGGAATAGATGAAATGAGCCAATTAAGAGCATTTACTCAGAATGGTGGAAATATTTACCAAAAGGATAATAGATATATCAACGGCTAAGAAACGAGAAAAGAAAATAGAAGCATTGGAAAAAAGAATAAGAAAAAAAGCAAATAAAAGATTATTTGGAACAACAGGAGTAAAAATACCAATAGCAAAGGCAAGAGACGAATTGTATTATGAATTAAAAAATATTTGGTATGGAAAAGCAGTATAAATATTGAAATATAAGTAAAAATGTGATATTTTAAAAATGCCTATAAAAAGGTTTATTAAGTGAACCTTAAAATATAGAAAAATAAAGATAAAAATATAAAATTAAATAGGAATCTCAAAAATCAATCTACTAAATAAGTTCGAGAATTAAGTAAAGAGAAATCCTATTAAAAATTTATGCTATCATTAATACAGTTTTAGTTTGACAAGTATTCTATAAAATGTTACAATAAAGCAAATTTTAATAAGAGGTGGAAAAGATGGAAGAATTTAATACTTTAGAAAAAGTAGAACAATTATTTGAAAATGTTGGATGTAAAGGAAATGAAAATTGTTATTTTATAACTTTGAAAAATAATATAAATTAATAGGGGATTTTGAAATGAAAGACAAAAAAATCATAGTTGTAGTATCTATACTAATTCTAGTATTAATAGTTTTAGTAGTATTACTTATAAATAATAAAGGCAATATTAATACAAAAGAGGAAAATAAAAATTATGAAAAAGATTTTGGAAGTTATCAAATATCATCAAATTGGATTGAAGTTGAACATAATAATTCTAGGTATAGATATGTAAAAAAGAGTGAAAAAGGTAATTATCAAACAAATAATATTTCTATAAGGCAATTAGAAAATAAATATTCTAAAAAAAATCATATGCAATTTAAAAATTCAATTTTAAGTTCATTAGCAGGGCAAAATTTAAAAGATATCCAAGACATTAAAGCGTCAGGTTCAACAACTAAAAATGGAGATATACTATATACATTTATATTAAGTGGAGATGAAGGGGTAACAACAGAATATTGTATAATTGGAGATTATAAATTCATATTAGTAACTGAAGTAAATTTAGATAAGTCTGAAGAAACAGATAATATTGCCAAACAAATTGTAGATAGTTTTAAATGGAAAGATTAATAAAAAAAGGAGAACATACTTTAATTTTAAGTATACTCTTTTTATTCTTTTGGTTTTTTATTTTGCTAAAATTACAAGTCTATTTGCTTCATCATCTGTACAAGTAGATAAAGCAATTTGAGCTTTTACAGTTGTATTTTTGCTTAAATAACTTAAATTACGTAAAAGTATTACAAAATTTTTATTTTGTGATATAATGTTGTAAAAGTCAGAAAAGAGTGATGAGAATTGACACAGAGGCAAATAATTAGCATTATAGAAACAACATTAAATGAAAAGATAATTAATAATCCTAATTATATAAGATATACATTTTATGAAATAAATATAAAATACCCACAAAAGTTTGGAATGGAAAAACAAGATATGGGAATGTTCTTACAATTATTAAGAATAAAATTAAAAAATAACAATTATCATGTATATACTGAAGGACAAAAATTTGAATATAAAAATGCAAATATAACAGTACAGAGTAATGAAGTATTAGTTGCAATTAAAGAATAGAAAGAGGATGTAATAAATGGAACAATTTAACAAAAATGAAATGGAATTACTAAAAAAAGCAGGAGTTAATATTGAAAATAAACAAGAATATACAAATGAAGATAAAAAGTATATTTTTAGTCAAGTAACAGAATTTATAATGAGCCATAGCAGTAAAAATGGAGATATAGGAAGATTACAAAATTAGTATGAAAGTATTTTTAGAGCAATAAATGTGAAATAGAGGATTTTGAATAATAGAATTGTATTATATAGTTAGAAAAATAAATGATTAACAATAATTCATTAGATATGATTAAAAATTAAAAACTTTAATGGAATAAGGAAGAATTTTATATGAATAACAATTCACAGGTAAAAAACGTAATTTTCACTTAAAGATAATTAAAACTAACAAAATCAGCTTTAACTGCTTTTGTTAGTTTTAATGTTTTATTCTGCCATTACATCATCGAATAATGGGTCTGAATAAAATTCTGATAAAGTTATATTAAAGGCTTCACATATATGAAGTATAGTATCGGATCTTAAATTTTTTGTTTTACCTTTCATAAAATCTTGAAAAGTAGGTAAAGAAATTCCAGCTGATTTTGTTAATTCAAATGGTTTCATATTTTTATTTTTCATTAGCTGTTTGATTTTCTTTCTTGTAGCATCTGATAATTGCATATAAATCACCCGTAACCTTTCAAAATGAGTATAGCAAATTAAGACAAAAAACAACTAAGGAATTTCTTAATAAACTATTTACAAAAATACAACAAATGTAATAAAATATATAAAAGGAAAGGGTAAATAGCTTTTAAGAAGTTAACTTTTTCTATTCTATAAAATAAATAATTGAAAAAAATATTATAATGAAGGATATGTTGTGAAATATAAAAATGAAAAAAATTAAACACTAATATCATACTAGTGTTCAAAATATTTATCAGTATTAGCATATAATTCATCAAGTGAAATTGATAAAGCAATACAAAGTGCTTTGACTTCAAAATCTTTTACAAGTCTTTTATTATTTTCAATTTCATATATGTCAGATTTAAACATATTTACACCCAGTAATTCTAATTTACAACATAAATCTGATTGAGATAAATTTTTGTTTTCACGAATATGTTTCAAATTAGAACCGAACAATATTAACATTATTATCTAGTTTTCTTATATTTCCCATAAATTATACTCCTCTCAGATATTTAATAATTTAAAATATTGTATAATATTTTTTTACCCTTTTTGGCAAGCTCAGTTCGCCTAATAAAAAAATAATAAAATTTTTATAAAGCTTAATAAGGAGGGGATGGATATGAATGAATATAAAAAAATAATTACAATGAACTAAATCAACAATTAATTGAAGATTTAAAAAAATTACAGAGTAAAATGAAACAAATACAAGATGAATTTGATTTTGTGATTCCTGATTATATATTGCAAGAAATTGTTCAAAAAGAAAAGAGATATATAAAAGAAAATATAAATGCATTAATTAATCTTGCAAAACTAAACAACAGATTATCAATAAATCAAGCTAGAATATTAAAATCTAAAATTATTTTTAATTAATATTAAAATATAATTAGAAATGGAAAAATGGAGGATTTACTTATGAGAGATAAAGTAACAGGGATTGGTCTAGAATTAAAAAAATTTATTGATAAAAGTGATATGAAAATTGACGAAATAGCAAAAAAAAGTAAACTGAATAAAGAATTAATTATTGATTTTATAAAACTAAAAAAAGAACCTTATGTTAATGAAATGAGGCAGTTATTTTTTGTTCTAGTTAATTCAAAAAATAATGAAGAATTTTTAAAAATAATAGATTTATGGTTTAAAAAATCTTGTTAATATTATACTAGGAGGTGTTATAAATAGAAAGTAATGAGAAATTAGAAATTATTTATAAATTATTAAACTTATTAAGAAAAAATATATTAAAAGACCAGCAAAAGAAAAAAATTTATAAAATAGTACATGGTATTGAAAATAAAACTGAAACTCAATTTGAGAGATTTGCATTATTTTATAATTTGAAATCTAATGAAGCAGAATATAGACTTTGTGATTTAGCAAGAAAATATAATTGTAGTGCAACTGCAGTAAGAGTAACAATTGCTAGAATGAGAAACAAGTTAATACATACAGATGAAGGAAAAATTTTGCAATTAAAGAAAATTTTAGAAGAATATATTAAATAAAAATTGTATTAGATAATTATGATTAAAATAAAACAATAACTAACAGAGAATTTCTGTTAGTTATTGTTTTAATGAATAAATTACTCCATTTATAAAAGATTTTGGAGATATTCCAAATATAGGATTTATAATTTCTGTACTAAAAAGAGAACTTAAAGTTTCATAGTTAATAGTTTTATTAACATTATTTATAATTGACTTAAACTAGACTTGATTTTTTGAGGAGAACAAGATTGATTATAACCTAATACAGAATATAATAATTCCATATTATCTAGTAAGTTATAGTCATTAAAACAAACTTGTATAGCTTCAGTTAATATTCTACCTTTACTAGATATAGGGTTTATATTTAATTTAATAAGTAAATTATGGCATTTATTTATTGAGAAATCGTTTATTATTTGTTCTTCTTGAAAATCTTTAATTGCCTGTTCTAATAAATCAAAGTTAATAGGTTTATTTAATCTCATAAATATTTTTCGTGTATTAAATAATTGCATTGCCATTTTTATTTTTCCAGATACAACAATAACATTACATTTTGGCTTAACTTTTTCGTATCCTAATAATTCAGTTAAAACTTCTAAACCATTTTTCTTAGGCATTTTTAAATCTAGTATTAACAGATCTGGATTCTTATCTTTATACATTTTTATAGTTTCTATTCCATCTTGAGTGCATCCTATAATTTCTATTGTTTTATCTTTTGATAAAATATTTTGATAACACGAAAGAATAGATGTGTTATCTTCGGCAATCATAATTTTTGTAATCATTTTTTTACCTCCAAAAATATATTTTTACTAAAGAATTAAATATATTAAGTTGAATACATTATAGCATTACTTTACATAAAAAACAATGAAGAGATTAAGAAACAAAGTGAATGATAAATCTTTATTATTAATAACTAGCTCAAAATAGCTCATCTTAAATCAAATTCAATTTTAAAAACTTTTAAAAACTCATATTTACATAAGACAGCGGAGATGAATTAATATACAACTGGAAACTTTATATTAAAGTTTTAAAAGGAGTAACAAAGGAAATAAAAAAGTTCTAAAGAAAAATAAAATAATATACTTTTAAAATTTTAATATAAGGAAGGTGATTATATGCTATGGTAAATTAATATAATAAAAACTTATTGTAAATAGAACTCCTATTTAGAACTTTGATGTAAATCATAAGTTTCTAGAATGAGGGAGTTTAATGTATATATTAAGCAAACAAGAAAAAACAATGCTTATAGTAATTATGAAAAATGCAAGAATTGATTATTACAGAAGAAATAAACGTTTTTTAGAAATGATAGATATTGATGAGGAGATATTGTGTTCAAAAGAAAATGTAAATGAAATAGTTGAAAATAAATTAGATAATGAAATTCAGGCTAATCAACTTGAAAATATTTTTAGCAATATCAATGTGTCAAAAATTGTGAAAGCACTAACTTATAATGAGAAGTTAGTGCTTTCTTTGCATTATTTGGAAGGAAAAACTGATGAAGAAATTGGGAAAATTTTATTTATGACTAGGTCTGCAGCAAATAAGAAAAGATTAAGAGCAATAGAAAAAATAAAAAATCAAGCAGAAAAAAGGGGGATTTCAAATGTTTAATAACTATAATCTATCAGATGATGAAGTAATGGAAATTATTTTTAATAATAAAAGATTAATTGATAAATATAGCAGATTAAGTGTAAAAGGACCAGTAGATGATGATTTACAAGCAGAAATTATTGAAAAAATTTATAGAACTTTAACCAAAAATAGAGAAAGATAAAAAATTTTAAAAAAATTTTTTAAATTTGTCCCATTTACTAAAAGTCGTTACGTTCTTAATAGATAAGAAACAAAAACGAAAGGAGGGTGGGACAATGATATGTAGTAATCTAAAATTATTTTTACATGAAAAGAAACGTAAATGGATAGTACATAGGAGAGTAATTAACTTTAAAAAGAAAATTCTAAAATTACAATAGAAAAAAGATGAGATGAAACGAAAATATGCTCATTAGTTTTGTTGATGTTAAAAACTGATTGCAAAAAGTTAAGTAAAAGGAGAGCTACTAATGAAAAACAATAAAGAAACTATATTAAAAATGTACTTTTTAGAACATTTTAGACCAGTAGATATTGCAGAAAACCTTAATATTTCTAAAAGTGCAGTTACACAGGTTTTACAAAAAGATGATAGATATTCTGAAGAAAAAGAACGAAGAAAAACTGAAAATTATAAAAAACATATAAAAAGCACAGAAGAAGGCAATAGAAAAAGACGAAAAATAAATCAATTTAAGAATAATGTAGATGATTTAATTTTAAAAAATATGCACAACCAAGCAAGTAATGAATTGTCAGCACCAAGAAAATTAAATAATATGGCTTATAGAAATTGGAATAAAAGTGCATTTGATTACAATGAAAAAAGAAAGCGATATGAATTTAAAAAAGAATTAGGTAGAAGTTATGATGTGCCTAAATATATAAAAGTGGAGGTGTAGAATGGGAGTTTCATACAATTATAAAGAAGTAAAAGCATTTGCTCTAATAGGATTACACAATTTATTAAGTTCAGCTAATAGAGATAATATAAATCTAAAAACTTTTGAAATGTTTTTAGATCCATTAGAAAAAGTGCATAAAAAAGAAGACGTGGTTGAATATTCAGAAAAATTAAAAAGTAGAGAGGAAAAATAAACTACTATGAAATTTATAGATAATGAACATAAGAAATTCTTTTTTGACAAATGGGAACAGGCAAAAGAGCAAGGAAAAACAGATGTATATTATAAATCATTAATATATACCTTAAGTATGTGCGAAACAACAAGAGAACATTTTAACGAAATATTTAATTTGAATAATGGAGAAGTTAATCTAAATTCAATTCAAAAAGGATGGCAAACATCAACATCATTAAAAGTAACAAGAATGGCATTAAATTTATGGAAACACAGTATTGTATATGATAGTGAAGCAGACATTGAAAATGAACAAATATCAAGTCATTATGCACCAAGTGAAATATTTTGTTGTTCTTATGCACCATATTTTTGGGAGGGAATAAAAATACGATATCCAGAATATACAAATTATGAAAAAAACAATAAAATACCACGAGCAGCAATATATATGAGAGTAGGAAATATAGAACAATTAGAGTATTATGTAGAAGAAAAAATTAATAATAAATTACAAAATAAAGTAGCAGGATTATATATTAGAGTTGGTTGCGACAATGATGCAGGAATGAGATATAGTATAGAGCAGCAAAGAAAAATGTTAGATGATTTCTGCCAAAAAAATAATATTGGAAATAGAATAGAGTATATGGATATAGGAAAAAGTGCATTGGCAAAAGATAGAAAAGCATTACAAAAAATATTAGAGAATCTATACATAAGGTCGAAGAAGAAACAGAAGAAGAAATTGAATAAAAAAAGAATTTTTTATATAGATCTACATATTCTTTAATATGGAGGCAATATTATGGATAAAGCAAACATAGAAGAAAAAGAAATATGTGAAATAAATAATAAAAAATACACAGTAATAACAAGAACATCAAAAGAAAGTTTAAACAAAGAAAGATTAGTAAAATTAATATGTAATTATGCCATGAATGAACTGAAACAAGAAGATTTGTAAAAGAGCATAAAAAGGTGGACAATGTTACTTTGATAACGTATAATATCGATAGTAACATTGTTCTTTAGTTTAGGCTACGAATGGAGGCTAAGTCAATTGTGAAGAACAATAAATTTAAAATAGCAGGATATTTAAGATTATCTGTTGAAGATGGAGATAAAGAAGTAAGTGATAGTATTGTTAGTCAAAAAAGTATAATAGAAGAAAAAATAAAAAGTTTAGGAGATAATTTTGAATTATATGACTTTTATATTGATGATGGTTATACAGGATTAAATACAGACAGACCTAATTTTCAAAGAATGTTAGATGACATTGAACGAAAGAAAGTAAATTGTGTTATAACAAAAGACTTATCAAGATTAAGTAGGAATAACTTTGAGGCAAACTATTTTATTGAAATGTATTTTTTAGAAAAAGAAATAAGATATATTTCAATATTAGATAATGTAGATACCTATTTGAAGAACTCTAACAACGATATAATTCAATTTAAAACACTAATTAATGATTGGTATAGTAAAGATATATCAAGAAAAGTAAAAAGTGGCGTATGGGCGAGAAAAGAGCAAGGATTATATGTAGCTGCAAAAGCACCTTATGGCTATATGAAAGATGAACAAAACAAAAACCAGTTAATAGTAAATCCAGAAGAAGCACCTATTGTAAAGAAAATCTTTCAAATGTATAGCAATGGAAGTACAATGGGGCAAATTGCAGAAAAACTAAAAAAAGATAAAATATATTGCCCAAGTTATAATGCTTTTGAAAAAAATAAGAATGGAGATTATGGCTGGACCTATTCCACTATATCTAAAATACTAAGAAACAAAATGTATTTAGGACATACCGAATATGGAAAAGGAATCAATTTAAGCTATAAATCAAAGAAAGTAAAGCAAATCCCAAGAGATGAATGGCGAATTGTAAAAAATACACATAAAGCTATTATATCGAAAGACTTATTTGAATTAGTGCAAAAAAGAATAAAATTAAATCAAAAAGCAAAAACACATATACATACATGGATTTTAAATGGAATTGTTTATTGCCACGAGTGTGGAGAACCAATGCAATTAAAAGTAAAATACAGAAAAGATGGCAAAACAATATCATTTATGAGATTATATTGTTCAAGTAGTTTACACAAAAAAGGCTATTGTGTACGTAAATATAAAGGTATAGAATTGCAATCAGTAACACAAATAGTAGTAACAAACCTAAACAAAAAAGTAAAAAACATAATAAATTGTGAAGATGTGGCAAAATTAGTAGAACAGAATTATAAAAATAGAGATACAACTACTATACAAAGAGAATTGTCAGCTAAGCAAAAACAATTAGAAAAAGCAAATAAAACAATATCATCACTATATTTAGACTATAAAAATGGTATTATCCAGGAATACGATTTTAAAACAATATATAACCAAGAAATAGAAAAAAGAGATGCATTAAAAGAAAATATTGAAAAATTAAACAAAAAGATAAGCCATCAAAAAGTTATTTCCGATTTAGAATTTAAAAGAGTAGTTAAGAAAGTTATAGACGTAAAAAAATGGACTAAGGAAAAATTATCAGATGTAATTGAAAGTGTTGAAATAGACAATGATGACAATATCTATATAAATTATAAATATGACATTTTGGAGATGGCATAATGAAAGAATATAAAGCAGCTATCTATTTAAGACTTTCAAAAGAAGATAGGGAAAAGAACAACAGTATTGATATGCAAAGGGAAATAACTAGAAAATATGCAAAAGAACATAAATTTAGTATAGTAGATGAATATATTGACAATGGTTATTCTGGAATATTAGATTCAAGACCAGCCTTAAACAGACTAATGACAGATATTATTAGAAACAAAATAAATATGGTAATAGTTAAAGATATGAGCAGACTTACAAGAAATAAAAACTTAACATCTTATTACACAGACATATTTTTTCCAGACAATGATCTTAGACTAATTTCTGTAACAGAATATGTAGATACAGGGGAGAGATATGAAATTGATGATGTAGTGGCATTAAGAGGAATTGTAAATCAAAGTTATGTAGAAGATGTTTCAAGAAAAATAAAATCTGTTAAAAGAAATTTTAAAGAACAGGGAAAATTTATTGAGGGCAGTGTTGTTTATGGCTATAAAAAAGATAAATTAGACAAATATAAGCTAATTATAGATGATGAAGTTAGACCTATTATAGAAGAGATATTTAGTTTATATATAAGTGGAATTGGCCCAACAAAAATAGCTGAAAAGTTAAATGAAAAAGAAATATTAACTCCATCGCAATATCTAAATTTAAAAGTAACAGGAAAGTATTGGACCAAAAATATTGTAAATAGAATTTTAAATGATCCAACCTATACAGGAAGACTTGTTTTAAATAAATATGAAAATGATATAAGATTGAAAAAAAGAATAGTTACACCTAAAAGCAAATACAAATACAAAGAAAATACACATGAGGCAATTATAAGCATAAAAGATTATGAAGAAGTACAACGAATGAAAGGCAATAGAACAAAAGCAGATAATAAAACATATCTATATTTGCTAAAAGGCTTAGTATTTTGTCAGAACTGTGGAAGAAGTATGACTTATAAAAATAGCAAACCAATTCGTATAGATGCAAATGGAAATATAACAGGAAAGAAAAATGATTTGGGATATTTTATTTGTAATGAACATTATAGGCACAAAGAAATTTGCAACCAAACTAATAAGATTATGGAAAATGACCTTAATAAAATAGTATTAGACAAAATAAGTAATAGATTAAAAAAATTACAAATAAACAAATATGCAAAAGAAGTAGCAATTTATAGACAAAAACAAGATCCAAGTATAAATGAATATAAAAAACTGCAGAATGAAATAACGAAACAGGAAAATAATTTTAAAATTTTATATTCTAAAAAGGTTGAAGGCATCATAACAGAAGAAAGTTTTATAGAACAATATAACCAATATAAAGAAACTGTGAAAAATTTGAAAGAAAGGCAAGATAGGTTAGAAACAGATAATAAAAAATATAATAACCGAAACGAGCTTGACAAGCTAATTATAGAGTTTATTGATTGTAAAAAATTTGATAACACAATCATAAAAAAATTGGTAGAAAAAATTGAAGTTGGAAAAAACGATCAAGTTAAAATTACATTAAAGGTGTAGGTAGCGTTAGCCGTTGAGCTTTAGCGATTACGGATAACTTATGCAGTAGCAGTACACCTAAAATTTTAAAGTAAAAAAGGTTGCATTTAGATACCTTGTTCAGAACAAAAAGCAAGAGCAACTTATGAAAAATTAATTGATTTATGTAGAGATAACCCAGAAGTAATTGACCCGCTTCGCTATTTAAGAGAAAGAGAAATAGTACATTTCCAAAGATTTGGAGAAGCACTAAGAGGAGTTCAAGATAAATTAGCAGAGAAAAAATTTTATATGAATGATTGCAAATAACAATTATCCCTCAGTTATACTGAGGGTAATTATTTTTTATTGATTGTGTTGTTAAAAATTTTCTATTATTTTATTTAAATTTTTTCTTATAATTACTTACAATGATTCTTGTTTTTTTATCAAGTACTAACAAATATTTGCAAAATAAATTGTAAAAAAAAAGATGTTATGGTACAATAGTAAAAGAAAGATTATGTTTATATGAAAGAAACTTATAGACATAAAGGGGTATTAGAAATTATGAGTAATTTTACTTTTTTAACACAAGAACAATGTTTTGAAAGTGATAAAGATAAATTAGATATATTAAAAAAACGAGGAACAAAAGCAGCAATAACGGATTTTTCTGTTTTACTTGGTGGAACGGTAACTAGTGAACATGTTAAAAAAGATAGTTCTTTAGAGGGAAGAACAGGATGGTATTGGACAAAGTCAGATGACGTAAATAATATCGCATACGCGGTTAGCTTTGATGGTTCTAGGAATAGGGAGAGTTCTCGCTATACTTACAAGCGCTCTTATGGGGCTCGCCCAGCTTTACCGTTCTTATCAATTGGCTCAATCCCCACGAACGGAGAGAGTGGGAAAAGAGCAAGAGATGGAATTCTTGAAGTAGAGTATGGGTATTATCCACAAAAAGCAGTATCAAAAGATATGCAGGAAAGATTAGAAAGAGCATATAGAAGTGGAAGTATATCAAAAACAAGAAATAGTTATACAACAGATTCTGCTGCTTATAATGAATATGGCACTTATTTTCAACCACAAACTCATCAAGAATATGAGTATAATGGTAAAAGATATGTAAGAGTTGAAGTAAATTCCTATTATGATTTTGATTATTTTACACTTTCAAATGGCTTGCGATACAGGGGTGGTGATAATGTTTGGGTGGAAGTACAACCAGTAAAATGGCTAGTTGATGAAGAATCTCGTATGATGATAACAGAAAAATTAATATTTGCAGGAGTGCAATTTAATAAAGAAAGAAATTATCATACAAGAGACTTTGACAGAACAGATATAAAAACATTTATGGATAAATATTTTTCAAGAGATTTAGTACAGTCAAGAGGTATGCTAGAGCAAACAAGGACAAGTTCAAATGGAGCAAAGAAAAATGAAAATCCATACAATTTAGATTTTTCTGAAACAAGCGAAGCAGACGTCATCAGAGCAGCAATACAAAGTAATGTATCAATATTCTTACACGGAAAACCTGGATGTGGAAAAAGTGATAGAGTAAAACAATTAGATCCAGACTTTATAGAACTAAATTTAAGTCATTTAGATCCAGAGTTATTAGATGGATTAGCAGGTGAAAAAGATGGTAAATCAGTACATATAAAACCACCATGGTTAGAAGAATTAGAAGCAAAATGCCGAGAAGAAGCAGATAAAATACATATATTATTTTTAGAAGAATTAACAAATGCATCACCAATGATGCAATCAAAGGCTTATGGAATTGCATTAGACAAAAAAGTAGCAGGAAGATGGAAATTACCAGAAAATGCAAGAGTAGTAGCAGCAGGAAATGAATTAGAAGATTCATTAGTAGCAAATGAAATGGCAGAGCCATTGTATGATAGATTTGCACATGTAAATATAGAAACTAACAAAGAAAATTGGCTTGAATGGGCAGTAACACCAGAGAGCTTTTATGAAAGGCTAGACTATAATAAAGAGACACAGCCAAAACAAAAGATACACCCAGCTATATATGCGTTTATAAGTTATAAAGGTGATGAAGTATTAAGAACACCATATAATAGAGAACATCCAGAGCCACACGCAGATCCAAGAAGATGGAAAATGGCATCAGATATGTTGTATGCATCAAATAATCCAAGTACATTAAAAGCAATAGTAGGAGAAGATTTAACAAGAGATTTCATATACTTCTGCCAATTACCAACAATAACTATTGAAGATGTATTAAAAGGAAATTACACTGGAGAAGAACTAGAGGAAATGGATTTAGGAAGAAAACTAGCAACAGTATCAGGATTAGTAGCAGTAGATAGTGAAAACATGCCCAAGGTAAGAGAATTTACAAAAAAATTAGGAGCAGAGGTATGTAAAAAGTTTGAAGTACAATGGACATATGGAGATGAAGAAAGACTAGAACAATTGCAAGAAATAATAATGCAAGAACAAGAAGAAACTGAAAAAAGAGTTTCAAGAGAACATAATGGAGATGAAGTAAAAGAAACTGCACATAGTGGAATATCAGCATTTAAGAAAATATTTGGATCATATCAAGAGTATTTAGCAAGAGAAGATGACAAAACGAAGGAGGATTTATAATGTTTAGTAATGAATACGGTGAAGCAGCAGTAGAAGTTTTAGACATTTTAGATAATACAAATAAAAATGATGTGGACAAAATTCCATCAAACTTTATTAAATTTTTAGTTGATAATGCATCAGAAGACTATAAAGTTAATTTAGATCATTCAAAGTTAATTAGTGAAATGAATTTAAAAGAAAAAACAAAGGAGATTCTTGGTGTTATATATATAAATTGGTGGTGCGATAAAAAGGACAAAGAAGATTATACGAAACAAATAAAAGAATTAGAAATAAAAAGACTAGAAGAAATAAAAGAAAAATATAATCCTAATAAAATATTTGAAAACAAAAATAAAGCACAAGAATATACAAATGCAACCAAAGTGGACACAGCACAAAATGAAACAGTTACAATTATAGAATATGAGGAAAATATTTTTAAAAAGATTTGGAACAAGGTTTTAAGCTTTTTTAATAAATAGATATAAAAAAAGAGGAGAAGATAATAATGAATAAAGAGCAAGTAGATTTATTAGGTGAATATATAAAAGCAGGTAAATCAGCAGTTTTAATAGAAGAAATACCAGAGAGTGTAATTGAAAAAGGAGCTGTTGTAATTAATTCTGATTGTTCAAGTTTAGAACTAATGGGACATTATGATAATTTAGAGTATGTTGCCCCAGAATGGTATGGTAAATTGATAGAAAGTAGTAAAACGCATACTCCAGTTTTAATAATAAAAGATATAAATAAAATACCAGAAGAAGAACAAAGAAAATTTATTGAACTTCTTAAATATAAAAAAGTATATGTTCATAAATTACCAGAAAATTGTATGATTTTTGTAACATATTCTGACTTAAAGGAAAATCCTATAGAGGAAGAAGTATATTCATTTATGGCACATATTTAAGAAAGAAATGGAGATAGTTTATGAGTAATTTTACTTTTTTAACACAAGAACAATGTTTTGGAAGAGATAAATTAGATATATTTAAAAAACGAGGAACAAAAGCAGCGATAACAGATTTTTCTGTTTTACTTGGTGGAAGGTTATCTAGTGAACATGTTAAAAACGATAGTTTTTTAGAGGAAAGAACAGGATATTATTGGACAAAGTCAGATGACGGGGCTAATGACGCATGCATAGTTAAAGGTGATGGCAGTTTCTATTGCGGCAATATTAACAAACGCAATAGTGGGGCTCGCCCAGCTTTACTGTTTTCATCAATCGGTTCAATCCCCACGAACGGAGAGAGTGGGAAAAGAGCAAGAGATGGAATTCTTGAAGTAGAGTATGGGTATTATCCACAAAAAGCAGTATCAAAAGATATGCAGGAAAGATTAGAAAGAGCATATAGAAGTGGAAGTATATCAAAAACAAGAAATAGTTATACAACAGATTCTGCTGCTTATAATGAATATGGCACTTATTTTCAACCACAAACTCATCAAGAATATGAGTATAATGGTAAAAGATATGTAAGAGTTGAAGTAAATTCCTATTATGATTTTGATTATTTTACACTTTCAAATGGCTTGCGATACAGGGGTGGTGATAATGTTTGGGTGGAAGTACAACCAGTAAAATGGCTAGTTGATGAAGAATCTCGTATGATGATAACAGAAAAATTAATATTTGCAGGAGTGCAATTTAATAAAGAAAGAAATTATCATACAAGAGACTTTGACAGAACAGATATAAAAACATTTATGGATAAATATTTTTCAAGAGATTTAGTACAGTCAAGAGGTATGCTAGAGCAAACAAGGACAAGTTCAAATGGAGCAAAGAAAAATGAAAATCCATACAATTTAGATTTTTCTGAAACAAGCGAAGCAGACGTCATCAGAGCAGCAATACAAAGTAATGTATCAATATTCTTACACGGAAAACCTGGATGTGGAAAAAGTGATAGAGTAAAACAATTAGATCCAGACTTTATAGAACTAAATTTAAGTCATTTAGATCCAGAGTTATTAGATGGATTAGCAGGTGAAAAAGATGGTAAATCAGTACATATAAAACCACCATGGTTAGAAGAATTAGAAGCAAAATGCCGAGAAGAAGCAGATAAAATACATATATTATTTTTAGAAGAATTAACAAATGCATCACCAATGATGCAATCAAAGGCTTATGGAATTGCATTAGACAAAAAAGTAGCAGGAAGATGGAAATTACCAGAAAATGCAAGAGTAGTAGCAGCAGGAAATGAATTAGAAGATTCATTAGTAGCAAATGAAATGGCAGAGCCATTGTATGATAGATTTGCACATGTAAATATAGAAACTAACAAAGAAAATTGGCTTGAATGGGCAGTAACACCAGAGAGCTTTTATGAAAGGCTAGACTATAATAAAGAGACACAGCCAAAACAAAAGATACACCCAGCTATATATGCGTTTATAAGTTATAAAGGTGATGAAGTATTAAGAACACCATATAATAGAGAACATCCAGAGCCACACGCAGATCCAAGAAGATGGAAAATGGCATCAGATATGTTGTATGCATCAAATAATCCAAGTACATTAAAAGCAATAGTAGGAGAAGATTTAACAAGAGATTTCATATACTTCTGCCAATTACCAACAATAACTATTGAAGATGTATTAAAAGGAAATTACACTGGAGAAGAACTAGAGGAAATGGATTTAGGAAGAAAACTAGCAACAGTATCAGGATTAGTAGCAGTAGATAGTGAAAACATGCCCAAGGTAAGAGAATTTACAAAAAAATTAGGAGCAGAGGTATGTAAAAAGTTTGAAGTACAATGGACATATGGAGATGAAGAAAGACTAGAACAATTGCAAGAAATAATAATGCAAGAACAAGAAGAAACTGAAAAAAGAGTTTCAAGAGAACATAATGGAGATGAAGTAAAAGAAACTGCACATAGTGGAATATCAGCATTTAAGAAAATATTTGGATCATATCAAGAGTATTTAGAAAGAGAAGTAGAAGAAGATAAATCAAAATAAAAGTAAAGGAGGATATATGAGTATAGATATAGATAGAATAAAAAGAAAACTTCTAATAAAGTACCCAACTTTTGGAAGTGTAATAGCAAATCTTGAATTTCAAGAGAGCATTGATATAGCAACATCAGAAACAGATGGAAAAGTTCTTTTGTATAATCCTAAATTTTTAGGTGATTTGTCAGAAAAACAGCAAATTTTTATATTTGCTCATGAGGTGTGTCATGTAGCATTTGAACACATATTTAGAAGTGAAGGAAAGGATAAAAGGCTATGGAAGACTGCAACTGATTCTGTAATAAATGCGTTATTAAAACAAGATGGATTACCTATGGTCGAAGGTGTAGTAAATATTCCAGAGGCAATAAATTATGATGCAGATGAAATGTACAATAAACTATTAGAAAAAGAAAAGAATAAACAAGAACAGCAAAGTTGGCAAGGAAATCAAGGCCAACAAAATAGTCAAGATAATCAAGAACAACAAAATTCACAAGGAAATCAACAAGACCAAAATTCTCAAAGTCAACAGGAAGAAACAACAGACATTGGACATGACACACATAGCTTATGGGATAAAGCAATAGAAGATAGAAAAAAAGAACAGCAAAAGGAAGCTGAAAAGAAAGAACAGGAACAAAGACAAACCAAAAAGAAAGAAAAAGCAGAAGGAAAAGAAACCGAAGAAAAATCAAAATTTGTTGAACAGGGCGAAAGAGAAACTTTTAAACAAAATAAAATAGAAAGAAGAAAACAATTACAAAAATTAAGTAGAGAATTAGCAAATAAGTCATCACATGAAGCAGGAGATGGAATACAAAGAGAAGGAAAAAGTTTATCTGATATTGGAATAGCAACTCCATTAATTGATTGGAGAAAATTGTTAAAACAAGCAATAAGATATGATGAAGAATATACAAGGAAAAATGCCAGAATGAGAAATGGCTATTTTAGACATAGAATTGAGCAAATTCCAATGCCAGAGGCAGAAATATTATTAGATACAAGTGGATCAGTAAGTGAAGTGTTATTAAAGAATTTTTTAAGAGAATGTAAAAATATTTTAGATAATTCAAAAGTTAAAGTAGGATGCTTCAATACAGAATTTCACGGATTTACAGAACTCAAAAACCCAGAAGATATTGATAATATGAGATTTCCAATAGGCGGAGGAACGGATTTTAATGCAGCAGTCGGAGCTTTTTCAAGAAAAGCACCAAACAAAATAATATTTACAGATGGAAAAGCTGATATGCCTAAAGAAACTGTTAGAAATGTTATTTGGGTTGTATTTGGTGATAAGAAGATTAATCCTAAGGGTGGTAAAGTAATAAATATTACAGGTGAACAATTAAGAAAATTATACAAACCATTTATTCAAGATAAAGATAATAGAAATAGATAAAGTGCTTATGCAGAGCAAAAGCAAGAACAACTTTTAAAAATAAAAATGAAATGGAAGTAATAAAAATGTTAAATCAATTTTCAAGAACAGAATTATTAATTGGAAAAGAAGGAATAGAAAAATTACAAGGTGCAAAAATTGCGATTTTTGGACTTGGGGGAGTAGGTTCATTTGTAGCAGAAGGGCTAGTAAGAGCTGGTGTAGAAAATTTTGTATTAATAGATGATGATAAAATATGTTTAACAAATTTAAATAGACAAATAATAGCAACAAGAAAAACAATAGGAAAATACAAAGTAGAAGTAATGAAAGAAAGAATACTAGAAATAAATCCAAATGCTAAAGTTGAAACATATCAAGAATTTTATATGCCAGAATCTAAAACAAATATAATAAATGAAGATTTAAATTATGTAGTAGATTGTGTTGATACAGTTACTGCAAAAATAGAAATTATTATGAACTGTAAGAAATTAAATATCCCTGTAATATCTGCAATGGGAACAGGAAATAAACTTGATCCAACAAGATTTGAAATTACAGATATATATAAAACAAGCATATGTCCACTTGCAAAAGTAATGAGAAAAGAACTTAAAAAAAGAAATGTAGACAGTTTGAAGGTTATATATTCAAAAGAAGAACCAATAAAACCAGACAATACAAGTAGCAGTAGCTGCAAAACAAATTGTATCTGCCCTCCGGGAACAAAAAGAAAATGTACTATAAGAAATCAAGTTCCTGGAAGCATATCATTTGTACCATCTGTTGCAGGACTAATGATTGCAGGAGAAATAATAAAAGATATTTTAAATAAATAATAAAAAATAACTCTAAATTATTAAAAGAATTAATAATTTAGGGCTATTTTTTTATTAAAATATATTGTACTGACTTACCAGTATAAAGACATATAAAAAGATGTGTTATAAAATAATCTAGTAATTTAAATATAAAGAAAGTAGGATACAAATGAGTGAAAAATTATATGAAGTTATAAAAATAGATAATTTAAAGGATATGTTAAATAAAACAAAAGAAATATATGGTAACAAAATAGCATATCAAATAAAAATAGATAATGGTAAATATAAAACATTTACACATAAGCAAGTAAGAAATATGGTAGATAATCTTGGAACTGCATTAATTGACATGGGGTTAAAAAATAAAAGAATAGCAATAATTGGAGAAAACAGGTATGAATGGGAAGTTGCATATTTATCAGTAGTATGTGGAACAGGACTTGTTGTTCCTCTTGATAAATCATTACCTGAAAATGAATTAGAATCACTAATAGAAAGGTCTGAAGTTGAAGCTATTTTTTATTCTAAAAAATATGAAGATACATTAACTAAAATAAAATACAACCAAAATAACAAATTAAAACATTTAATATCATTTGATAATTTAGAAAATACAGATGGTATATATTCTTTAAATGAATTAATAAAAACAGGAGAAAAATTAATAAAAAATGGGAATAAGGAATTTATAGAAGCCAAAATAGATAATGAAAAAATGAGCATTATGTTATTTACATCTGGTACAACATCTAGTTCTAAAGTAGTTGTTCTTTCTCATAAAAATATTTGTTCAAATTTAATGGACATTGCATCAGTTGTTGATGTAAATGAAAATGATACACTTCTTTCTATTTTACCAATACACCATGTTTTTGAATGTACAGTTGGATTTTTGTTTTCGCTATACAAAGGTGCAAAAACTGTATTTTCAGATGGATTAAGACATGTTGTTGATAATTTAAAAGAATATCAAGTAACTGTTATGGCTTGTGTTCCTGTTATTTATGAAAGAATTTTTGGAATGATAAGAAAACAGTTAGAAAAGCAAGGAAAACTTGATAATATTTTAAAAAAGGAAGAAGAGCTTAGAAATTCAAGCATGGAAGAAAGAAAAGAAAATTTTAAACAAATTCATGATATGCTTGGAGGTAAAGTAAAATTATTTATAAGTGGTGCCGCTTCTTTAGATCCTGCAATAGAAGAAAAATACAGACTACTTGGTATTAATATAGTTCAAGGCTATGGGCTAACAGAAACTTCTCCAGTTGTAGCAATAGGAACAAACAAAGAACACAAGATTGGCTCTATTGGAAAAACAGTTCCAAGTGTTAAAGCAAAACTTGTAGATATAAATAAAGAAGGAGTAGGAGAACTTGTTGTAAAAGGCCCAAGTATTGCACTTGGTTATTATAACAATGAAAAAGCAACAAAAGAATCTTTTAAAGGTGACTGGTTTTATACAGGTGATTTAGCAAAAATTGATAAAGAAGGCTATATATTTATATGTGGTAGAAAAAAGAGTGTTATAGTACTAAAAAATGGAAAAAATATATTTCCAGAAGAAATGGAAAATTTAGTAAATAAAATTGAAGGTGTAACAGAATCATTTATTTTTGGGAAACAACAATCAGATGATAAAAATGATATAAAAATAAATGTAAAAGTTGTATATGACAAAGAGGTTGTAGAAAATGTATACAAAGCAAAAACGAAAGAAGATATTTATAAGGCAATTTTTGAAAAAATTAAAGAAGTAAATTCAACAATGCCACAATATAAAGCAATAAGAGGAATGATATTAACAACTAAGCCATTAATAAAAACAACAACCAATAAAATAAAAAGGCAGGCAAATTTAGATGAAATTAACAAATCTGAAAACTAAATATTTAGGAAGAGATTTTATATTTTATAACCAAATTGATTCTACGCAAAATGAAATATTTAGAAGAATAGAAAATAATAATATAAAAAATGGAACACTTGTTATGGCAGATATTCAAACAAATGGAAAAGGAACACATGGTAGAATATGGCATACAAATGAAACACAAAATGTTGCCTTTTCCTTTTATATAGAAGTAAATTGCTCTCCTCAAAAATTAGAAGGGGTGACAATTGAAGTTGCCAAAATTATTGTAGAAATATTTAAACTAAAATATAATATAAATTTAAATATAAAAGAGCCCAATGATATAACATACAATGGTAAAAAAATAGGAGGAATACTTACTCAAAGCAAAATTATAGCTAAAAATGTTAAATTTTTAGTAATTGGTATTGGTATTAATACAAACCAAACGGTATTTTTAGATGATATAAAAGATATTGCAACATCAATAAAAAAAGAATTTGGAATAGAAGTTAATAGAACTGAAATTATTGAATGTTTTTGTAATAAATTTGAAGAAACAATAAAAAGGAGAATTAAATTATGAAAATAGGTTTTTTATTTCCTGGGCAAGGAGCTCAATATGTAGGCATGGGAAAGGATTTATATGAAAAATATGATGAGGCAAAAAAGATTTATGATATGGCAGAAAAAATCACAAATGAGCCTATAAAACAAATATCATTTGAAGGCCCAAAAGAACTTTTAGATAAAACTAAATATACTCAACTTGCAATACTTACGCAAAGTCTAGCAATACTTGAAATTTTAAAAAAATATAATATAAATTCTAATTTATCAGCAGGATTAAGTTTGGGAGAATATACAGCTTTAATAGAAAACGGAATATTTAGTTTTGAAGATGGTTTAAAAATTGTTCAAAAAAGAGGAGAAATAATGCAAAATTATACTCCAAGTGGTAACTGGAAAATGGCTGCAATAATAGGGCTTACAGAAAAACAAGTAGAAGATGTTTGCAATAAAATAAATTATTTTGTTGTTCCTGCAAACTATAATACAATTGGGCAAATAGTTATATCTGGGGAAGAACAAGGAGTTATTGAAGCAGGAGAGCTTGCAAAACAAATGGGAGCAAAAATGGTTAGTATTTTAAATACTGCAGGACCATTTCATACAGAAAAACTAAAAGAATGTTCTATTAAACTAAAAAAAGAGCTAGAACATGTAAATATAATTTTCAAAGAACCCAAAGTTGTAAAAAATATAGATGGGAAAATATATAGTAAATCAGATGATATTTCACAAATATTATCAGAGCATATAATGAATCCTGTAAAATTTACTAAAGTATTACAAACAATGTATGATAATGGAATAGACTTCTTTTTAGAAATTGGGCCAGGAAAAACTTTAAGTTCATTTGTAAAAAGAATGAAATTTGAAAGACCTATAAAGATAATGAATGTTGGAACCGTTAATGATTTAGAAAAGTTAATTAAGGAGGTAATGTAATGAATAAAGTTGCTTTTATAACAGGAGCTACTAGGGGAATAGGAAGCCAAATTGCATATACGCTTGCAAAACAAGGCTATAACATAGTTGTTAATTACAGAAAAGAAAATGAAGATTTTGAAAATACAAAAAAGAAAATCCAAAGTTTAAATGTTAAGTTTTTAGGAGTTAAAGGCGATGTTTCTAATTTTGAAAGTTGCGAAAATATGATAAAAGAGACAATTAAAGAATTTGGAAGAATTGATGTATTAGTAAATAATGCAGGTATTACAAAAGATATGCTACTTTTAAGAATGAAACAAGAAGATTTTTTAAGTGTTATAAATACAAACTTAGTTGGAACATTTAATATGACTAAAAATGTTATTTCTTATATGACAAAACAAAAAGAAGGAAGGATTATAAACATATCTTCTGTTGTAGGAATAAGTGGAAATGCAGGACAAACAAATTATGCAGCATCTAAAGCTGGAATAATAGGATTTACTAAAAGTTTAGCAAAAGAAGTAGCTAGCAGAAACATACTTGTAAATGCTGTTGCTCCAGGATTTATAGAAACCAAAATGACAGATGTTTTAAAAGAAGAAATTAAAGAAGAAATTAATAAAACAATACCATTAAAAAGAATGGGAACTGCCGAAGATGTTGCAAATGTAGTAAAATTTTTATCATCAGAAGATAGTTCTTATATTACAGGTCAAGTAATTCAAGTTGATGGTGGAATGTTAATGTAGAAAGGGGAAATATAAATGGAAAAAAGAGTAGTAATAACAGGAATGGGTGCTATAACTCCAATAGGAACAGATGTTTTTGAAACATGGGAAGGAATAAAAAACAAAAAATGTGGAGTAAATGAAATTACTTTGTTTGATACAGCAACATTTAAAACAAAGTTAGATGCAGAAATAAAAAATTATAATCCACAAGATTATTTTGACCAAAAGCAATCAAAAAGGTTAGATAGGTCATCTCAACTTGGAATTATAGCTGCAAGAGAAGCGGTAAAAGACAGTAATATTACAAAAGAAAATACTAATTTTGATAGAGTAGGAACCTTTGTAAGTTCTGGAATTGCAGGTTTAACAACAATTCAAGAACAATGTAAAATAAATTTTGAAAAAGGTAATAGAAGAGTTTCACCAATGTTTATTCCAATGGCAATTGCCAATATGCCTGCTGGAAATATAGCTATAGAATTTGGGTTTAAAGGTGAATCAATTTCTGTTTTAACAGCATGTGCATCATCAACACATGCAATAGGAGAGGCATACAAAACTATAAAATTAGGTGCAGAAGATGTTATTATAGCAGGTGGAACAGAAGCTGCAATTTGCGAAGTAGGAATTGCAGGTTTTGAAAATATGAAAGCATTATCATCATCTACTGATATTAATAGAGCTAGTATTCCATTTGATAAAGAAAGAAATGGTTTTGTAATGGGAGAAGGAGCAGGAATGCTTGTTTTAGAGGAATTAGAACATGCAAAAAAAAGAGGCGCTAAAATATATGGAGAAATAATAGGCTATGGAGCAACAACAGATGCATACCATATAACATCACCATGCCCAGATGGAAAATGTAGTGCAAAAGCAATGGAAAGGGCAATTGCAGATGCAAAAATAACGTCAAAAGAAATTGATTATATAAATGCTCATGGAACATCAACACATTTAAATGATTCAACAGAAACAATGGCCATAAAAACAGTATTTAAAGATAATATAAATAAATTAATGGTAAGCTCTACAAAGTCAAATACAGGGCATTTACTAGGGGCTGCTGGTGCTGTTGAAGCAATCTTTTGTGTAAAAGCAATTGAAGATAGTATTGTTCCTCCAACAATAAATTATAAAGAAAAAGACGAACAATGTGATTTAGACATTGTTCCAAATGAATTAAGAAATGCACAGTTAAATATTGTAATGTCAAACTCTTTAGGATTTGGAGGACATAATGCAAGTATTATAATAAAAAAATTTGAAGAGGAGAAATAAAAATGGAATATGATAAAATAAAACAACTAATGGAAGATATGGGGAATTCTAAATTATCATCAATTGATATAGACTTTCCAGACGGAACAAAAATTAGCATGAAAAAAGAACTTTTGGCTCCAAATGTAGTGATAACTAGTAATGATGATAAAGAAGAAAATGTACAAACTAAACAAACCAAAGAAGATGAAAGTGAAAATTTAAAGCTTGTAACATCTCCAATGGTTGGAACGTTTTATATTAAACCTTCTCCAACATCTAAACCTTATGTAGAAAAAGGGGATTACGTAAAAAAGGGAGATACACTTTGTATAGTAGAAGCAATGAAATTAATGAATGAAATAGAGTCAGAATTTGATGGTGAAATTTATGAAATTTATGTAAAAGATGGTGAGCCTGTAGAATATGGGCAAAAATTGTTCTCTCTTAAATAGTAATTTAATATATAATTAAACTAAAAAGAAAAGATCATTGAAGGAGGAAAGAATGTTAAATAAAGAAGAAATAAAAAAAATTATACCACAAAGAGAACCATTTTTAATGATAGATGAAGTAGAAGAATTTGTGCCAGGTGAAATGGCTATAGCATATAAAAATGTTGATGAAAATGAATGGTATTTTAAAGGCCATTTCCCGGGTAATCCTATTATGCCAGGAGTACTAATTGCTGAATCTTTAGCTCAGGCAGGAGCAGTTGCAATATTAAGCCAAGAAGAAAATATAGGTAAAAATGCTTTATTTGGTGGAATTGATAAAATGAAATTTAAAAAAATGGTTGTTCCAGGAGATAAATTAAAATTAGAAGTAAAAATAATAAAGAAAAAAGGACCTATAGGAGTAGGAGAAGGAATAGCAACAGTAAATCGGAAAGCTAGCTGCCAAAGGTGAATTTACATTTGCCGTTATAGACTAAAAAAGGAGGTAATTTTAATTGAACAAAATATTAATTGCAAATCGTGGAGAAATAGCTGTTCGTATAATTAGAGCTTGTAAAGAAATGAATATAAAAACAGTTGCCATATATTCTACAGCAGATAAAGATGCATTACATACTCGTTTAGCAGATGAAGCAATATGTATAGGGCCGGCAAATTCTAAAGATAGCTATTTAAATATAAAAAATATAATAGAAGCGGCCAATATAACAAAAGCAGATAGTATTCATCCAGGTTTTGGCTTTTTATCTGAAAATTCAAGATTTGCTAAAATATGTGAAGAATCAAATATAAAATTTATTGGACCAAAATCAGATGTTATAGATTTATTAGGAAATAAGTCTAATAGCAAAAAATTAATGAAAGAAGAAGGAATTCCCGTTATTTTAGGTTCTAATGGAAGTATAAAAGACTTAAAAGAAGCAGCAACTATTTGTAAAAAAATAGGCTATCCAGTTTTACTAAAGGCAGCAGCAGGTGGAGGAGGAAAAGGTATTAGAATAGTAAACTCTGCAAAGGAACTTGAACAAAATTATAACATAGTAAAACAAGAAGCCAAAAATTCATTTAATGATGATGAAATTTATATAGAAAAATATATAAAAAATCCAAGACATGTTGAAATACAAATTTTAGCAGACGAACATGGAAATGTAGTACATTTAGGTGAAAGAGATTGTTCTATACAAAGAAATCATCAGAAAATATTAGAAGAAACACCATCTACAATTGTTGATGAAAAATTAAGAACTAAAATGGGAAATGCAGCAATTAAAGCTGCTAAAGTTGCTGGCTATACAAGCTGTGGTACTGTGGAATTTTTAGTAGATAGTGATAAAAACTTCTATTTTATGGAAATGAATACAAGAATTCAAGTAGAACACCCAATAACAGAAATGAGAACAGGAATTGATTTAGTAAAAGAGCAAATTAGAATTGCTGGTGGAGAAAAATTAAAATTTAAACAAAAAGACATAGAATTTAAAGGCCATTCTTTAGAATGTAGAATAAATGCAGAAAATCCTAGTAAAAATTTTAGACCATCACCAGGTAAAATAAATGAAATAAATCTTCCAGGTGGAAATGGTGTAAGAATTGACACTGCAATATATAGTGGTTATACAATTCCTTCTAACTATGATTCAATGATTGCAAAAATAATTACTTTAGGTTCTAACCGAAATGAAGCAATTAGTAAAATGAAAAGAGCATTAGAAGAATTGGTTATTGACGGAATAGATACAAACAGAGATTTTCTTTTAAGTATAATAAAAAATCCTAATTTTATAAGAGGAAATTTTGATACATCTTTTATTGAAAAGGAAATGCTAAAAGGAGAGACCAAATAATGATAGTAGATAAAATTGTAAAAAGAGAAAATAATAATTTAAAAAATAAAAAGTCAAAAATTGATATACCTGTTGGGAAATGGGTAAAATGCGAGGCTTGCAAAGAAATATTATATAAAGAAAGTGTAAGGGAAAATTATAGCATATGCCCTAATTGTGGCCATTACTTTAGAATGCATATTAATAAAAGATTGGAATCTACAATAGATGAAGGAACATATAAAAGATTTAATTTAAATTTAGATACTGTAAACCCTTTAAATTTAGAAGATTATCCAAAAAAATTAAAAGCTCTAAGAGAAAAAACAAAAATAGAAGAAGCAGTAGCATGTGGTACCGGAAAAATAAATGGAGAAGATGTTGTTATATGTGTCATGGACAGTGGATTTATGATGGGCAGTATGGGAGCTGTTGTAGGTGAAAAAATTACATATAGTATAGAACAAGCAATAAAATTAAAATTACCATTTATTATGTTTGCTGTTTCTGGTGGTGCTAGAATGCAAGAAGGTATAATTTCACTTATGCAAATGGCAAAAACAACAGCGGCATTGACAAAACTAGATAATGCACGGACTTTTATATATATCTATATTAACTGACCCAACATATGGAGGTGTTACAGCATCATTTGCAAGTTTGGGAGATATTATACTTGCTGAGCCAGGAGCAATGATAGGATTTGCGGGAAAAAGAGTAATAGAGCAAACAATTGGAGAAAAATTACCAGAAGGTTTCCAAACTGCAGAATTTTTATTAGAACATGGCTTTATTGATAAAATTGTAAAAAGAGAGGAAATGAAAGAAACTCTTTACAAATTAATTATGTATCATAAAGGAGGTAAAAGCAATGGAAGAAAATAAAATATCAGCATGGGAAAGGGTAGAAATTGCAAGAAATCCAAAAAGAAAAACCTCACTTGATTATATATATAGTATTTTTGATGAATTTATAGAATTGCACGGTGATAGAAATTTCAAAGATGATAAAGCTATAGTATGTGGTCTTGGCAAAATAGATAATCAAAATTTTACAATAATTGCAGAACAAAAGGGAAGAACAACTAAAGAAAATATAGAAAGAAATTTTGGTATGCCAAACCCAGAAAGCTATAGGAAAGCTATTAGATTTATGAAACAAGCACAAAAATTTGGAAGACCTATTATTACTTTTATAGACACCAAAGGAGCATACCCTGGAATTGAGGCCGAGCAAAGAGGGCAAGGTGAAGCTATTGCAAAATCAATGTTTGAAATGGCAAAGCTAGAAGTTCCTATAATTTCAATTGTAATAGGTGAGGGTTCTTCTGGTGGAGCTCTCGCAATTGGGGTAGCAAATAAAGTTTTTATGCTTGAAAATGCAATTTATTCAATATTATCGCCAGAAGGTTATAGCAGTATTTTATGGAAAGATTCAAGCAGATTTAAAGAAGCGGCAGAAAAAATGAAACTAACAGCACATGATTTATATGATTTAAAAGTTATAGACAAAATTATAGAAGAGCCAATTAAAATGAATAAAGAAGACTTTATAAAAGTCTCAAAAAATATAAAATATGAAATACTAAACGAAATTGCTACAATGCAAAAAATGACTAAAGAACAAATTGTTCAAGATAGATATGATAAATTTAGAAATATAAGTTATTTTAAGGAAATTTAAGGAGGAAAAAATGTTAAAAAATAAAACAATATTAATAATGGGAATAAGAAATAAGTGGAGTATTGCTTTTGGAATTGCAAAAGCAGCATATGAAAATGGTGCAAAATTAATATTTACATATATGGGAGAAGAAAATAAAGAAAAAATAGAAGATTTAATATCTGAATTTAAAGGAAGTAAAGCATATGTATTAGATGGAGCTTCTGAAGACGAATTAGTTAGAAATGTTTTTACAAAAATAAAAGAAGAAAATGGGAAAATTGATGGTTTAGTACATGCTATAGCACATGCAAATACTGAAGATTTACACAATGACTTCATATACACAAGTAAAGAAGGTTATAGCCATGCTGTAGACGTAAGTGCATATTCTTTTGTTTTAGCTGCAAGAATTGCAAAAGAAATAGATTTATTAAATGAAAATGCAAGTTTAGTTACATTAACATATCATGGCTCAACTAAAGTTTTAGAAGGCTATAATGTAATGGGAGTTGCTAAAGCAGCTTTAGAAGCAAGTGTTAGATATTTAGCAGAAAACTTAGGAAAAGAAAAAATAAGAGTAAATGCTGTTTCTGCAGGACCTATAAAAACATTATCTGCAAAAGGAATTAAAGATTTTTCATCAATATTAACTGTTGTAGAAGAAAAAGCTCCATTACATCAAAATGTAACAACAACACAAGTAGGAAATGTTGCAACATTTTTATTAAGTAACATGTCAGATTGTATAACAGGTCAAGTTATATATGCAGATAGCGGATATAACATAATGGGAATTTAAAAATATTTGAATTATATTTAAAATGTGCTATAATACAATATATAAAAAATATTGTATTATAGGAGATGTATTACAATGAAAGTAAAACTAACGTCTGAAGATGAAGAAAAAATATATGAATTATATAAAAATGGAATTAGTATGAAAAATATAGCAGATCAATATGGAACATCTTTTAATAGAATTTCAAAAACCATAAATAATTATTGCTTTACTCATAATGTTCCAAAACCAATATCATTACAAGAGAGAAAAGCAAAAGAACTTCCTTTAAAAACTATTATTGAAAGAATGAGAAATGGAGAATGTATTTCAAATATTGCAAAGGAATATTTTATTTCTTATGTTGTTTTAAAAAAAGAGCTTTTAAACGATGAAGAAGGTAAAAAATTATTTTATTATGATGAAAAAAAAGGTTCATATCTTATAAAGAAAAAAAAGGAATTTAATATAGGAGAAATTGTAAATGCATACCAAAATAATCGCTTAAAAGATTTTGCAAAAGAGAATAATATATCTACATCATCTTTAAGATGTAGATTAAGAAATAAGTATGGTGATGATTATTCTAAAATATTAATAAATAAAGAAGAAGATAAAAATGATAATAATAAAATTGCTAAACTATATGAAAATGGATTTAATGTAAGTCAAATTGCAAAAGACTTACGGACGAAGTACAGACTATATAAGAAAAGAAATAAATAGGTATTATTCAGATAGAAATTTAACAAAACCAAAAATTGCCAATAAGGCTGCTGTTTTTGGTTTATTAAAATCAGGAAAAAGTATTGAAACAATTATTGAAGAGGCAAAAAGTCAAAACTGTCATATTCCAGATGCATATATTCAAGAATATTTAAATAAAACCGGAGAGATTGATATAACACAAATTAAAACAATTGTAAACAAGCAATTAGTAAAATTATCAAATGAGGGAAATAACCCAGATTATATTGCACCATTTAATTTTGCAAATATGATTAAATCTAAAGGACACAATACAAAATATCAAGCAGTTGCATTATTATATAAATTAATAAAAGACAATAATTTAGATTTTAAAGAAACTTTAAGTAATATTAATAATGAAGAAATAACATCTGCCTTAAATATTTTATTAAATACAAATAATGCACAAAAAAAAGAACACATGGATTTAATTAATAACAATAATTTGGCTCTAACTATATTTAGTGAGGAACAACAAGAAGAAAAAGAAAAATCAGATGAAGATGATTCTATATTATTAAAATAAATTCTTGTTATTTATAAAATAATTTGATATACTTATATTATTAAAAAATTAAGAGGTGAAAAAATGTCAAAACCAATAGTAGCAATAATAGGAAAACCAAATGTAGGAAAATCTACTTTTTTTAACTATTTAGCAGGAAGTAGAATATCAATTGTAGAAGATACTCCAGGAGTCACAAGAGACAGAATATATGCAGACACAAACTGGAGAGGTAGAAATTTTACTCTAATTGATACAGGAGGAATAGAACCAGAATCTGAAGATATTATATTATCTCAAATGCGTGAACAAGCCAATCTTGCAATATCAATGGCAAATGTTATTGTATTTGTTACAGATATTAGGCAAGGGGTAACTGCAGCTGACAGAGAAATTGCTTTAATGTTAAAAAAATCTGGAAAACCAATTGTACTTGTTTGCAATAAAGCAGATAATTTTGAAAAAGATAGAGAAGAAATATACGAGTTTTATAATCTAGGACTAGGAGATCCATTTCCAATTTCAGCATCAAATGCATTAGGAATAGGAGATGTATTAGATGAAATTTACAAAGACTTTCCAGAAAAAGAAGATGGTGAAGATGATGATACAACAATAAAAGTAGCAATAATAGGAAAACCAAATGTAGGGAAATCATCTTTAATAAATAAGCTTTTAGGTGAAAACAGGGCAATTGTAAGTGATATAGCAGGTACAACAAGAGATGCAATAGATACCAATCTAGAAAATGAACACGGAAAGTATGTATTTATTGATACAGCAGGTATTAGAAGAAAAAGCAAGGTTAAAGAATCAATAGAAAAATTTAGTATAATGAGAACACTTCTTGCTGTTGAAAGAGCAGATGTTTGTCTTATGATGATAGATGCATTAGAAGGTGTTACAGATCAAGATGCAAAAATTGCAGGAGAAGCACATGAAGCAGGAAAAGGTATAATAATTGTAGTTAATAAATGGGATGAATATGAAAAAGAAACTGGAACTTTAGAAAAATATAAAAAAGAGATTTATAACAAGCTTTCTTATTTATCTTATGCTCCAATAATATTTATATCTGCCAAAACAGGCCAAAGAGTTAACAAGTTATTTGACTTGATTAATTTTGTTGCAGAACAAAACGCATTAAGAGTTTCTACGTCTGTATTAAATCAAGTTATAAATGAGGCAATTGCAATTGTTCAACCTCCAACAGATAAAGGAAAAAGACTTAAAATATTTTATGCAACACAGGCAAGTACAAAGCCACCAACATTTGTTATATTTGTAAATAATAAAGAGTTATTCCATTTTTCTTATGAACGTTATCTAGTAAATAATATAAGAAAAGAATTTGGCTTAGAAGGTACACCTGTTAGAGTTATAGTTAGAGAAAAAACAGAAAAGGGAGGTATGTAATATGCTAACAATTTGTATACTTATTGCAATTATTGCATATTTAATAGGAAGTATAAATTTTTCAGTAATATTAAGTAAAAAAATGGCTGGATTTGATGTAAGGCAAAAGGGAAGCGGAAATGCAGGAACAACAAATATGCTTCGTTCTGTTGGGAAAAAAGCTGCTGCAATTACTTTAATATGTGACATATTAAAAGGTGTAGTTTCAATAGGTATTGCTATTTTAGTTGGATATTTGTTTAATGCACAAAATAAATCTATTTTAGTTCAAATAGCTGCAATAGCTGTTGTTATAGGACATACATTCCCAATATTTTTTGGCTTTAAAGGAGGTAAAGGAGTTGCAACTTCACTAGGAGTATTAATAATGACTAATTGGCAAATTGGATTAATTTGTTTAGCAATAGCAATTATTATAATGGCAATTACTAAAATGGTTTCACTTGGTTCATGTATGGCAGCCATAGCATTTCCATTACTTACATATTTTGCAGCAAACATTTTTGAAAATGCATATATAGTTAAAGAAGGAAGCAGCTATTTTGTTTATAGTATTATTCTTGCAGTTATTGTTTTATTTAATCATAGAAGCAATATAAAAAGAATAATAACTGGGAAAGAAAATAAATTAAGCTTTAAAAAAGAAAGGACAAAAGAATAATGAAAAATATAGCAATAATAGGTAGCGGAAGTTGGGGAGTAGCACTTGCTATTCATTTAGCCAAACTTGGAAATAACATAAAGATCTGGTCATTTATGGAAGAAGAAAGAGATTTAATTAACAATGAACATAAATGTAAGTTTTTGCCTAATATAACATTACCAAAAAATATTACATGCTCAACAGATTATAAAGAAGTAATAGATAAAAGCAGTTTTATATTGCATGTTACACCTTCAAAATTCACTAGGTCAACATTTAAACAATACAAAGAATATGTTCAAAATAAGCCAATAATCATATGTTCAAAAGGATTTGAAAAAGATAGCTTAAAAACATTAGATGAAGTTATATTAGAAGAAATGCCTAATGCTAAAATTGGTGTATTATCAGGTCCAAGCCATGCAGAAGAAGTATGTATTTCAATTCCTACTGTTTTAGTATGTGCTTCAAAACATCAAGATATTTTAAAAGAAATACAAGATACCTTTATGTGTGATCATATGAGAATTTATACATCAAATGATGTAAAAGGTGTAGAGCTTGGAGGAGCATTAAAAAATATAATTGCATTTTGTGCAGGAGTTGCAGCTGGAATTGGATTAGGAGATAATACCTTTGCAGCATTAATAACTAGAGGATTAAGTGAACTTGCACGTTTAGGAATAGAACTTGGAGGAGAAAGAGAAACATTTTATGGACTTAGTGGCTTAGGTGATTTAATTGTAACTTGTTTAAGTGAACATAGTAGAAACAGAAAAGCAGGAAAACTAATTGGACAAGGAAAATCATTAGAGGAAACTAAGAAAGAAGTTGGAATGGTTATAGAAAGTATTGACAATATTGATGTAGCATATGAACTTGGAAAAATACACAACATTCCAATGCCAATAGTAGAAACTGTGTATAAAGTTATATATAAAAATCTTGATCCAAAAAAAGCAGTTTTAGAGTTAATGAATAGAGATAAAAAATACGAAGACTAACATATGTATAATAATATAAAAATTCCATATAATAGTAGAAAACTAAAGGAGGTACTATTACATGGAATTTTTTAATAAAATAAGTGAAAAAGCAAGCACTGCATATAAAGTAACAGCTGCTAAAACAGGTAAACTTGCAAAAGAAGCTAAACTAAAATTAAAAATGAGTAATCTAAAATCACAAATAAATGATATTTATTTAGACATTGGAGCAAAAATTTATGAAAAACATTTATTAAAAGAAGATATAAACATAAAAAATGATTTAGAAGAAGAATGCACCAAAATAGATATTTTAACAAATCAAATAGAAGTGATTCTAAATGAGTGTTTAGAATTAAATAATAAAAAACAATGTCTAAAGTGTTTTGCTAAAATTGATAAAGATTGTAAATTTTGCCCAGAATGTGGTACAAAACAAGAGGACAGCTCAAACATTGATAAAATAACACCAATAGAAAAGGAACTGTAATATAACAGTTTCTTTTAATATGGAAATCTTTCATATAGGTATTTTATTATATCATCTGCATTTTTATTAGTAATTTTTATTAAAACTCCTTCATCCAAACAAATCCACATACTTATATTATAGTTATCATTATTATCTATATATGCTCCCACAAGCTCAGCAATTTCAACAGGATTATTAAAATCTTTTTCCCAACTGTTATCATCGGTTATTTTTAAATTATTATTATAAAATTTGCTTAAAAAATTATTAAGTTCGCCTTTATTTTTACTATACAAATTAACAAAAGCCACCATTTTTTTCTCCTAAAAATATAATTATATTATTATTATAGAATAATTTTTTTTAATTATACAAAGAATATTATTACAATTAACATATTGGAGGAAATTAAATGAAAAAATTTAAAAAAATTGCATTTCTTGTTCTTTTCTTAATAATCATAATATTGTCTTTTACAATTTACACAAATGCATCCAAGAATAATGAAAATGACATAAGAGAGAAATCTTTAAGTGAAATTAAATATGTAGAGAGCAAACTAATAAATTTATTTAATAGTTTAAATAATATTGAATTTGAAAATTATAAAATATCTTCCCAAGAAATAAATAGTCAAAAAAATAGTGATTCTTCTAATTCTTCTTCAAATAGTAATAGCTCAAAGGAAGGGGAAGGGGACAGTTCTTCATCAGGAAATAATTCTGAAAGTAGTAATGCACCTTTAGGAAATAACAACAAAAAATATAGTTTAACCCCATCTACTGTTTTAAGTCAAAATTCAGATATTAATTGGGATTATATAAAAAAAGAAGCTGAAGAAGTTTCATCTGCTATGCCATCAATTACACTAGATTTATATGATATAAGTTTAAATCAAAGCGACATTTTAAATTTTAATAAAGAATATGACAATTTATTATCTTCAATAAAACAAGAAGACAAAGAAAAAACAATGAGCTCATTAAACACATTATATTCATATATACCAAAATTTATAAAAAACTGCAATAATGATGAACAATACAAAACAATAATAAACACAAAGCAATACATTCTTAGTGCTTATAGTATTTTAGATAGTGAAGATTGGGACAAAATAAATGCTCAAATTAAACTTGCTGTTGACACATATTCAAAATTAATAACAGATATAAATTTAGAAACAGAAAAACAGTATAATATAAATAAGGTATATATTATGATAAATGACATACAAAATTCAACAACAATAAAAAGCAAAGATATATTTTTAATTAAATACAAAAACATTATTGAGGAATTAAATACCATTAATATATAAATAGTAATATAAAACTAGACTTTTCTAATTTAATATGCTATAATTGCGTTTAGAGTTAATTGAATAGTCGCTGGTAAAATTCGAAAGGATTTACGAGAGGAAAGTCCGGGCTCCATAGAGCAAAGATGCTAGATAACGTCTAGTGAGGGAAACCTTAAGGAAAGTGCAACAGAAAATAACCGCCATTTATGGTAAGGGTGAAAAGGTAAGGTAAGAGCTTACCGCTATTATGGTGACATAATAGGTCAATGCAAACCCCATCTGGAGCAACACCTAAAATTAAGAAGATTAAACCTGCTCGGTGCCTTCTTAGATTGCGTGGCTTGAGATATATAGCAATATATATCCTAGATAAATGACTATTTTAAAAGACAGAACCCGGCTTACAGATTTGCTCTTTTTTTATTTTATATCAAAAATTTTAAAATCATTAGGTAAATCACCCCAAAAATTCAAATCATTATTATAAACAGGATGAATAAATTGCAAATTAAAGCAATGTAAAGCCTGTCTATTAATTAAATCAGAAATAGAACCATATAAACTATCACCAAGCAAAGGATGACCAATGGCAGACATATGAACTCTAATTTGATGTGTTCTACCAGTTTCTAAAGAACACTTAACTAAAGAATAATTATCAAATTCTTTTAAAACTTCATAATGAGTTATGGCAGTTTGACCATTTTCGGAAATGCATCTTTCAATAATACTATTTTCTTTTCTTGCAATTGGTAAATTAATTGTACCAGATTTTTTGTCAAAAAATCCGTTACAAACGGCTAAATATTCTTTCTTAAATTGATTATTTTTCATTTGATTAATTAAACATTCTTGAATATATTCACATTTTGCAAATACAACTAAGCCTGATGTGTTTAGGTCAAGTCTATTAACAGGTCTTATTTTTTTCTTTAAACCAATTTTGTCAAAATAAAATTTTATACCATTACACAAAGAATCGGAGTAATGCAAAACTGATGGATGTATTGCAATTCCTGCAGGTTTATTTACAACCAAAAGCCAGTCATCTTCAAATATTATATTTAAATTCATTTCTGTTGGTATAATATTTGAATTATCTTCTTCATAATCAAAGTTGATTGTAATCATGTCTCCGAAAGTGCTTGTTTTACGTGTGTCACAAGGCTTGTGATTAAGTTCTATTTTATTTAATTTTATTAATTTGTATAAAAGTCTTGATGATATTTTTAGTTCATTTTGTAAGGTACTGTTTATTGTTTGTGTGTTATTTTTTATTTCATAATTTATTTCCATTTTTTGTTCCTTCTTAGTATATAATATTGTGTTAATATTCACAGCATATAAAAAATAATTTTATGGACTGTGAATTGTAACAATATTGTAACAGGAAAGTGCAAAAAATACAAATTTTTACTTTACTTTTTTTATAAATATGTATATAATTTGTTATGGAATGATAAATGAAAAACGATAATTAAAATAAAAGAGGAAAAATAATTATATTAATAAAAACATTAAGGAAGGAAAACTAAAATGCGTATAAGATACAAAAAATGGGCAAGACCAGAATTAGAAGCAAGTAAATTTTATATAGATAACCCAGAAGAATGGAAAGGAAAATGGAAAGAATTTTTCAAAAATTCAAATAATCCAATACATTTGGAACTTGGATGTGGAAAAGGTCAATTTATATCAAATCTAGCATCAAGTAATTTAGATATTAACTATATAGCAATAGATTTAGTTGATGCAATGCTTGGGCTGGCAAAAAGAAATGTAGAACTAGTATACCAAGAAAAAAATATTGAACCAGACAATGTTGTTTTAACAAGATTTGATATTGAAAGAATACCAATGATTTTAGACAAAACAGATAATATTCAAAGAATATATATAAACTTTTGTAATCCTTGGCCAAAGGGAAAACATAGAAAGAAAAGACTTACACATACAAGACAACTTGAAAAATATAAACAATTTTTGGCAGAAAATGGAGAAGTTTATTTTAAAACAGATGATGATGATTTATTTAATTCAAGTTTAATATATTTTGAAGAAAGTGGTTTTGAAGTTGTTGCCAAAACTTATGATTTACATAAAAATCCAATTTTTGAAAATAATATAGAAACAGAGCATGAGAAAATGTTTTCAGAACAGGGAATTAAGATTAAAGCATTAATTGCAAAATGTAAAAATTAATAGACAGTGTTAATGAAGGTTATAAATTAATGAAATAAGTGAAAGGGTAAAGATAATGGAAGATCCAGATGTAACAGAAATGAAAAAAAAATGTAATAATAGAGAATATGTACTTCAAGCGGTAAAAGACAAGGGAAAGCTTCTAGAATTTGCGGCACCTGAATTTCAAGATGACGAAGAAGTTGTTAAGGCTGCACTTGAACAAGATGGCGAAGCAATGGAATTTGTATCTGATAGATTAAAAGACAACAAAGATATGATGTTACTTGCAATAAAAGGTGCACCATGGACTGCATGTTATGCATCTGATAGGTTAAGAGCAGATAAAGATGTAATAATGGCAAGTGTTCAAACATATGGACAAACTTTATATTTTGCAAGTGAAAAATTAAGAGATGACAAAGATGTTGTAAAAGCGGCGGTTACAAATAAAGGCTTAATTGTAAAGTTTGCAAGTTATAGATTAAGAAATGATAAGGAAATTGCAGAAATTGCAGTAAAACAAGACAAAAGAGCATACCAGTTTTTAACAAAAGAATTAAAAGCAGATGAAGAAATAAAAAGTCTTTTAGGATAAAAAACGGGATTAGGGGACGGGTCTTCAATTCCTAATTTTAAAAGTTATTATTTTTTCGGGATTGTGGGACGGGTCTTCAATCCCTAATTTTTAAAATTATTATTTTTTCGGGATTGAAGACCCGTCCCCCAATCCCGAAAAAACTTGAATGGAGGAATTTAAAATGATTAAAAAAGTAGCAATATTAGCAAATGGTGGAGATGTAGCAGGTTTTAATGCTGTAATAAGAGGTATTGTAAAAACGGCAGAAAATAGTGGTGTTGAATGTTATGGTTTTATAGATGGATATAATGGTTTATTAAAAAATGAATATGAAAGATTAAGTACAGCAGAAGATGGAAATGCAGAAGGAATATTGCCAAAAGGTGGTTCAATAATAGGTTCTTCAACAAATGCAAATGTATTCAACTATAAAGTTACAAATGAAGATGGAACAGTTGAATACAAAGATTTGTCTGATGTATGTGTAGAAAACATTAAAAATGATGGATTTGATTGTATCTTTACACTAGGTGGAGATGGTACACAAAAATCTGCCAGAGATTTTGCAACAAAGGGTGTAAATGTAATAGGAGTTCCAAAAACAATTGATAATGATGTTGCTTGTACAGAAATTACATTTGGATATAATACTGCAGTTTCTGTTGCAATGGAAGCAATTGATAGACTTCATACAACTGGTGAAACACATCACAGAATTATGGTATTGGAGGTTATGGGAAGATATGCTGGATGGATAGCATTAGAATCAGCAATTGCAGGTGGTGCAGATGTTGCATTAATTCCGGAGATACCATATGATATAAATAGAGTTGCAGAAAAAATTAAAAATAGACAAAAAAGAGGCAAAAATTTTGATATTGTTGTTGTTGCAGAAGGTGCAAAACCAAAAGATGGAGAAATTACTGTTGAAAATGTAAGAGATAATGGTAAAGGTGTTGATAATACAAAACTTGGTGGAGTTGGTGAAAAAGTTGCAAAACAATTACAAGAATTAACAGGCTTAGAAGCTAGAAATACAACACTTGGTTACATGCAAAGAGGTGGAACACCAACAGCATTTGATAGAGTTTTATCAACAAAATACGGTACTGCTGCAATGAGAATGGCTATTGAAGAAAAATTTGGAAATTTAGTTGTTATTAAAAATGGAAAAATAGATTATGCATCATTAGAAGACGTTGTTGGTCAAAATAAAGAGATTGGTGCTGTTTCTGGAAATACAACTGTAAGTAACCAAAGAAAAGTTACTATGGATGATGATTTGGTAAAAACAGCAAGAAGCGTAGGAATTAATTTAGGAGACTAAGGAATTACAAATGCAATTTTGAGATAATTGTGAAATTTGTGTAAAAACTATTGTATAAAAAAATTATTATTGGTATAATCAAATCAGATTAAAATTACGAAGGAGGAATATAAAATGGCAATAAGATTTGTTTTAAACGAAACATCATATTTTGGAAACAATGCAAGAGAGGTACTAGCAGAAGAAATTAAGAAAGGAAAATTCAAAAAAGTATTTTTGGTTACAGACAAACCATTAGTAGATGCAGGAGTTACTGCAAAAGTTGAAAAAGTATTAACAGATGCAGGAATTGAATATTCACTATATGACGAAATCAAACCAAACCCAATAATTAAAAATGTAACAGACGGAGTTACTGCATGTAAAGAATCAGGAGCAGATGTAATAGTTGCAGTTGGTGGTGGTTCAAGCATGGACACTGCAAAAGGAATAGCAATTGTAATGACAAACCCAGACAGAGCAGATATCAAATCTCTAAATGGATTATCAAACACTGTTAATAAAGGAATGCCAATGATAGCGTTACCAACAACAGCAGGAACAGCATCAGAAGTTACAATAAACTATGTTATAACAGATGAAGAAAGAAAAATAAAAATGGTATGTGTAGACCCTAATGACATTCCAATTGTAGCAATAGTTGATTCAGAATTAATGGCATCAATGCCAAAATCACTTGCAGCAGCAACAGGAATGGATGCTTTAACACATGCAGTTGAAGGATATATTACAAAAGCACATAACGAAATGTCAGATATGTTCCATATGAAGGCTATAAAATTAATATTTAAATATTTACCAGCAGCCGTAAATGAAAAAGACCCTAAAGCTGTTGAAATGATGGGAATGGCTCAATATATTGCAGGTATGGGATTTAGTAATGTAGGACTTGGAATAGTTCACTCAATGGCACACCAATTAGGTGCTGTATATGATACACCACATGGAATTGCAAATGCTATGCTTTTACCAACAGTTATGAGATTTAATGGAGAAAGTCCAGAAACAGCACAAAGATTTAGAGAAATTTTATGCGAAATAGGTAGACCAGATGCTGCACACTTAAATGACCAAGATGTTATTAATACATTTGTATGGATGATTAGTGAACTTTCTAAAGCAGTTGGTATTACTCAAACTATTAAAGATTATGGTGCAAAAGAAGAAGATTTTGAAATGCTTGCAGATAAAGCTATGGAAGATCCTTGTAAACCAGGTAATCCAAGAGAAGTAAGCAAAGAAGATTTTATTGAATTATATAGAAGAGCTATGTAAAAAATAAAAAAAGCTATCTTTTTATAGATGGCTTTTTTTATTTTTATTATTTGGTTGAAGTTTTATAGAATAATAAGTCAATTATATTGAAAAACAGTATATTATAATATATAATTCGATTATGAAAAAGAAAGGGGAAAACAAATGAGTTTAATATTAAAAAACGTATCTAAAACATTTGTAGGAAAAAAAGCTGTAGACAATGTATCATTTACATTAGACAAACCAGGAGTATTTGGATTGCTAGGAACAAATGGGGCAGGAAAAACTACAACAATACGAATGTTATTAGGAATTATTAAAAAGGACAGCGGAGAAATAACATGGAATGGAAAAAAAGTAGAAAGAAAAAATGTTAATTTTGGGTACTTACCAGAAGAAAGAGGAGTATATCCTAAATCAAAAATATTTAACCAATTAATGTATTTTGCAGAATTAAAAGGAATGAAAAAACAAGAAGCGGATGCTGCAATAAAAGATTGGGCAAAGAAATTAAGGGTAGAAGAATATATGCAAATGCCAGCAGAAAAATTATCAAAAGGAAATCAACAAAAAATCCAATTTATGACTGCTGTAATACATAATCCAGAGTTAGTTGTGTTAGATGAGCCATTTAGTGGTTTAGACCCAGTAAATACAGAATTACTAAAAAATATAATAATTGATTTAGTAAAAGAGGAAAAATATGTAATAATGTCTGCACATCAAATGTCAACAATAGAAGAATTTTGTAGCGACATTTTAATTCTAAATAAAGGAAAAACTGTATTACAAGGGAATTTAAGAGAAATAAAAGACCAGTATCCAGCAAATAGAGTACAAATAGAAACAAACGAATCAATAACAGAAAATATTGCTAAATTGGGACTAGAAATAGAAAACGAAAAAAATAATGAATATACTATAAAAATTGATAATGAAGAACAAGCACATAACCTTTTAAATGAGTTGGTAAAAGACAGAAAAACAATTAATAAATTTGAAATAACAAAACCAACATTGAACGACATTTTTATAGAAAAGGTAGGTGAGTAATATGAAGGATTTGTTTACAGTAATGAAATTTACAATGAAAGATATGGTTAAAAGAAAATCTTTCATAATCTCAACTATAATATTTTTAGTAATGATAATTGTAGGATTTAATGTTCCAAAAATATTAAAATCAATTAAAGGAGAAGACACAGTAGATAAGCTACTTATAGTTGATGAAAGTAATGTTTTTGAAGGAGCTTTAGAAAGCCTAAAAAAATTAGATACAGGTTATGAAATAGAAATAGCAAATCTAAAATATGATGAAGTAAAAGAAAAAATACAAAGTGAAGAAATTGAATCTGCAATATTTGTTGAAAAGCAAGAAGAAAACATAAAAATTAAATATATTGTAAAAGATGCAACAATGATGGAAGAAGTACCAGAAGACATAATTTCTACAATAAATACTTTATATACCAATATACAAATAAGCAAATTAGGATTAACAGAGGAGCAATTAAAATCAATAACACCAAATTTTGAATTTTCATTAGAACAAACAGATGAAAAAGCCAATGGAAATGTATTTGCAATGATGCTACTTTCAATAGTACTATTTTATGCTATATATTTCTGTGCATATCAAGTATCAAGCTCTATTACAACAGAAAAAACATCAAAAATTATAGAAACACTTGTAACATCAACATCGCCAAAAACTATTGTACTTGGAAAAACAATAGGAATAGGCATAGTTGGATTATTACAAATGATTCTACTAGTTGGAACTGCATTAATTAGTGCAAAAGTATTTTTAGAACCAGGAATGATAGAACAAGTATTAGATATGTCAGCAATAACACCATATTTAGGAATAGTTACAATTATATACTTTATACTTGGGTATTTTGCATATGCATTACTATATGCATTAACAGGTTCAACAGTAAGTAAACCAGAAGACATACAATCAGCAAATGGACCAGTTGCAATGCTTGCAGTAATAGGATTTTATCTATCATACTTTACAATGATGAACCCTACTAGTGAAATGAACATATTTGCATCATTATTCCCAATATCATCACCATTTTGTATGCCATTTAGAATAATGATGGGGCTTGCAAAACCAACAGATGTATTAATATCAATAGCAATATTAATTGTAACAATATTAGTAATAGCAAAAGTAACTATAAAAATATATTCAAATGCAATACTAAACTATGGAACAAAAATGAGTTTAAAAGATATAATTAAAGTATATAAAGATAAAAATAATTAAGCAAATTGGGGAAAAGGGGGTCTGACCCCTTTTTTCTCAATTTCTTCTAATTAACCCTATATGGTAAACTTGTTATTTGAAATGTAGGTATTCCACTGGAATAAGGTGCTATATCATATTGTTGAAAATAAATATTTACATATTTATTATCCAAATAAAAACTATTTAAATCAATGCTATTCAAAACCAAATTACAATAATTATCAAAATAATAGTTGGTTCCATTTGCAATTTGTTCTTCTATTTGATTATTTATATCTTTTAAAATATACAAAACATAATCACAATTGCAATCAAACAATTCATTTAAATTTATTTGATTGCCAGTTTGAATATTCCAATTTTGAGACGTACGAGTAGTAGTTCCATGAGCCCCACCAGTAAACATGTAATCATCAGAATATATGCTTATACATGGTTTTTTATTTAAAGTTACAGTAAAATCTGAAACTATTTCATATACCATTACAGGGTAACCATTACTCACGTTAAAATCATATAACTCTTTTGCTTCTTTAAATAAATTTTTCTCAGAATATTGTTTTAATTTAATTGCTTTTATAAAATTAAATCTGTTGAATCTATGTATACCAAAGCTATTTCCTAAAATTTGAGGATATTCAATTTTATATTTAAGTACAACAGTATTCTTGTAATAAAGTTTTCTTTCAAAAGTATTAGTTACAATTCTATACATAATTATCACCTAAAACATAATATGCAAAAAAATAAAAAAAGTTATAGATATTTTGAGAAATTTGATATATTATAAATGTATGGAGTGATATCGAAGTGGTCATAACGAGGCTGTCTCGAAAACAGTTAGTCAGTGAAAACTGGCCCGTGGGTTCGAATCCCACTCACTCCGCCAACAAAAAATGAAAAAAAGAACTAATGAGTCTGTTCCCATTAGTTTTTTTCTGTTTTTAAAATTTAATAAAAATTTCCCTTGCAATAGTTGCATTAAAGTATTATAATAAAAAACCTGTGTTCCAAAAAAAATAATTTCACTAGGAGGGATAGCTTGATAAAGAAACAAAGGATGAAAAAATAGACTTTTCTATACAAATACATTAAGGAGGGATTTTACTATGAGTATAGAAGAGGCAACAGAAATATTAAATAATGCGGTAATAACAGAACCAAGCATAAAAAGTTATACATATATAAGTGCAGAAGAAATAAATTTAGCAATTCAAAAATTAATGATAGAGTTGGAGGAAAAACAACAAGAAATCAAAAAATTGAAAAAAGAAAAGAATAATATAAAAAAGCAAAAGGTTTATACAAGTAAGAATACATATTTATGCTATAGAGTATAAAACTAATATTGGGAACACAATTTTGATATTAGAATCCTTTAAGTTTGGCAGATCTGTGCCAACTTATAGGGAAAAATATCATAAAAAATTAAAAAAAATCAAAAAAAGACTTGCAAAAATATTATTAATATAGTATTATTTTTCGCAGGGTGTAAAAAAATGATGAAAATATTAAATACTGAATTAAATAAGAAGTACTCAAAAACAACTGTATTTTTGGTTTATTTAGTATTTTTATTTAATTTTATAAGTATAGTAATTCACTAAAATAATAATTTTAGTGTTTTTTTTGCACTTAAAATAAAAAATATATAGGAGGAAAAAGATGGAGAAA
>ERZ773224.571-NODE-571-length-52134-cov-5.091496_pt1 | contig 52134 bp, 38 predicted proteins | sample MGYA00580526_ERZ773224 | MGnify/ENA primary metagenome ERZ773224 (study PRJEB29015, sample SAMEA2737743) | human gut metagenome | biome: human gut; feature: human-associated habitat; material: faeces | place: China | collected 2012 ... | reverse complement strand
TTTTCTTCGAACGCCCATTAAGGCAGACACGAATTTTCTCGGACGCATTCTTTTCCGGGGCGAACACGCAGCCGCCACTGTCTAAGCTTGAGCGGACAACAAATCATCGAAAGAGCCCAGCAGAGATTTTCTGCAAATTCGTAATTTTGGATAACTAGTGTCCTTATAGGAGCCAGCCGCAGAGTCCCGCCCCGCCGGATACCGCCGCCACAGACGTTTCGCGATCAGCGGGTTTATAAGGAGGTATTATATGAAGAATATTAAGAAAATTGTAACATGTGAAGCCGAGAATCTTCTCTGGCAGGAAAGTAACATTGCGCCGAAGGAGCAGGAAGACTGCATGCACGTCATCAACGTGTATCCACAGGTAAAGTACCAGGCAATCGATGGATTTGGCGGTGCATTCACAGAGGCGAGCGCACATAACTATATGGCGATGAGCGAGGCGAAGAAAGCCGAGATGATCGAGGCATATTTCGGAGAGGATGGACTGAAGTACAACATTGGTCGTGTACATATGAACAGCTGCGACTTCGGCTTGGGCAATTATACATATATCGAAGACAAAGACAGCGAACTTAAGACATTCAGTGTTGAACACGACGAGGCAGAGATCCTTCCGCTTCTGCGCGATGCGATCGCAAAACATAACCTTGTAGCATCCGATTCCATGACATTTTTGATGTCCCCATGGTCTCCGCCTGCATTCATGAAGACGAATGGTGATATGAACCACGGTGGACAGCTTAAGAAAGAGTATGATCAGGCATGGGCAGACTATTATGTGAAGTTCATTCAGGCATACCGGGAAAAAGGCATACAGATTGATGCACTTACGATCCAGAATGAGCCTGCAGCAGTGCAGACCTGGGATTCCTGTATCTACAGTGCTTCTGAGGAAGCAGCATTCGTTGCGGATTATCTCGGACCGACCTTAAAAGAAGCCGGACTTGGCGATATTGCCATCTTTATCTGGGATCACAACAAAGATATTCTTTTCGACCGCGTGGAAGAATCGATGGCAAACGAGAAAGCAAGAGAATATATTGACGGTGTAGCAATCCACTGGTACACCGGAGACCATTTCGAGGCAATCGATATGGTAAAAAAAGAATACCCGGATTTAAAAGTAATCTTCTCGGAGGGCTGCGTGGAGTATTCACGTTTTGCAGATACGAGAGAGACGTATAAGGCAGAGATGTATGCACACGATATCTTAGGAAATTTAGCTTCCGGTATCACCACGTATTTTGACTGGAATCTGTTCCTTGATACCAAGGGTGGTCCGAACCATGTCGGTAACTTCTGTGCAGCTCCGATCATGTGCGATCCGGAAAACGATACGTTTGAAAAACGCCTGACCTACTATTATATCGGTCAGTTCAGCCGCTATATCGAAAAAGGTGCGGTACATATCGCAACAACCCGCTATACATCGGATGTGGAAACAGTCGGATTCTTAAATCCTGACGGAAGCCGCGTGACCGTTGTGCTCAACCGGAGCGAAAAAGATGTGGAGATCACGCTGATCGAGGGCGGTGTAGGCGTCAATGAGCCGGTGAAGTCACACAGTATCACAACTTATATTTTTGAAGACTAAAAAAATGACACCTTTTTAAAAATCGATGCATTTTTTATAAAAAGATATCCTCCTATAATATGATTATCAACAATAAGTGTTGGAACATAAAAGGAGGATATTTTTATGAATTGGAAGAAAGTTGTATCAGTATTACTGATCGGAACCATGGCATTCTCTATGATGGCATGTGGCGGCAAAGACGACAGCTCAAACAGTGCTTCAAACAACAGCAGCACACAGGGCGGGGCAGAAGAGACAAAGCTTGATGACAAGCTTGTCGTATGGACACTTGCAAATGACCTTGTTGACTTCGGTAAGAAGTTCCAGGAAGAGACAGGCGTTGAGGTTGATACTGTAGTTATCGAGCCTGCAGATTATCCGACAAAGGTTCAGACAGCATTACTTGCTGGCGAGTCAGAGCCTGATATCATCGTTGGTGAGCCACAGATGCTCGAAGATTTCTACGATGCAGGATTCTTCGCAAACTTAGATGATTTCGGAGCACAGGATTACGCAGATCAGATCGTTGACTACGTATGGCAGGTTGGACAGGATGCAGACGGTATCCAGAGAGCAATCTCTTACCAGATCACTCCTGCAGGTTTCTACTATCGTAGAGATATCGCTAAGGAAGTATTCGGAACTGATGATCCGGACGAAGTAGGAAAGTTATTCTCAAGCTATGACAAGATTCTTGAGACAGCTCAGACATTAAAGGATGCAGGATACAGAATCTTCGCTTCTGACGCTGAGTTAAACTTCTTCTCAGGTGACAGTGCCTGGGTAGTTGATGGAAAGCTTAATGTAGATCAGGCCAGATATGATTACATGGATCTGTGTGTAGATTTATACCAGAAGGATCTTACCGCATATGCAAACCAGTGGTCAACACCTTGGTATCAGGCTATGGCTGGCGAGGTACCGATCCTTTCCGCTGATATTCAGAACTACGCAGATGATTCCGTAAACGTTTGGGATGCTACACAGTTCGAAGAGTCTACGAAGGACATGGACAAGACAACCGTATTCTCATTTGGTCTCCCTGCATGGGGCGTATTAACCATGAGAGATAACGTAGGTGAGACATCTGGTAAGTGGGGCGTTTGTGCTGGACCTTCTTATGGATTCTCCGGTGGTACATACATTGGTATTTCTTCACAGTCTAAGAGACAGCAGACAGCTTGGGAGTTCGTTAAGTTCTGTACATTAAACGAGGATACCGCTGACTGGTGGATCGATTTCTCACAGGGAGATACTGTATCTCTTAAGTCTGCAATCGAGAAGCACAAAGATGACGAGAACGAGATCTACGGTGGTGAGAAGCTTTACTCATTCTGGTTAGAGCAGGCAGAAGGCATTGATTACTCTATCGTAACTCGTTACGACAAGGCAATCGGCGATGCTTGGGGCGAGGCAATCTCAGCTGTTAAGACAGGTCAGAAGACAAAGGATGAGGCTGTAAACGAGTTCTATGACAAGGTAGCAGCTACCTATCCTGATATTGAGATCGATCGCTAGAAATCAGATGTGAAATAACATATAAAATAAGAGTAACTATTCAGTTCCTACGAGAAAAACAAAGAAGATTTGTCGTGCTTGCACGTAAAAATCAGATTTGTTTTTTCTCGTGGTGACTCGGATAGAGTCACCGCCCCATATATGAGCAAAATTAGTTGCGTAGCAACGGGAAAGCACGAGTCTCGTGCGGTTTTGCGAATGTATGGGGGAATTGAAATCAAATGGCAGCATATAGTGGGGAGATGAACCTATGGGCAAGAAAAAAAAGAGTGGACTCAAAACCTACGATAATATGGGATATTTATTTGTACTTCCATTCGTTGTCGTATTTTTGATCTTCAGCGTTTACCCGGTATTCAGAACACTTTATTTGAGTTTTACCAACGCCAAGATTGCTGGTGTCGGTGAGATGAAGTGGATCTGGTTTGACAACTATAAGCGAGTTTTTACTGACAAGTTTTTCTGGAGAGGCTTATGGAACACCGTAAGAATCTGGGCAGTAAATATTGTGTTACAGTTAGGACTTGCGTTCTTACTTACAATCGTATTCAGTGATATTAAATACAAGATCAAGGGACTTGGCATTTTCCGTGTAATCTACTATCTGCCAAACTTGATCGCCGCAACTTCAATCGCATTCTTATTCAATACGTTACTTGATTGGAGATTCGGTACTTTTAATCAGATTATTTCCGGAATCTATAAGATTTTCGGTGCAAGATATAACCCGATCGACTGGATCGGATCGCCGAACACTGCAGGATACACGATCGCAGTAATCTCTGCATGGATGTGGTTCGGTAACTCCTTTATCATGTTGATGGCCGGTGTGCAGGGTATTTCAAAGGATTATTTCGAGGCTGCCGCAATTGACGGTGCCGGAAGATGGACTGTATTTGGAAAAATCACATTACCGCTTCTGAAACCAATGTTAATGTATGTAGCGATCACCTCACTGATCGGTGGTCTGCAGATGTTCGATCTGCCATACCTGATGTCAAGCACATCCGGTGCTGCATACAACTCCGTATACACAGCGGTTATGTATCTGTATAAATTTGGATTTACAACTGGAACAACACAGACCGGTTATGCTTCTGCAATCGCGTATGTAATCTTCCTGATCGTTTTGGCTGTATCCATTGTTCAGCTCAAAGTGTTTAACAGAAAGGAGGACTAGGAAGTATGAATGGTGTTGGTTATAAGATTAAAAAAGGAATCCTTTACTTCCTTTTGATCCTGCTTGCAGCAGCTTGTCTGTTCCCGTTTTTGCTCATGATGGTCAATGCGACCCGAAGTGGAAGCGAAATTGTTACATCGTTTACATTGATTCCAAGTACACATACCAGGGAAAACTGGGAACAGGTATTTAAATACTTCAACCTCTTCAAGGGTATGTGGAACAGTGTAAAAGTTGCAGTCCCTGCAACACTTTTAACTGCATATTTTTCAGCCCTTACTGCTTATGCACTTGCAATGTATAAGTTCAAGGGAAGCAACGTAATATTTGCAGTCATCCTGATATTTATGATGATCCCTGGACAGTTAAGTCTGATCGGATTCTACAACTTATGTACAAAGCTGCACTTGGTTAATACCTACATTCCTCTTATTATTCCGGCGATTGCAGCACCCGGAACCGTATTCTTCTTAAGGCAGTATGTCATGTCGGTTATGCCGCCATCTCTGATCGAGGCCGCAAGAATTGACGGAGCAAGAGAGTTGTACATATTCCACAGAATCGCAATTCCGATCATGTCACCAGGTATTGCGACCATGTCGATCATGGGATTCATTGGAAACTGGAATGCATACTTAATGCCAATGATCATCTTAAATAAGAACGAGAAGTTTACCTTACCGGTTATGATGGCAACACTTCGTTCCTCAACCGATATTACCGCAAATCAGGGAGCTATCTACTTAGCAGTAGCAATCTCGGTTATTCCGATCCTCCTTGTGTTTGCATTCTTCTCAAAATACATCATCAGCAGTATTGCTGCCGGTGCTGTCAAAGAGTAATATAGTTACTTTTTCATATTTTCTCCCCTTATAAAAGGATTTTGCTTTGCAAAGTCTACCGTCTGGGTCTGATTCGAAGGAATCAGACCCAGATTTTTTGCTAAAAAAAAGACACCCGAATAAAATTAAGGTACATTCATTTCACTATGTGATTTTATATAATAAGGTTGTGAGAGTGACAATGTCAGCCCATTTGCTGAAGGCAAATTTTGCATGGGCTGATGTTCAAAAGGGGGACATGGGTATGAGGAAAAAAGCGATAAGAAAAGAGATAAGAAAACCGGCGTTATCAATCCGTTTACAACTGATGATCGGATTTATCATTCCGATTTTATTTGTAATCATAACGGGTCTGGCATCGTATTCCATGTCATCGAAAGGCTTGCAGGAGAATTATGAGACCTCCGCGTACAAGGCACTCCAGATGACAATGAATTCGTATGATGAGGCTATGAAAAATGTATCTTCCATCACTTTGGAACTGGCACAGGATAGTACTGTGACTGCGTATTCTCTGGGAGGATATGATTCTGATAATTCGAAACAGTCGCAGGCCAATAAGTCAATCAGCAATAATGTGAATGTGAAGCAGACCTCAAGTAACTGGATTGAGGGAATTCATGTGATTCCGGTCTCCACGGATGATGTGATTACGACACAAAATATTAAGACAACGGAGATGGATAGTTTCATTGATGAGCTGGCTTCGGCGGACGAAGGATCGATGCTTTCCGACAATTATCTGCATTGGGGATCCACGCATCCATTGATGGATGAGAAGATGGGAATGAACAATTATGCACTTTACTGCAGTCAGTCTTTCAACAGTGGCGCAAAGCGTGGCGTGGTTGTTATTGATATCAGCAAGGATAAGATCAAGGAACTTCTCTCGGAATTGGACTATGGGGAAGGCTGTTATCTGGCATTTGTGACGGCTGAGGGACAAGAAATCAGCAACGATGAAAACTTTTCGGTTGCGTCTGTGGAAAAGCTGGATTACGAGAAGGAGAGCAGCTATCTTAACTACGATGGAAAACAATACTTCTGCATGACGATTACGAGTGAAATGAACGGAGGGCATATTGTGGCACTGGTTCCAAAGTCATACATTACCAAGAGCTCTGACAGCATTCGAACACTGACAATGAGCCTTGTGCTTGTGGCTTGTCTGATCGCATTTGCACTTGCAACAATTTTGATCCGTAATATTAGTAGAAATATCAGAAAGAATATCGTAAGACTGGATGAAGTATCCCAGGGAGATCTGACTGAGCAGGAAAATGTAAGGGTTTCCAATAATGAATTCGGCAAACTTCAGCAGGCATTATTACATACGGTTTCGAGAATGCGCTCATTGATTCAGATGGTGTCCAATATGAAGGATGAAGTGCTTCAGTCGGGCGACCGTGTACAGGAATCAAGTATACAGTTAAGTTCCATGATCGAGAATATGGATGGTCAGATGGAGGAAATCAATCAGAGTATTGCACAGCAGAACGAAGAAATCCTGTCATGTAACGACCAAATGGAACAATTGTCGGTACAGATCAAGAGTGTAAGCAACAGCATTGTTACAACAATTTCCGAAGTGACAAATTCACAGAAGATGATCGATGAGGGAAAGATGACACTGGTTGAGATGACAAAGCAGTCCCAGGAAACTGTGGATGTGACGAATGAAGTACAGGAACATGTGGTCAAGCTTGCTGATAAACTATCAGAAATTACAAACTTTGTAAACGACATCCAAAGCATTGCATCACAGACCAACCTTTTGTCTTTAAATGCTTCGATTGAGGCAGCTCGTGCGGGAGAGCAGGGAAGAGGGTTCTCGGTTGTCGCGGAGGAAATCCGCGTGCTTGCAGATAATTCGGCAGATACGGCAGAGGAGATTCAGAAGATCATCGAGGAGATTACCGTATATTCACAGAACGCGCTGGATAAGGTGCGGGAGGCAGAGGCAATTTCGGATGGACAGAGGAGTAGTACATTAAAGACAAGTGATGCTTTTGAGAAGATGAACCACCTGATGGAGAATCTTGTGGTGAGTATGGAATCGGTCAGTGCAGAGATGGAAGCAATGAATCGGGATCGCCACAATACATTGCAATCGATCAAACGAATCGGGGAATCGTCCGAGAATACGGTGAAGGCATCCGGAGAGATCAGCCAGTATTTACAGCATCAGATGTTGTCCGCAGATGGACTCAGGAAAGAGACGCAGTTGCTTCAGGAGAGCATGGAACAGCTTGAGGAAGCAATTGGGACATTTAAATTATAACTACTCTTTTCATTACTAAAATTATAAACTTAGGAAGAGACTCTGCTTTGCAAAGTCTCTTTTCTATTATATAATAGAAACAGAGTAGCTATTCAGCCGGATGGAAAGAAGAAAATTTGCCACGTCATGCTTGCATGTGCGGTGGGAGGCTGAAAAACAGTTGAGATCACGAATGGTGAAGAAGATGAACAGACAAGCGAGAAGAATGATAGCCGTAGGAATGTGTCTGCTGATGTTCGGCAGCATGTTGGGATGTGCGGGGACAAATGAAAATAAGGTGACGGAGCAGACACAGTCCTCTGAAACAATCGGATGGAAGAAGTATGCTGCGGAGCAGAATCCGGTTACTTTAAACTGGTATATCAATTATTCCTGGTTTACGATGGACTGGGGTAAGAATATGGTGTCGAAACAGATCACAAAGGACACCGGAGTGAATATTAATTTTGTTACACCGGCAGGTAATCAGGAAGAGACGATCAATGCATTGGTTGCTTCAGATTCACTGCCTGATATTGTTACGCTCGGATGGTGGGAGCCACAGATTAACGATATGATCAAGAACAAGATGGTCTATGCGCTCAATGATCTTGCGGATGAATATGATCCGTATTTCTATGAAGTGACGGATCCGACCGTTGTAAACTGGTACTCTGATGAGAATGGAGATATCTACGGATATCCGAATTCTGCTTATACGCCGGAGGCAGTCGAGACGCATTCCAATATCGGATCCAATCAGACGTTTCTGGTGCGCAAGGACATCTATGAGGCAATCGGAAGTCCGGATATGACAACGCAGGAGGGATTTGAGGCCGCGGTAAAGAAGGCGGTGGAGATGTTCCCAGAGGTAGACGGAAAGCCGTTGATTCCGATCGGCTCACACACCTTTGAGGAGAACGGATGTAATTCATTTGATAATTTCCTGATGAATTTTCTTGCGGTTCCTTATGAGAAGGATGGTAAGCTTTATGACCGCCATACGGATCCGGAATATCTCTCGTGGCTGAAATTTTTTAGAAAACTTGGCGAGGAAGGGTATCTCTCCAGCGATATATTCGTCGATCAGCGGACACAGATGAATGAGAAGGTGGCAGAGGGCAGATATTTCTGCATGCTCTATCAGCGCACCGATATTGCGGATCAGGAGAGGTCGTTATATGAGAAGAATCCGGACAGCATATATATCGCGGTGGACGGACCCAAGAATAGCAAGGGTGATGATTATGTACTTCCGACCAATGCAATTAACGGCTGGACACTGACGCTGATCTCCAAGAACTGTAAGCATCCGGACCGGGCAATCGCTTTTCTGGATTATATGATGTCGGAAGAGGGACAGAAGATGATCAGTCTCGGTGTGGAAGGTGAGATGTATGATATGGTGGATGAAAAAGCGGTTTTGAAAGATGATGTTAGAAAACTGTTGACAACCGACCGCAAGAAGTATGATGAGGTATACGGCGCTGACGATGCCTATTGGATGCTTCAGAATAACGTTATGCAGCTGGACTGGATGCCGGAGAAGCAGTATCCGCTTAACCAGATGGAGGAATGGACCTATCCCTATACCAGGTATCTGGGAGAATATGAGGTCACCAAGCAGGATGATTCGGAGACGTCGCGCATCAATTCGCAGATTGATAAGCTTTGGGGAAAGACACTGCCCCGACTTCTCCTTGCAAAGTCAGATGAAGAATTTGATCAGCTTTTCGAGACGTTTGTGGAGGAAAGAGAGACATTGGGATATTCACAGCTAGTAAAAGAACATCAAAAGACTATGGAAGAGAATAAGAAACGATTGGGAATCGAGTAGATGGACAATGTACGTAAGAAGATCAGTAATCTAAAATTAAATATCAAGTTTACGATTCTGATTGTCTGTATTGTTATGATTCCGGTAGGCGTATTAGCGTGTGTCCTGCTTCATAATCTGGTGCAGACGACAAAGAAAGAGAGTCTGTCCTACATGGAGTACACGCTGGATCGGGATGAGAAGCAGCTGGCAACCTGTGTGGATTCTGTGAATATGGTGACGCAGTTCTTTCTGTCTGACACCGGGATTCTTGAAATGCTAAATGCGTCTGTGACCGGGAAAACATTGACAACAAATGAAATCCTGAATTATTACGATACGGATATCTCTGCTTTGGAGCGACTTGTGAGTAACAATCCGCTTCTGTACGGGGTACGCGTGTATTCTTCCAGGGATAATGTCCAGGAGATGATGCCGATTCTTTACAATCATTCGAGAATGGAACAGATGGAGTGGTATACCGAGGATCCGATGAAGCTGGAGGGATGGCATTTTAATTATTATGATACGCTTTTCTCCTCGGTAGTAATGCAAAAGGATGAACCGCTTGCAGCGTATGTGACCGCAATCCATGATTATCACAATGGAGTGATCGGGTACATTGAAGTCGTAATGAAGATGGAGACTATTTTCCCGGAATTGTATGAGGACAGAGCGTATGAGTGGAGTTGTCTGGTTTCGGATCAGGATGAGCGGATCTATAGCAGTAACGATGGCGAAGAAAAAAGTGAACTTTTCACCTTTATGCTTGGGGAAATAAAGGATACATCCGAGGCGAATTGTTTCTACATGCGATATGGAAACAGAAGATGGACGATCGCCTATCTTCCGGTAAAGGAGTTTGGCGGAGGTCTGGTCTGTCTGCGTGATATTGCGGCTGGAAGTGACATGAATCTTACGTATCTTGGTGTTTCGATGATATTGATCATGGTGACGATTCTTCTTGCTTATCTGGTGAACGGTATTGTAAAGCATCTGTTACGTCATCTGTACGAGATATTAAAGAAGATTCATGAGGTGCAGAAAGGCCGGCTGGAAGAGAGAATTGAGGTTGTAAGTGATGATGAGATGGGGGAACTGGCAACTGAGTTGAATCATATGCTGGATCGTATTCAGGTACTGATGAAGGAGAACTTCGACCGGGAGCTTCTTGCCAAGAATTCGCAGATTCGCGCATTGCAGAATCAGATCAATGCGCACTTTATCTATAATGTACTGGAGTCCATTAAGATGATGGCAGAAATCGATGAGGAGTATACAATCTCGGATGCGGTTACCTCACTTGGAAAGCTGCTTCGCTACAGTATGCGCTGGGTAAACGGAAATGTATTGGTAAGTGAGGAACTGGAATATATCCGAAATTATATTGTGCTTATTAATCTTCGCTTTGACAACGAGATCACACTGAGCGTGAAGCTCCCTGACGAACTGCTGGAGCAGGAGATTCCGAAGATGTCGTTACAGCCGATCGTAGAGAATGCGGTGCTTCACGGACTTGAGGAGATGATGGAGGATTCTACCATCTATATCAAAGGTATAATGGATGGAGAGGATTGTGTTATTGAGGTGTCGGATGCCGGAATCGGCATGTCGGAGGAACAGGTAAAGCATCTTGAAGAGAAGATCGCAGGAAAACTGGAGGCGGATGGTGGAAATGGTCATGGAATTGGACTGAAAAATGTGCAGGATCGTATTCATATTGCTTTTGGAGAGAAGTATGGACTGAAGATCTATTCGAAGGAAGGCTGCTACACGAAAGTGGAAGTCAGGCTTCCGATAAGGCGAAGGACAGCAGACCGGGCATTCTTACAGGAGAATGTGAAAACAACATAGGAAGGGACTTATTGAATCATGAAGACAGTACTGATTGTGGAGGATGAGAAATTAATTCGCCAGGGTATTCGAACCATGGTACAGAGAAGTGGCGTGCCGATCGAAGTTATTATGGAATGCAACAACGGAGAGGCAGCACTTGAAATCTTAAAGGATCAGAAGGTAGATGTCATGTTTACGGATATCCGTATGCCGAAGATGGATGGACTTGAACTTGTCCGGGAAGTACAAAAACTTTCCCACAAGCCGCAGATCGTTGCAGTCAGCGGATATGATGACTTCGCATATGCGGTGGAACTGCTCAGACACGGAGTGAGAGAATATATTTTAAAACCGGTTGAGAGGGAGAAAATCACGGCAATTCTTAAGACGTTGGAAGAGGAATATGAGCAGAAAAGGAAACAGGCGCAGGCGGATCATCAGATCGGTAAGAATCAGATCCGCTATCTTCTGATGAATGAAAATCCGGATGACAAAGAGGTACAGCTGCTGGAACAGAAATACGAGGAGCGATTTTTCCCGGGCGGTTATCAGGTATGTGTTGCCGGTAAAGGTTTTCAGATGGAAGAACGCGAGAACACGTTGTATCTGGATGAACTTGGGGACGGAAATGTATGCATTTGTACGCCTGATCTGGCATGGATCGTGCAGAAGAATGAATTGTGGCAGGAATGCGCCGGTATGAGTATGGTACATAAAGGATTGAGGGAGTTAAAGACAGCATACCGGGAGGCCTTTGAAGCAAGAAAACGCGCTTTTTACCGGGGACAGAATGTGGTGGATTATGGTCTGGCGAGAAGTTCGATCCCGGAGGGCATTCGAAAAGATAGTTTAAAGCAGGTGAGTGAGCAGGCGTGGACACAGAGACTGCATCTGGTCGGAACCGGTAAGACGGAGGAGCTTGGAAATCTGTGGAAGGTTTTGTTTGCGGAATTGAAGAAGGAACGTATTCTTCCGGAAGAATTTGAAGCTGGAATCACTCTGTTTTTGAATGAACTGGAAAAGATATACCGAAATCTGGTAGATGAAGAAACACACCAAAAGATTGAAGAGTGCCATAATATTTATCAGTACAACAATCTGGACGAATATCAGGATATAATCATGGATCTTGTGCTTGGATTGCATGCCCGTATCAATGAGCAGCCGGAGGATAACGGTACACAGCAGAAGATTCGTATGGCGGAAACGTATATTAAGGAAAATTACAATACGGATCTGAATATGGCGGTTGTATCAAATTATATCTCTATGAATTATTCGTTGTTTTCATATGAATTTAAGCAATATACAGGCAAGAATTTCGTGAATTATTTAAAGGAACTCCGTATAGAGGAAGCCAAGCGCCTTCTTGCGACGACTGATGAGAAGGTTGTGGAAATCAGTCAGATGGTTGGATATGACAATGAAAAGCATTTTATGAAGATATTTAAGAGTATTTGTGGAGTGTCGCCGAGTGAGTATCGCAAGAATATGAACAGGGACTGAAAGCAGATATTGTGAAGAAAGGAACATCCGGGGAGCTTAGGCTTCCCGGATGATTTTTTTGACTTTATTTTTCTTGATGCTGTACATTTTTTCATCGGCCTGATTGATTAAGTCTTCAATCGCTGGAAATGTCAGATCTTCATGATAAGAAACTGATGCGTAGCCGGCACTCACAGACAGCAGGTAGGGTTTGGAACTGAGCTGATTATAATTGCGCAGATATTTATTGACGCGGACAATGAATTCATTTGCTTCGTCATCGTCACAACTGCATAATACATAGAACTCATCGCCGCCGAAGCGGGTACTGATCGCATCATCTGAGAAAGCATTTGTGATCGCTTTCCCGATTACCTGGAGTGCAAAGTCTCCCTCGGTATGTCCGAACTGATCATTGATCACTTTCAGGCAGTCCATATCGAAAAGAAATGCGGTAAGCAGATCGCCCTCATTCAGCGAATAGAGTAGATGAGGAAGCCGCTTCTCGTATCCGTGCCGATTGTATAATCCCGTCAAAGAATCTCTCATATAGATGAATTCCAGCTTGGTCTGCATCAAGCGTGAAACCTTGATCTCACAGAGATTCTGTAGAAGCTGTGTCACATTCATGATCCAGTGTACCAGCTGGAAGTGGTAGCTGATCTGATTGTGTTCGTATGCCATTGCAATATATCCAAACTCGCGGTTCTCAAAAAACAGTGGAGATACAATGTATGCGGCGGACGAATCTTTGTTGATGAACTCCGGCAGCAGTGTACGTTTCGGGAAAGAACACTCCGGAAGGCGTTTGCCGTCCCTGATTGCAAGTTTTAAGAGTATCGTGTTCTTATCACCGGCATCCTCATCTTCGGCGTCTGTGAGCTCGAGAATGTGTCCGGAGAGAGAATCCCAGTCCGAGTACAGACACAGATAAAACTGGGTGCATCCCGGAATTAATTTTACATATTCGCTGAGCAGATCCATGCCCTCATCAATGTCTGACACGTGTGATAAGGCAGCGGACATACGCATCGATGTGTAGATGGATCCCTCCAGATTCTGGATACGGTTCAAAAGCTGATGACCGTACAGAATGTAGTTACTGTGTGAAGTCGTACGGCAGCCGCAGCTTCCGCCGAGAACCGGTTCCGCAAATACATTCGTGCATTCCGGAATCGGGGTATTATGCATCAGTTTAAACAATTGCTTAACCGACTCTGCTCCCAGCTGGTATGTCGGGAAACTGACCGTTGTAAGAGGCGTCGTCATATTCTGTCCTTCAGGAAGCGCATCGCATCCGACTAAGGCGATATCCTCCGGAATCCGGTATCCCTTGCGGATCGCGATAACGGTAAAAAGCAAAGCCATCTTGTCATTGTAGCAGACAACTGCTTCCGGAAGCTTATCACTTCCCTCACAGAAATAATCAAAAGCCTCCCGAACGCCCTCTTCCGTGATCGTTGTATCGAACATGTCATGATCACCGATCGTGTATCCGTGCTGGATCATGACATCCCGAAATGCCTGCGCACGCTTGTCCGAAAAATAGCTCTCCGTCTTGCAGCCAAGATAGCAGATATGTTTGTAATTATGTACGGAAATCAGATGCTCCGTCAGCGTTCCTGTTGTCAGGTTATTCTCAAGCGAGATACTTGGAAAAAATGTGCTCGTATCGACGATCTCAACGATCGGGCAGGAACATTTCTTCTTGATCAGTTCGATGATCTGATCCTTGAGTTCCTGTGCCGGATAAGTGCCCGATGCCATAACGATACCGCTGAAATCTTCGAAATTCGGAATCCGCAGAATGCTTGCCTCGCCGCTTCCGTATTCGCCGAGATCTTCGCCGTCCGAGGAGGTTGCATAGATCTCTGTCTTGAATCCGTATTCGGCAGCCTGATCGACAACTCCCTGACAGACATTTCTCTGATAATCCCCGAAAATATGTGAAATAAATAATGCAATCTTTTTTGAATGGTACATGTAAAAATTCCCCCTCTGTATCATTTGGTTTTGCAATTCCAAATCACTGAAATTATTAATTATATTTTATTCTCAATTTGTGTATATTTCAAGAAATATTTGGCTTTCGACATGCGCATACTACACAAGAAAAGGTATCAAATAAATGATGGAAAGGAAGCGTGAAATTTATGGCAGATAATTCGAAAGATGTGGGGCTTACACAGCAGCAGAAAAAGAGAAACGAGGAGTACAATGCGTACGTAAAACAGGTGACGCCGACACATAATCTCTGGGCGAATATGGGCAAGGCATTCCTGATGGGTGGAGCAATCTGTCTGCTCGGACAGATCATCACTTCGGTAGCGATGAATGTATTTTCACTTGAGCAGGAGACCGCTTCTATGTGGTGCAGTCTGATCCTTGTGCTGCTCAGTGTGATATTGACGAGTGCCAATGTGTACGGACTGCTTGCCAACTGGGGTGGTGCGGGAGCACTTGTGCCGATCACAGGTTTTGCGAACGGTGTGTGCGCATCAGCGGTTGAATTCCAGAAGGAGGGACAGGTATTTGGAATCGGATGTCAGATATTTAAGATCGCGGGACCGGTGATCCTGTATGGAATCTTTTCCAGCTGGGTACTCGGACTTGTCTACTGGATTATACAACTTTTTTAATGACAGAAATCGTCAAAAACAAACGATTATAGACAATCATCAGCGTGTGAAGTATAATGATATATAAATAAGAAATCATAAAGAAAAATAAGTGAGTATATGGGCATCTTTTAGAGGGCGGAAGATGGAAGAGAAATATAAATTGACAAGACAACAGGCAGAAGAGGAAATGCGGCAGTTCCGGGAAGTGTTTACGGTTGTGCGTCTTCTGAAGCCGGATGAGATTGGAAGAATGACCGGGGTATCGGATCAGGAACATAAGATTGCGGACGAACTATGCAAATGCTATTCGTTCTGGGGAAATCAGAAGGCGTGCGAGAACTGTACATCGGAAGTGGCATTCCGTGAGAAGACACAGAAGACCAAGTGGGAATTCATGAATGAGGATATCTATCAGGTGATTTCGCGGTATGTAGAGATCGACGGTGTGCCGCAGGTGATGGAACTTGTGAAGAAACTCGACGATGACTGCCTTTTGGATGCGGACGGACGAGAGAAACTGATCGGCAAGATGATAAGGTATGATGATAAGTTGTATCGTGATGTCTTGACAGGTGCATATAACAGACGTTACTTTGAGGATCGTGTAAAAAATGTGCCGATGAAGGCGGGCGTTGCGATCATTGATATTGATGATTTTAAGCTTTGTAATGATACTTGCGGACATGAGGCGGGAGATGTTGCACTGCAGACACTTGTGCATACCATCCGCAAATACATCCGTAAAGCAGATATGATCATCCGCTACGGTGGGGACGAGTTCTTATTGATCATGCCGGATGTAAGTGAAGAGGTGTTTGTGGAGAAGCTGCAGAAAATCCAGCGGAAGATACACTCGGTGCATATGTCACAGTACGGACAGATGCAGCTTTCCATCAGCATCGGTGGTGTGATGATGGGCGATGAGAGTGTCGAGCAGGCAGTACGTCGCGCAGACAAGCTGATGTATCAGGCAAAGACGCAGAAGAACATGGTCGTTACGGAAGAAGATGCGATTGACGGAGATCACAGGATCGAGCGGAGCAAGATCAAGCAGCAGTTGTTGATCGTAGATGATTCTGAAATCAACCGTGAGATTCTTGCGGAGATGCTAAAGGATGATTACCGGATTCTGCAGGCATCAAATGGAGAAGAAGGAATTTCCATGCTGCAGGAGCACGAGAATGATATTGCACTCGTTCTTCTTGACATACTGATGCCGGGACTGAATGGATTCGATGTGCTCAATCTGATGAATTTAAATCACTGGATTGAAGACATACCGGTCATTATCATATCGTCGGAGAATTCCAGTGATTATGTACGCAAGGCCTATGAACTTGGCGCGTCGGACTATGTGAATCGTCCCTTTGATGCCAAGACCGTATACCAGCGTGTGTACAATATCATCAAGCTTTATGCGAAGCAGAAAAGGCTTCTGTCACTGGTAAAGGATCAGATCTATGAGAATGAGAAGAATAACCAGATGATGATCAGGATCTTAAGCCATATCGTAGAATTTCGTAACGGAGAGAGTGGCAAGCATGTGCTGCACATCAACGTGCTGACAGGGCTTCTTCTCGAAAAGCTCGCGCATATATCAGATAAATATTATATCTCCGGTGATGAGCAGTACCTGATCACGACGGCATCGGCGTTACATGATATCGGCAAAATTGGAATCGATGAGAAGATATTAAACAAGCCAGGGCGTCTGACGAAGGAAGAATTTGAAATCATGAAGCAACATACAGTGATCGGCGAGGATATGTTAAAGCATCTCGAATTCTATCAGGATGAGGAGCTTGTCCGTTATGCGAGGGAAATCTGCCGCTGGCATCATGAGCGTTACGACGGACGCGGTTATCCGGATGGACTTAAGGGAGATGAGATCCCGATCGCGGCGCAGGTGGTTTCGCTGGCGGATGTCTATGATGCTTTGACAAGCGAGCGTGTTTACAAATCGGCATATTCGCATGACGTGGCAATGGAGATGATCTTAAACGGTGAATGCGGACAATTTAATCCACTTCTTCTGGAGTGTTTAAAACAGATTGCGGGAGAGATCCGTTTTTCGCTTGAGGTTGCCGAAGAATAAGGAAAATCACGTACAAGAATAAATTGACAGCATACTTTTGCGTCATTATAATGTAACTATACAGGTAAGCAACAGGGAGAAAAACAAATGACATTGGAAGAATGTTATGAAAGTTTTAAGGGAGACTATGAGGAGGTCGTAAATCGTCTGTGTTTGCGTAAATTTGTTGAGAAGTTTCTCGTGAAATTTCTTGCGGACAAGAGTTATGAGGATCTGCACCGGTATCTGGATGAAGAGAATTATGAAGAGGCATTCCGCGCAGCACACACGCTTAAGGGAGTCTGCCAGAATCTGGGAATTAAATCCTTGTATGAATCGGATTACGAGGTGACAGAGGCTCTCAGGGGCGGTAAGAATGAGGTGACGCCGGAGATGCTGCAGCGGCTCGATGCGGATTACGAGAACGTTGTTCATGCGATTCAGGAATATCAGCAGTCTGCTGAGTAGAGATTTCAATCAGGCACTGGCGGTATGCGGTCGATGATGAGCGCATATCTGTCCGGTGCTTTCTTTGAGTCATAGGAAATTCCTTCCCATGATTCAAAAACGCTCCGCTCGGAAGTAAAAGTACAGGGAGTATAAGAGGCAAGTGTTTATGAGTCGGAATATGATGCAAAACAGTATTATTACATGTACTATACTCCGGTCGGAATGTTCGATTGCGAAATGCTTGTGGGGCGTACTTCGGCGGGAAGCAATCGTATTATGGAATATAGAATGAAAAGGAGTATCTAGGAATGGGTAAATATGCTTTGGACATGGAGCAATATGTCGCATTGGCAAGACAGACAGCAGCGGAGGGCTGCGTACTTTTAAAGAATGACAATCAGACACTGCCGCTTCGCACAGGAGACCGAGTGGCAGTATTCGGAAGAATCGCATCTACATATTACAAGAGTGGACTTGGTTCCGGTGGTCTGGTCAACACCAGATACGTGGTCGGAATCTTAGATGCATTAAAAGAAGAGAAAGATATTACGATCGATGAGAAGCTTCTGAAGGTCTATGAGGATTGGACGAAGGAGCATCCGTATGATGTCGGAGAAGGCTGGGGACGTGTGCCTTGGTCGCAGGAGGAGATGCCGCTTGAGGACAGCATCGTTGCAGATGCGGCTGCAAACAACGATATCGCAATCGTTGTGGTAGGACGTACGGCAGGCGAGGATCAGGATAATACACCGGATCCGGGAAGCTATCTTCTGACGGACACCGAGCGTGATATGATCGCGAAGGTCAGCAGTAAGTTCGCACGTACGGCAGTATTGCTGAATGTAGGCAACATCATTGATATGAAGTGGGTGAAGGAGTGTAATCCATCCTCAGTCATGTATGTGTGGCAGGGCGGTCAGGAAGGCGGACACGGTGTATGTGACGCCTTGACCGGCAGGGTCAATCCTTGCGGAAAACTGACCGATACGATCGCGTATGATATCAAGGATTATCCGTCAACCGAGAATTTTGGAGATGAGCGTAAGAATTATTACAAGGAAGATATCTATGTGGGATATCGTTATTTTGAGTCATTTGCGAAGGATAAGGTATTGTATCCGTTTGGATTCGGATTATCGTATACAGCATTTGAGATCGCTTCTGCAATTACAGATGTGACAGAGAATGCAATTACAGTAGAAGCTGTGGTTAAGAATACAGGTGATACTGCCGGTAAAGAAGTGGTAGAGGTCTATGTCGAGGCTCCGCAGGGAATGCTCGGAAAGCCTTCGCGTGTGCTCGCAGGCTTTGCAAAGACACAGGTGATCGCACCGGGGGAGGAAGAGAAGGTTACGATTGTGATTCCGAAGAAAGCGTATGCTTCTTATGATGACAGCGGCGTGACCGGACATAAGGATAGTTTTCTTCTTGAGGCAGGAAGCTACAAGATCTACGCTGGCGCAGATGTGCGATCTGCCGCACTTGCGGGAAGTTACGAGCAGGAACTAAAGGTGATTGAACAGCTGGAAGAAGCCTGTGCGCCTTCGGAACAGTTTGAGCGAATGACAAGAGATGCAGACGGAACACTTGTGTACAAGAAGATTCCGGCGCGTGAATTTGGTCCATACGACCGCATTGAGAAACCGGAAGAGATTGCTTACACCGGTGACAAGGGCTATAAGCTTGCAGATGTATATAACAAGAAGATCACGATGGATGAATTTATTGCTCAGTTGTCCGATGAGCAGCTGATCATGCTTTTTCATGCAGAGGGAATGTGTAGCCCGAAGGTAACCGCAGGTACAGCGTGTGCATTCGGTGGTCTTACCGAGGAACTGCGTGCGCTTGGCATCCCGGCAACCTGCACGACAGACGGACCGTCCGGACTTCGTATGGACTGCGGAACCAAGGCGTTCTCGCTTCCAAACGGTACGCTGATCGGATGTACCTTTGATCTGGAACTGGCACAGAAGCTTTATGAGATGACCGGATATGAACTTCGCAGGAATCGTGTGGACTCCCTGCTCGGACCGGGTATGAACATCCACAGAAATCCGCTCAATGGTCGAAACTTTGAGTATATTTCCGAGGATCCGCTTGTGACGGGAAAGATGGCAGCGACACAGATCAAGGGACTTGGCATCGTCGGATCGACCGGAACAATCAAGCATTTTGCAACGAACAACCAGGAGCATAAGCGTCGCGAAGTTGAGGCGGTCGTATCGGTGCGAGCACTGCGTGAAATCTATTTGAGAGGGTTTGAGATTGCAGTAAGAGAGGGACATGCCCGTTCGGTTATGACGACCTATGGTCCACTGAATGGTTTGTGGACAGCGTCGAATTATGATCTCAATACGATCGTGCTCCGTAAGGACTGGGGCTTTACCGGAATCGTGATGACAGACTGGTGGGCAGCGGGCAGCGATGAGAATCAGCCGTCAAGCGTTGAAAATCGTGCAGGAATGGTTGAGGCGCAGAATGATATGTATATGGTGACTTCGGATTGTACGGATCTTGCGCAGGATAACGTCAAGGAGGCGCTTGAAAACGGACGTGTCACAAGAGGCATGTTACAGCGCAATGCACGCAATATTTTAGGTTTCATCTTACAATCTCCTGCGATGCTCTATGAGATGGATATGATTTCAGGGGAGGAGATCGCGGATGCGAAGTCCGGCGATGAGGATGAGATCGATTACAGCAATGTCAGATATTATAAGCCGGATGAGAATGGTGATGTGATCATTCCGGGAGAGGGATGGAACACGAATCAGGGACAGTCGGTTGTAGTCGGAATTGAGGTAGATCTTGCTGAGTATGATCTGGAAGTGGTATCACGTTCACCGCTCGATGATCTGGCACAGATTTCGATTACGGTATTCTATGACAGCATCTTAAAGATGGTGCTTCCGCTTCGCGGATCGAACGGAAAATGGATGAATGACAAGTTTGATTTCGGTGGAATTGTCGGAAAGAACCATTATATCCGGTTCTACTTCGGTGCCACCGGACTTGAGATTGATCATATTGCGCTCCGGTATCGCAAGAAGCTGGAACTTCCGTTTTAAGAGATTGTAGTTTAGGAGATATAAAATAGATAAACATGAAGGTATTAAAGGTTAAACAGGGGGAAATCGTTGCGAAGAGACAGGACAAGGTGATGGAGTGGTATCTCATCCAGGAGGGCGCCGTCATCCGTCAGTTCGCTTTCGCAGAGATTGAAATGAAGCGGAATTCCATTATCGGAATTCTGGAAAATGAATGGTTTGCGTGCGATTATGTGGCGAAAGAAGACACGGCTCTCATTGTGATTCCGTGCAAGAATGCAGTCGATCTGCACCGGATTTTATCGGAGCATGAGAATTTCCGCCCGATTTTTCTTCGGACGGCGATCGAACAGCGCCATCAGGCACTGTGTCTTTATTCAAGTCTGCAGAAAAAAGCAGATATGCTGCATCTGATTGCAGAGACTTCTTACAATGATTATAAGAATACCTGCAGTAATCTGTTAATGGATGAGCAGGATTTCACGCGTATTGAGAATTTTGAAGCGCTCAATATGCAGCACCGTGCAGAAAACTGGGAGATTAGCAACAGTAACAGTCTGGTCAGAAGTTATCTGAAGGAATATATGCAGCTGATGATCAAGGATGACAATCTGTGTGTCGGTGCGATCATGGAAGCTGCAGCCCAGATGCGCCGTGTGACGCAGGGAATCGGTGAGATGGTAACGTATCTGCTTTACAACCGGGATATTCTTTATGCAGAGTCGGGAGATGATATCTTCCACCTCTATTACAGCCTTGCGGTGGAACTTTCACGCAAGGATCGCGATATTGCGGAGACGCGAAAGCAGATGCTTGCCATCTCCAATGCGATGGAACGGCTTGGTATCTATGAGAAGAAGCAGGTTGAAAAAAGCAAAGAACTGTGTGACGAACGCAATTTTGAGACGGATGAGAGCGGAAGGATCCGTGTATCCCGTGAGGATTGCGTGGCACGCATTATGGAATATGCAGGATACGATGACGAGGCGATCGCTGCTTATAAGAAGCTGTTGGAACAGTATCGTAATCTTCCGGACAGGCAGTCATCGGACAACGATGTGCGGAGAATTCGAAAAGAGATTACTGCACGGTTCTATGAGATTTACCAGAAGGCGTTCCTTCGTTCGACAGAGGATCTGATGCGTCCATCTCCGATCATCTTAATGTTTTTGAATTTCGGATTCATGGATGTGGAGCTGCTCGGCGAGGAGCATACGAATATGCTCTATAATCTTGTGGATTCGCTTGGACTTTTTCATTCGGATCATATCTTTACAATCTATGACTGGCTGCTTCTTATCTATCAGGGAAAGAAGGTGCCGTCCCGCAATGAGTTTGATTTAGATTACAACGGTTATCTGCAGGATTTAAAGCGCCAGGGAGAGATCACTGATGTGCAGATGGCTGAACTTAAGGAGAATCCGCAGGCAAAGGTTGAGTTTGAAATCCGCAATGTATTTATGTCCGGTCACCGTCTGACGAGCGGACGCGTGACCACTTTCTGTCCGATTTTGTCATCGGAGGAATTCATCAATACGATTGAGAAGATGGCTGTGACGGCGGAGCGGATCGAGAATGCGATCAATAAAATTCGTCGCCTTGATTATTCCGTACTTTACCGGGAAGTCATGTTCTCAGATCCGGCGCACGGCATCAATCAGGAGTGGATGATGCACGAGGTGCTTCCGGATGTGATACTGATGCCGGATGCGGGCACACGTGCGGTCATGTGGCAGGAGACAGTCGGAGCCAAGACGAACACACCGGCGCGTTTCCTGTTTCCGATGTTTACCGCTGCGGATCTCGATGAACTGATGGTGGAGACGATGGGACGCTACCGTTGGGAAATCTGCAGAAGAATCCAGGGTGTATACTGGAATGATATCAGAGAGCGCTCACTTACTTCGGAATACTGCGATTATATTCAGTTTTATCGTAAAAATTCTGATCTGTCGGCGGATGCCAAGGAGAAGGTCAAGACAGCACTTGCCAGAGCCAGAAACAGTTACCGGGAAGTCTTTGTCAAAGATTATATAAGCTGGATGAAGTATGAGTCGGCGGGAAGCTTCCGACTCAATAAAGTGGCGCGTGAGATTCTGGTACGTTATTGTCCGTTTGCAAAGGATGTCAGAGTGAACCTGATGCAGAACCCACAGTATCAGAATGTATTCCGCAAGCTTAACGCAGAGAACGCCAAGAAGGTGCAGCGCCTTACGGCAATGTATGATAAGTATGAGGCAGCAGGCGGCGAGATTACGCCTGAATTAAATGAAAATCTCAAATATTATCAGATGTAGGTAGTAAACGATGGTAGTAGTGGCACATATTCATACACAGTTCCCGGAAAAATTCGGAATTCCAAGACAAAGCGGGCTTGTTCCGTCGGCACTTGGCAACGTCGTGATGGAACCGGAATATCGCAATCCCGATGCATTCAAGGGAATCGAAGAATTCTCGCATTTGTGGCTTCTATGGGAATTCTCAAAGGCGAAGCAGGATGGTTTTCACGCGACGGTTGCACCGCCGCGGCTTGGTGGAAAGGAACGCAGAGGTGTGTTTGCAACAAGATCGCCTTTTCGCCCGAATTCGATCGGACTCTCGTGCGTGAAACTGGAGAAAATTTCGTATGATACGCCGGATGGACCGATTCTTACCGTATCCGGTGTTGACCTGTTGGATGGAACACCAATCTATGATATTAAGCCGTATCTGCCATATGTGGATGCGCACCCGGAAGCTTCTGGAGGTTTCTCGGATGTACACAGTAAGGATGGAATCCATGTGGAGTTTCCGGAAGCATTACTCGTGAAGCTGCCGGAAGAACTGCGTAAGGCTGCAATGGAAGTGTTGGCGCAGGATCCGCGCGCGGCGTACAATAAGAAGCCGGATTATGTGTATGGGATGGCTTTCGCAGAATACGATATCCGTTTTACGGTGCAGGAAGATGTTCTGCGTGTGTGCGACGTACTTTCGCGGGAGAAGACGGATTTTCATAAGATCAAGTGATGTCTGTGGGAAGAACAGAAAGATAGACATTTTAAGGATTTTGTCTACTTGCAGAGTAAGCATGAAAGACTTATAATTAGATTTATGATTGGATTGCGGAAGCGATGAAGCAATGGAGCAATTCATGTATCATATGACTACAAAGATGTGAGGTATCAGCATGAAGAAACTTGAAGAGTACATTAGAAGTATTCCGGATTTCCCGGAGAAGGGAATTATTTTCCGCGATGTTACCAGTATTTTAATGGATGCAGATGGATTAAAGCTTGCAATCGATGAGCTTGCAAAATGTTTAGAGGGCATGGATTTCGACGTGATCGCAGGTGCGGAGTCGAGAGGTTTCCTCTTCGGAATGCCACTGTCTTATCTGCTTCATAAGCCATTCGTTCCGATCCGCAAGAAGGGTAAGCTTCCTTGCGAGACTGTTGAGAAGACGTATGATCTTGAGTACGGTACCGCAACAATCGAGATCCACAAGGATGCAATTAAGCCGGGAGACAAGGTTGTTCTGCTCGATGATCTGATCGCGACAGGTGGAACGATGAAAGCGGCTGCAGAACTCGTTGAGGAGCTTGGCGGAGAGGTCGTAGAGATGTTATTCCTGATCGAGCTTGTCGATCTCAAGGGTAGAGAAGTTCTCTCTGATTACAAAGTAGATTCCGTTGTAAAGTTTGAAGGTGCCTGAATCGACAGTATGTGTTATTGATCGGAAAATCGGAATATTGAAAAATAAAATGCTTATGCTATAATGCCATTAGGCAAATGAAGAAATGTGTTCATGATTGGCACAGCAAAAGCCCCGGAGTTGCAACTCCGGGGCTTTTTTGGTCCGTTTGGATTTGAATAATATTTCGATTTAAAGACATACTATCCTAAAACATACAGTAGCGGTTACTGTGTGAAAAGGAAGGGAGAGATTTATATGAATCAGCAGATTGGAAGAGGGAGTCTCTGTTTTTCGGAGGCTCCTTTTATTATCGGTACAGCATCCGTTGTCGGAACCAAGGAAGGCGAAGGACCGATCGCATCCGAATTCGACTGTATCGGAGAGGACGATAAATTCGGACAGGATACATGGGAGGAGGCAGAAAGCTGCCTGCAGCAGGAGGCGCTCACACTCGCTTTGGGCAAGGCGGACAAGACACCGGAGGAGATGCGCTATCTGTTTGCGGGAGATCTGTTAGGGCAGCTGATCGCATCATCGTTTGGACTGAAAAGCTTCGAAATACCACTCTTTGGGTTATATGGTGCCTGCTCGACCTGTGGGGAGGCACTTGCACTCTCTGCAATGACTGTGGCGGCGGGGTATGCGGATCATGTAGCAGCAGTGACGTCGGGTCGTTTTGCGAGCGCGGAGAAGCAGTTTCGGTTTCCGCTCGAATATGCGAACCAGCGCCCCATCTCCGCAACATGGACCGTCACCGGTGCCGGGGCCTTCATTGTGGCAGCTGCGAATCAGGTAACCCAGAACAGGCAGGACAAGGATTCCGGCAAGAGGGTAGATCTCTTCCCGGATCGTTCGCCCTACACGCACCAAAAAGGCGCGCCGATGGCCAGGATCGCCGCTGTCACAACTGGCAAAATTGTTGATTATGGTGTCAAGGATGCGATGAACATGGGCGCAGTAATGGCGCCCGCAGCAGCGGCGTTAATTGCACAGAATTTAGAGGACTTTGACAGAAAACCGGAAGATTATGACCGGATCGTGACCGGAGATCTGGGAGAGGTCGGACATGAGATCCTTATTGATCTTCTCAAACAGAAAGGATTTGATATCTCGAAGGTGCATGCGGATTGCGGAATGATCATCTACGATAACAAGAAGCAGGGAACCGGTTCCGGAGGATCGGGCTGTGGCTGCGCGGCGACAACACTTTCCGCGCACTTTCTCCCGCGACTCGCAAGCGGCGAATTGAAGCGGATCCTGTTTGTACCGACGGGCGCACTCATGTCTCCGGTCAGCTTTAATGAAGGACAGTCAATCCCTGGAATCGCACACGGAATCGTCCTTGAACACATTTAAGTGTTGAGAGCCTTCCAGTGAGGGTTCCGGTGGAGTCTCTCAGGAGAAAAGGAAGAAGGAAAGGAGAGAGAATATGGATTATGTGATTGCATTTGTGGTAGGAGGAGTGATCTGTGCCCTGACACAGATCCTGATGGAGAAAACGAAGATGATGCCGGGGCGGATCATGGTGCTTCTCGTGTGCCTCGGCGCAGTCCTTGGTGCGTTCGGAATCTATGAACCGTTCTTGAAATGGGCAAAGGCAGGTGCAAGCGTGCCGCTTCTCGGGTTTGGAAACAACCTGTGGAAAGGCGTGCGTGAGATGGTGGATGAGAAAGGCTTTATCGGCATTTTCCTAGGGGGATTCAAAAACTGTGCGCTTGGACTTTCGGCGGCGCTCGTATTTTCTTATATTGCCGCATTGATTACGCAGCCGAAGATGAAGAAGCATTGACAGCCTTTTGCGGAAGGTGCTATCATGAACAAAGTTCATGTGCAACAGAAGTTGAGCAGCAATTAAGTTGAATGGAAGCGGAAATATGCGAAAGAAAGTTACTTCAAGAGAAAAAATTCTGGATGCGGCGATGGAGATTGCCCTCCGTGAGGGTGTGGATCATGTCAGTATCCGCAAGCTTGCGAAAAGCTGTGGGATCGGGCTTGGATCCATGTACAATTATTATCCGGATAAGGAGAACTTGATCCGTGCAGTGTCGGAAACCTTCTGGGATCGTATTCTGACGGATCAGGAAAAGCTGTATCGCAGCGGCATCGGATTCACGGTGTTTCTTGAGCAGTATTACGGATTCCTGTATGGAAGACTTGCACAGTATGATACGAGCTGGCTGACGCAGTTCGATAAAAATTGTGTGCAGGGAAAGGCAGCAATCGCGTTGCTTCGCGAGGCGCTTGCGCAGGATCCGCGCGTGAATCCGACCATCTGGAATATGGAACTAAATCAGGAGGCGTTTGTGGAATACGTGTTTGTCAATCTGATGGCGCTCCTGCAGGCGGGAGAGAATAATTGCCGCTTTTTCCTGTTTTTACTGGAACATTTACTTTACGATGTATAATATTGTATTTTTTATCCATACTATCTTCTGTAAATTAGAATAGGCGATTGTGAAGAGGTTGCTGCAGCATTCTTTTCACAATCGCCTGTTCGGAAATAGAAAAGGAGATAGAAGAGATGAAGAAAATGAAAGTCATGATGATGTGCTGCCTGTTAGTGGGATGCATCGGTATGTTTGCAGCATGTGGAGCCAACGACAACAATACAGGCAACACACAGAACAATGCAGTGACAGACACCATGAACAATGGTAACAACACGGACAATGGAAACACTGCCGGCACCAATGGCAACGGCACAACCGGTAACAATGCGAATGGTAATAACACAACCGGAAATAACGTCAAGAAAGATGTAGACAATCTCGGAGACGATGTTGTCGATATGGGGGAAGACGTGGTAGATGGTGTGGAAGATGCCGGTGATGCAGTTGTTGACGGTGTGGATGACGTTGTAGATGGTGGCAATAACAATGCCAATAACAACAGCAACGGAGCAACCAATTCCAACAATAACGGCAGCGGACGTTAGAAAGTGAATCTACTTATGACAAGAGAGACTTATTGCAAGATGACTCAGCCGTTTCGGGATCATCCGGAACGCGCTAAGTCGCTACATATGGCAAATAAAATATTGACGGCGATCATATTTGTCGCCTATCCTCTGCTTTTGATCTGGTTGTATGTAAAGCTTCCGGATCATCTGCTTCGTGCAATTCTTGTACCGTTTGACGGCTTCATCGGAGTCAGTGTATTCCGGTATCTGGTGAACCGGAGGAGACCGTATGAGGAATTCGGCGTAGCACCGGTGATCCCGAAAGACACAAGCGGAAAATCTTTTCCGAGCCGGCATGTGTTTTCAGCAGCGATCATCGCATTCACATTTCTTACTATACCGGGGATGACCGGGATCGGAGCAGCGCTTGTAATCTGTGCGGTCGGGATTGCGGTCATACGTGTGATCTCCGGTGTACACTACATCAGCGACGTTGTCGCTGCCTTTGTGGTTGCGATGCTGCTTTCTGCTCTTTATATACTTTAGATTGTTGCGGAACTTCTGTGGCGGCGCTTGGGCGTGGGGATTGTCTCTGGGGGGCGGCGACTCCTAAACGGACACTAGTTATCCAAAATCATGAATTTGCTGAAAATCTCTGCCGTGCTCTTTTCATGATTTCTGTCCGCTCAAGCTTAGACAGTGGCACTCCGAATGTTCGCCTGAACACAGAATGTGTCCGATGGATTTCGTGTCTGCCTTACGTGGGGCATCTTTGTGAAAAAGTGCCCGCGGGTCGTGTTTGCGACCACATAACTTAGTGGCACTCCACAATTCTATGAGGGGAGACATTAACCGAGAGCGGGCACAATCAAATTTCACAAAGTGCCCCTCTTAGGCAGACTAGAAATTTTGAGCACATCTGTGTCAGGTGGACATTCGGAGTCCCGCAGTCGAAGCGTTGCTCGGACATAAAAATTGAGCACGGCAGACACTTTTGCAAATTCAATGATTTTGTCTAAAACCGTGTTCCGTTTAGGAGTCGCCGCCCCCCAGAGACGATCCCCCACGCCCAAGCGCCGCCGCAGAAGTTTAGCAATCTCAATCTTAATTACCCGGAGCGAAGCCCTCCATCGCGCGGAACTGGCGCGGTGTGAGGGCATATTTTTTCTTGAAGGAGCGGTTGAAGTACGAGAGATTTTCAAACCCCGTCTCCTCCGCAATCGCAAGAACCGTAGAGTCGGAGGTCGTCAGAAGACGGGCGGCCATCGTCAGACGGTAATCTTTCAGGTAATCCGTAAATGTTGTGCCCATCGTCTCCTTAAAGTAACGCATAAAATGCGATTCCGAGAATTGCACCTCGGAAGCGATCTCCGCGATCGTAATCTTATCCATGTAGTGATTCTCAATGTATTTCAGAATAATCTTCATCTTATCGAGCGTCTTACGGTTACTGTTTTTGGTGCGATTCGCATCGTGACAGCGGCTGCTTAACATATAGAAGAAGAGGTAGAGCTGGCTTTTGATATAAAGCTCAAACCCTCTTGGCTTCGTCTTGGAGATCTCGTCACATGCATCAATCCCTGCAATAATTTCATCGTAATAAGGATCCTGCGGCGTGTACAGCGTCGGTACATTGAGAGTTCCGTGCAGAAGCGGCAGTAAAAAATCCGTTGCGGTCACATCATTCTGGCGTGGGAGCAGCATGTTCGGATGAAAAATAATATTCTCATACTCCATGCTTTCTCCCGGCTCCTGATAGATCGAGTGAAGCTGTCCGGGCAAGATAAGTACCATACTTGGACCACTCACCGGATACTCCGTGAAATCCACCGTGAGATTGCCACGTCCTTTCTTGATATAGACAAGTTCCACCTCGTCGTGCCAGTGCAGAGGAACCATCGGGAAGTCAAGCGGAATCGAGCAAAGGTACGTATTGTACGGAAAGACGATATCCGCGTGCGTCACATTTTCATGATAATTTTCATACTCTAATATATTCATACTGCAAGCATAGCAGATATAACCCCTTAAGTAAAGAAAAATGATAGAATAGTACCACTTTTGCAACGGATATGACAAGATTATGCTGTATGCAGCGCGTATACTAGGATCATACAAACAAACGTATTGTGTTGGAGGAGAACAACAATGACATTATCAAAGGCTGTATCAAGAAAGTACAACAAGACAATTGAAAAATGCAGTAACGAAGAAATTTATATCGCTTTGCTTGAAATGACCAAGCAGATGGCAGAAGACAAAGTAAGTAACGAAGGAAAGAAAAAGTTATATTACATTTCCGCAGAGTTTCTGATCGGAAAGCTTCTTTCCAACAACCTGATCAACCTCGGTATCTACGAGCAGGTGAGAAGCGAGCTTGAGGCATCCGGCAAGAGCCTTGCTGAAATCGAGGAAATTGAGCTTGAGCCTTCACTTGGAAACGGCGGACTTGGACGTCTGGCAGCATGTTTCGTTGATTCGATCGCTACACTCGGATTAAACGGTGACGGCGTAGGTCTGAACTACCATTACGGATTATTTAAGCAGGTATTTGATCATAACTTACAGAAAGAGACACCAAATCCATGGATCACAGATGAGAGCTGGCTGACCAAGACTGACATCACATATCCGGTACAGTTTGGCGGATTTACCGTACAGTCCCGTCTGTATGACATCGATGTTGTCGGATACAATAATCGTACCACAAAGCTTCGCCTTTTTGACATCGAGACCGTAGATGAGAGCATCGTAGGCGAGACCATCGATTTCAACAAAGAGGATATCGCTAAGAACTTAACACTGTTCTTATATCCGGATGATTCCGATGAGAAGGGACGTCTGCTTCGTGTTTACCAGCAGTACTTCATGGTAAGCAACGCAGCAAGATTAATTCTCGATGAGGCTGTTGCCAAGGGATCGAATTTACATGACCTTGCAGATTATGCAACCGTACAGATCAACGATACACACCCTTCGATGGTAATTCCTGAGTTGATCCGTCTCCTTCAGGAAAGAGGAATCCTGATCGATGAGGCAATCAATATTGTATCGAAGGTTTGTGCATACACCAACCACACCATCCTTGCAGAGGCTCTTGAGAAGTGGCCGATCTACTTCTTAGAGAAGGCTGTACCGCAGCTGATGCCGATCATCCGCGAGCTTGACAACCGCGTACGTGTCAAGGTAGCTGATGAGAGCACATACATCATCAAGGACGGACTTGTGCATATGGCACACATGGATATCCACTACGGATACTCTGTAAACGGTGTTGCTTATCTGCACACAGAGATTCTTAAGAACTCTGAGTTAAATAACTTCTACAAGTTATATCCTGAGAAGTTCAACAATAAGACGAACGGAATCACATTCCGCCGCTGGCTGATGGCTTGTAACCCTGAGCTTTCCGCACAGATCACCGAGTGGATCGGAGATGGCTGGAAGAAGAATGCAAACGAACTTGAGAAGCTTGGCGCTTATGTCAATGACGATGCTGCACTTGAAAAGCTTCTGTCCGTTAAGGCTGGCAAGAAAGCAGATTTAAAGAATTACTTAAAGCAGACACAGGGCTTTGATTTCGATGAGAATTCGATCTTCGATATCCAGGTTAAGCGTCTCCATGAGTACAAGAGACAGCAGATGAATGCACTGTATGTGATCCACAAATATTTTGAGATCAAATCCGGCAAAAAGCCTACCACACCGATCACCGTATTCTTCGGCGCAAAGGCTGCTCCGGCATACATTATCGCAAAGGATATCATCCATCTGATCCTCTGCTTACAGCAGATCATCAACAATGATCCTGAGGTAAGTCCATACCTGAAGGTATTCATGGTTGAAAACTACAACGTAACAATGGCAGAGAAGATGATCCCGGCATGTGATATTTCCGAGCAGATTTCCCTTGCTTCCAAGGAGGCATCCGGAACCGGTAACATGAAGTTCATGTTAAACGGAGCAATCACTCTTGGAACCATGGACGGAGCCAACGTTGAGATCGCTGAACTGGTAGGTAAGGACAACATCTACACCTTCGGTGAGGATTCACAGACAGTCATCGATCGTTATGCAAGAGCTGACTACAACTCAAGAAGCTACTACGAGAGCAATGAGGACTTAAAGAGAGCCGTTGATTTCATCGTCAGCGACACCGTTAAGGCTGTCGGATGCAGCGAGAACCTTGAGCGTCTGTACAACGAGTTACTGAACAAAGACTGGTTTATGACATTCCCTGATTTCAACGATTATGTTGAGACAAGAGAGAAAGCATATGCCGCATATGACAATCGTAAGGAGTGGGCAAAGAAGATGATTGTTAACATCAGCAAGGCAGGATTCTTCTCATCCGACAGAACGATTGCACAGTACAATGAGGACATTTGGAAACTTTCATAGTTTCTTAATGCATAAATAGGGAGAGTATTTTATATACGAAAAGAAGCACAGAGAGCGTGAATTCGCTTTCTGTGTTTTTTTTGTGTATATTGCAGTGATGTATTTGCGTAGGAGGTGTGCTATAGTGGAGACAAGAGAATCAGCAACATGGCTGATTACGGGGAAGAGAGAAGAAAAGAAGGAAATTTTTACAATGAGGGAGATGGTAAGAATTTATGTCATGATTTTGCTATAAAAATGGTATATCTGATATGCAATATCAGGTGAGAACGCTAAAATAACCGTAAACAGGCAAGATAGGATTAATTGGAGGTTATACATGAATTTTGGATATTTTGATGATGACAAGAAAGAATATGTAATTACCAGACCGGACACACCGGCGCCTTGGGCGAACTACTTAGGATCACCGGAGTACGGTGCTTTGATTTCAAATAATGCAGGAGGATACAGCTTTGCAAAATCCGGAGCCAACGGAAGAATCCTCCGTTATGTGTTCAATCAGTTTGACGAGCCGGGAAGATATATGTACATCAGAGACAATGCATCGAAGGATTTCTGGTCTGCATCCTGGCAGCCGGTCGGCAAGGATTTAAGCGAATACAAGAGTGAGTGTCATCACGGTACGGCATACACAAAGATGTATGCAGATTACAGTGGAATCCATTCGGAGGCATTGTATTATGTGCCACTGAATCAGACATACGAAGTATGGAACTTAAAAGTAACAAACACTTCTTCAACGGAGCGTGACCTTACGATCACCGGATATGCAGAGTTTACAAACAACAGTAACTATGAGCAGGATCAGGTCAATTTACAGTACTCACAGTTTATTACCCGCACAGAATTTGAGGGTGACCGGATCCGCCACATTGTTCATGGAAATCTGGACTGGGTCAAGGACGAAGAAGAAGAGGTTGATGACAAGCGCTCTACTTCACGCGTTTTTGCATTGGTCGGTGCAGCTGTTGACTCCTATTGCGGCGATAAGGAAGCCTTCCTCGGAAGATATCACGGATATAAGAATCCGGTTGGTGTGGAAACAGGAAAGCTTTCCGGAGAGATGTGCTACAACGAGAACGGATGCGGCGCTTTATCAACGGTTATGAAATTACAGCCGGGTGAGACAAAAGAGATCGCTTTCATTGTAGGATTAAAGGAAAAGGCAGAGGCAGATGCAATTGTTGCGCGCTATACGGACGTGACAAAGCAGTGTGAGGATGAGCTTGAGGAACTGATCGGATACTGGCATGGACAGCTTTCTCATTTCCAGGTACAGACGCCGAGCAAAGAGTTTGACTCGATGATCAACACATGGAATGCATACAACTGCTTTATGACATTTATCTGGTCACGTGCAGCATCCTTCTTCTACTGCGGACTGCGCAACGGATACGGATACCGTGATACCGTTCAGGATATTCAGGGTGTGATCCATCTTGCACCGGAGATGGCAGTAGAGAAGATCCGGTTCATGTTATCCGCACAGGTGGACAACGGCGGTGGACTTCCGCTTGTAAAATTCACACATAATGCAGGACATGAGGATACACCGGATGATGCTTCTTACGTGAAGGAGACCGGACATCCGGCATACCGCGCGGATGACGCATTATGGCTTTTCCCGACAGTATATAAGTATATTGCAGAGTCCGGAAATCTGGATTTCATTGACGAAGTGATTCCGTTTGCCAACAAGGATGAGGGAACGGTATACGAGCACTTAAAGCGTGCAATTGACTTCTCGATGAAGCATCTGGGACCGCACAACCTGCCGGCAGGACTGTATGCAGACTGGAATGATTGTCTGCGTCTCGGCAAGGATGGAGAGTCAACCTTCGTTGCGTTGCAGTTCTATTATGCGATGTCTATCTTGAAGCTTTTTGCAGCGCATAAGAAGGATGAGGAATATATCGCATTCCTCGATCAGGAGCAGGAGAAGTTAGGCAGGATCATCAACGATCTCTGCTGGAACGAAGATCGGTTTATCCGTGGATTTACGGAGCAGGGAGAGGTCATCGGCAAGAGAACGGATCCGGAAGCCAATATGTGGCTGAATCCACAGAGCTGGTCGGTCATCAGTGGACTTGCCTCGCCGCAGCAGGCAGACGCTGCCATGAACAATGTGTACGAGAAACTGAATACCGAATATGGAGCTATCCTTATGGATCCGCCATATCATACACATGCTTTTGATGGAGCACTCGCAGTCATCTACAATCCGGGTTCTAAGGAGAATGCAGGAATCTTCTCCCAGACACAGGGATGGCTGATTCTTGCAGAAGCATTAATGGGACACGGCGACCGCGCATTCATGTACTTTACGGAGAATGCTCCGTCTGCACAGAATGACCGCGCAGAGATCCGCAAGCTGGAGCCATACTGCTACGGTCAGTTTACAGAGGGTAAGCACAGTCCGCATTTCGGACGTTCGCATGTGCATTGGCTGACAGGTACAGCATCCACTGTTATGGTCGGATGCGTGGAAGGAATTCTCGGTATGCGTCCGGACTTCTACGGACTGCGCATTGCACCTTCTATTCCGAAGGATTGGGATAAGTTTACGGTGGAGAAAGATTTCCGTGGAAAACATCTTCATATTGAGGTGCTGAATCCGGATCACAAGGAGAGCGGCTATACCAAGCTTGTTGTGAACGGAGAAGAGCTTGCAGACAATTATGTTCCTGTCGAGAAGATGACGGATCAGACAGATATCAAGCTTTATTTATAATAGCGTGAGGAGTTTCAAATGAAAAACAGATTTCAGTTTACCGGCAAGAACGGTGAATTTCGCATAACACATTTAAAGCAGCAACATGAATTCAATTTTCCGGTTGCGAATGAAGATGGAATCAAAAGCAGCGTGACACAGAACTTCGGGGGAGACTGTAAATTAGACCAGAATCACTTCCTCTTAGAACCGGTAAGCATCGAGAATCTCCATAACAACCGCAGCACCAGAAATATCTGGTGCACGGTGGATGGAGACAAAAGTTATTCGCTTACGGGGGCATCCGCACAGTGCGAGTATGAGCGTTTTCTAGGAAAAGAAGATGATGTTACACTGGATGCCGGATTTATGTGGCAGGAAGAGAAACGCATCATAAAGGAAGTGAAGCTCGAGGCAACGATCCGCCTTTTTGCACCGCTTGGATATGGCACAGAGGTCATGCAGGTGAAGGTCGTAAATAGGGGAGAGGGTGCAAAGTCGGTACGCATCACTCCTGCGATTCCACTTTATGGAAGAAGTGCGGATAACATCAGAGATCATCGCCATGTGACTTCCCTGTTGCACCGGATCACCACTATGCCAAACGGTGTGTGTTGCAAACCGGTACTCTCTTTCGATGAGAGAGGGCATCAGAAAAATAACATGATCTACTATGTGATCGGCAGTGATGAGAACGGAAATGATCCGGAAAGCTTCTTCCCGACAGCAGAATCTTTTATCGGCGAAAGCGGCACATTTATTGCGCCAGAGGCACTTGCAGAGAAGAAGAAGGGATGTAAGGCTGGCGAGAAGATCGACGGAAAAGAAGCACTCGGAGCGATGTCTTTTGCAGAGGTTACTTTGGAACCGGGCGAGGCAAAGGAGTACATCATTGTAAGCGGAATGACCGAAGAAGTTTCCGAGATTACAAGAACTGCAGAGGCGTTAAAAACAAAGGAACAAGCCGATCAGGCTTTTGAAGAAGCGAAGGAATACTGGAATCGTCTGGTCAACATCTCATTTGAAACCGGAAATCCGAAGGAAGACAGTTATCTGAAATGGATCTGTTTCCAGCCGGTTCTTAGAAGAATTTACGGCTGCTCGTTCCTTCCGTATCACGATTATGGAAGAGGCGGCAGAGGATGGAGAGATCTCTGGCAGGATTGTTTATCCCTTCTGATCCTTGATCCGAAGGAAGTGCGTTCCATGATTCTAAACAGCTTTGCGGGTGTGCGTTTCGACGGAACAAATGCGACAATTATCGGCAGTCAGCCGGGAGAGTTTGTCGCAGACCGCAATAACATCACAAGAGTCTGGATGGATCACGCATTCTGGCCTTTTGTCACAACGAAGCTGTATATGAACCAGACTGGTGATGTAGAGATCTTAAAGGAAAAGGTGTCGTATTTCAAGGATCCTCAGGTGTGTCGTGGAAACAGGAAAGACGCTGAGTGGAATGCGGATTACGGAATGCGGCAGAAGGACGAAGATGGAAATGTATATGAGGGAACGGTCCTTGAACATCTTCTGCTTCAGAACCTGTGTGCATTCTATGAGGCGGGCGAGCATGGTGCGATACGTCTGCGCGGAGCAGACTGGAACGATGCTTTGGACATGGCGGATGCACGTGGCGAAAGCGTGGCGTTCACCTGTGCTTACATTGGCAATCTGAGGGATCTTGCAGACACGCTGGAGACGTACAAAAACATATGTCACGAAAATGATATCCTGCTGGCAAAAGAGATGGAAATCCTCTTTTCCCAGAAGATGAATACCTATGCTTCGAGTGAAAAGAGAAACGAGGTATTAAGCACATATGCGGATCAATGTGTGCATAACATCAGCGGAGAACAGATTCGTGTGGATATCGATACACTTGTGGCGGATCTTCGTGAGAAAGCGGACTGGTATGCGCAGTTCATCAGAAACCATGAGTGGGTTTCGGACGAAGAAGGCAGAGGCTGGTTTAACGGATATTACGATAATTCCGGCAGACAGGTGGAAGGCGTCATTGACGGAAACGTGCGCATGATGCTGACCGGTCAGGTATTTTCCATCATGGGAAATGTGGCGGATGATGCACAGGTAAAATCGATTACAGAGAGTGCAGATAAGTATCTGTATAAAAAGGATATCGGTGGATACCGCCTGAATACAGACTTTAAGGAAGAGAAGTTCGATCTTGGAAGAATGTTCGGATTTGCATACGGCGAGAAAGAGAATGGAGCGGTATTCTCTCATATGACCGTTATGTATGCGAACGCGTTGTATCAGAGAGGCTTTGTGCGAGAAGGCTATAAGGCGTTGTACACACTTCTCGGACAGGCGATGGATCTTGAAGTCAGCAGAATGTATCCGGGAATTCCGGAATACTTCGATGCACAGGGACGCGGAAAGTATCCGTATCTGACCGGTGCAGCCAGCTGGTATATGATGACGGTCGTTACACAGATCTACGGTTTCCGTGGTCTGTGGGGAGATCTCATGATCGAACCGAAGATCCTTTTGGAACAGTTTGATACGGAGGGAAATTTCTCCGCAGAGATTCCATACAGAGGACAGACGTTCTCCGTTGTATATCAGAATCCGGGACGTAAGGAGTACGGCAAATACCAGATCGGAGAGATCTGGATTGACGGAATACTTTACAAAGAAGCGAATGCAAAAAGTGTGTGCATTCCGTTCCGTGAGTTTGAGGGACAGAACACACACACCTTGCGGATCGTATTAAAATAGTGACTACCACGTACTCTTGTATTTGGAACTGCGGTATTGCTTGGGTGTCATACCAATGTAATGCTCAAAAGTCTGGATGAAATGACTCTGGGACGAGAACGAGAGGTAGTTTGCAATCTCAACATAAGTGAAATCGGAAAAGCGCAGAAGATTCTGTGCTTTTTCGATTTTTTTTTCGCGGATATAATCGCTGATCGATACACCGAGATTCTGTTTGAAAAGGCGTGACAGATAGCTTGTGGACAGCGATGTATATTCGGCGAGTTCCTCGACTGTGATGCGCGAACTGATATGTGCATAGATGTAATCGATGCACTGCGCGATCGGTTTGGACAAGGCTGCGTTCTTCTGCAAAAGGCGCATTTTACCAGTGAAATCGAGCGCCATCACATCATGGAGTTCGGAAATCTCTTTCATCGATATGCACGAATCCATATGCAGTATATAGAAGTCACTGAGACGGTAAGCCTGCTCTGTCTCCATCCCTCCGTCGATGCAGTAGCGGGTGACCAAAGCGACCGTAATAACAAAATGATATTTTAAATTGGTCAGGGAATTCTTCGACAGGATTCCCATGCCTTCCGGATTTGAGAAGGCTTCTTCCTGACAGTTCTTCTGTACGAATTCGATATTCCCGTCTTTTACCGCTTCAAAAAATGAATATTCTTCCGATAGTGAGCGGTGTTTTATGTCGGAATCACTGTTTTCCAATTCCTTTTTATACCATTGCGATTCTAGCATGCGATATCCTCCGTGTGATGTGTGTAAAAACGGCTCAGGCAAAAGTCAGAAAAACCTACGGTTTTCCTGACTCGCGAACATTATGTCATGATTTTGATATATTTGCAAGAAATATTGTATTCGGAGGGGAACAAAATCCCTATAATGGAACCATGCTGATGAAGCAAATCATAAGGAGGAAAATACTATGAAAAAGAAAATTGTAAGCACATTATTGTGCGCAACCATGCTTGCAGGAATGCTCGCAGGATGCGGGGGCAAGACAACAGATTCCACAACCGGTGACACAACATCAAGTGCAGATCCTGTCACAGAGGCAGCTGAGCAGGCCGCAGACGAAGGAAAAGTTCTTAACATCTATTGCTGGAACGAGGAGTTCAAGAGCCGTATCACAGCTCATTATCCAGATTATCAGGAAGTAGATGCTACACATGGTAAGATCGGTGATGTAGATGTTGTTTGGAATATCACACCAAACGATGACAATGCATACCAGAACAACCTGGATCAGACATTACTGAATCAGGAGAGCGCAGCAGCAGATGACAAGATCGACATCTTCCTTGTTGAGGCTGATTACGCTTTGAAGTATGTAGATACTGATTACACACTGCCTATCTCAGATCTCGGAATTACAGATTCAGATCTTTCTAAGCAGTATCAGTACACAAAGGATATCGTAACCGATTCCAACGGAACATTAAAAGGTGTTTCATGGCAGGGCTGCCCGGGTGTTCTCTTCTATAACAGAGACGCAGCTAAGGAAGTTCTCGGAACAGATGATCCAGCAGAAGTACAGAAGTACGTAAGCGATTGGGATACATTCAACGAGACAGCTAAGAAGATGAAAGATGCTGGATACCAGATGACATCTTCTGCAAACGATACATACCGTGTATACTCTAACAACGTAACTTCTAAATGGGTAACAGATGGCAAGATCAACATCGATGACAACATTATGAAGTGGGTTGATGACTCTAAGGCACTTGTTGATGCTGGTGAGACAGGAACACATGATCTGTGGTCAGATGACTGGTCAAAGGGATTCTATCCGGAAGGAAAGGTATTCTGCTACTTTGGACCAGCTTGGTTAGTAAACTTCTCAATGGCTGCTGATACAGAAGGATCTATCGGATACAACGGTGGCTGGGGTGCAGCTGAAGGACCTCAGGGCTTCTATTGGGGCGGTACTTGGATCTGTGCAGCTAACGGAACAGATAACAAGGGCTTAATCAAGGATATCATCCTTAAGATGACAACAGATGACGACATCATGAAGGATATCGTTGTTGATGATGATGATTTCGTAAACAACAGCACTGTAATGAACGGACTTGCAGATGGAACTATCATGGGCAAGGATGACAAGCCTTATGAGAGCAAGATTCTTGGTGGACAGAACCCACTTGAGATGTACTGTGCAGGTGTAGCAGATCTCGACTTAAGCAACATTTGTGCTTACGATCAGGGATGTAACGAAGAGTTCCAGAACGCTATGAAGAACTACTTCGAAGGCAAGGCTACAAAGGATCAGGCACTTGATCTTTTCTACAAGGCCGTTGTTGAGAAGTATCCGGAATTAACATATTAGAGGTAATTTTATGAAGAAGAGTAGCGGAGGAAAAGCAGTCAGATACAACAAATGGGGCTACATATTTTTAATCCCGTTTATTGTTGTGTTTGTCATATTTCAGCTGGTACCATTGGTAAATACCATTTATAACAGTTTTTTTGAAAATTATATGTCAGGTCTGACACAGATCGGACCGACATTTGTTGGATTAGATAATTATAAGGCGTTGTTCAACAGCGGAGATGTGTGGGTATATTTCAAGAACACAATGGTTCTCTGGATCATGTGTTTCATCCCACAGATTTTCTTCTCATTGCTGCTGGGAGCATGGTTTTCCGATGTACAGCTTCGGTTAAAAGGCGCCAGATTCTTTAAGACAGTCATCTATCTGCCGAATCTGATCATGGCATCCGCCTTTTCCATGTTGTTCTTTACACTGTTTTCAGACGGAGGACCAATCAACTCACTGCTGATGCAGATCGGATTCATCTCCGAACCTTATAAGTTTTTGTCACATGCCGGAAGTACAAGAGGTCTTATCGCTTTAATGAACTGCCTGATGTGGTTCGGAAATACGACGATCCTTCTGATGGCCGGTATGATGGGAATTGATACCTCATTATTTGAAGCAGCAGAAGTGGATGGCGCCACTTCAACACAGGTGTTCTTCAAAATTACACTTCCGCTGCTTCGCCCTATCTTAGTATATGTAATCATTACGTCACTGATCGGTGGTCTTCAGCTTTTCGATGTACCGCAGATCTTAACAAACGGAACCGGAGATCCGATGCGTTCTACCATGACACTGATCATGTACCTGAACAAGCATCTGTACAGTAAGAACTACGGTATGGCCGGTGCGTTGTCTGTCGTATTGTTTATCATTACGACGATCCTGAGCCTGGTTGTATTTAAGGTGTCAGGCAATGACAAGAGAAAGGGGTAATGAATGATGGCTAAGTTAGATAAAGATACCAAAAAAGGCATGGGTCTTCACGCCCGCAGAGTTCTTGCATACATTGTGCTGATTATTATTTCATTCTTCTGTCTGTTCTGGTTCTATGTCATGTTCATTAATGCAACCAGATCAAAGGGTGAGTTAAAAGCAGGATTTACGGCTGTCCCGAGTCATTTTCTTCTGACGAACTGGAACAACCTTGTGCACGGAACACTTCCAATCTGGTCCGGTATGATCAACAGTCTGATCATTTCCGGCTGCGCGGCAGTGCTTTGTACCTATTTTTCAACGATGACAGCGTATGCAATCCATGCATATGAGTTCAAACTAAAGAAATATATTTATCCGTTCATTCTGATGATCATGATGATTCCGACACAGGTGACTGCACTTGGATTTATCAAGCTCGTCAATGGAATGAATCTGATGGACAGCTTTATTCCGCTGATTGTTCCATCCATCGCATCTCCGGTCGTATTCTTCTATATGAAGCAGTACATGGAGAGCGCGTTACCGATGTCACTGATCGAGGCGGCGCGTATCGATGGTGCGGGTGAGTTTTATACCTTCAACCGCATCGTTATGCCACTGATGAAGCCGGCAATCGCCGTACAGGCAATCTTCACATTTGTAAGCAACTGGAATAATTACTTTACTCCGGCGCTGATCTTACATGATGACAAGAAAAAGACACTTCCGATCCTGATCGCGCAGCTGCGTGCTGCGGACTGGCTGAAGTTCGATATGGGACAGGTGTATGTGATGATCACATTCTCCATCCTGCCGGTAATCGTTGTTTACCTGATTCTTTCCAAACATATTGTACAGGGTATCGCCTTGGGCAGTGTGAAAGGATAATAAAACAACTACATAAGAAATTCGCCTGCATATACGCAAAACTCTTTGTAATATTTTTTAAATTACTTCCCTAAAAAGTTCAATGCATTCAACAACATATTTTTTGCGGATATGCAGGCGGTTTCAAATAAACAGAAAAATAAAATTAAGAAGGAGAAGTTTTTATGAAGAAGGGGTTTTTCAGAAAAACAGGTGCAGTTGTGCTTGCAGCATCCCTTGCGGTAAGCATGGTACAACTTCCGGTGTATGGCGCAACCAACAAGTCGAAGACCATCACCGTATCCAATCAGAAGGAGTTAAATAAGGCTCTCAAGGTAGCAAAAGGTAAGAAAGCGTACTCAATTGTGATCAAGTCCAAAAACAAGAGTACGAATGTCACGATTCCAAAAGGAAATTACAAAAATCTCACAATTATCGTAAAAGGAAATAAAGTAAAGATCAAAAATAATGCGACACTCAAAACGATTGTTTTAGAGTGTAAAGACACGGTATCACTAACGAACAACGGAAGCGTTGGCAAAGTGGAGGTACAGAAAGCAAAAAGCGTATCTTTGTCCGGAACATCCAAGAAAGAGGTAAAACTGGTTGTAGCCGCAGAAGATACCACCATTACAACGAAGATTGCAATTAAGGTTGCATGTACCGATGAAAACGCGAATGTAACCATTCATAATAAATCTGATTCTGTGGTCAAAATCACAGATGCGGACGGCAAGACAACGAAAGTAAAGTCCGGTGAGAAGAGCCAGGTTACTTCGGATGCGAAAGCCGATGACAATAAAGATGATAACAAGGATAATAAGACCGATGAGAAGAAAGATGATACGAAGGACAATCATACATCCTCCGGTTCTTCATCGTCAGGATCATCTTCCTCTCAGACTCCTTCCGGACTCACGGAAGCAGATCTTCTGAAGCAGGGATATAAACTGAAGTGGAAAGACGACTTCAATGGAGACTCCTTAAATAAAGCAGACTGGAATGTGGAGACACATGAGCCGGGCTGGGTGAACAGCGAGTGGCAGGCTTATGTTGATTCTGCCGATAATATTCAGGTCAAAGACGGAAAACTCCTGTTAAAACCGGTTAAGACAGTTGATAAAGACGGAAACGCAAGTTACACCTCTGGCCGTATCAACACACAGGGCAGGCATGATTTCAAATACGGTTATTTCGAGTGCCGTGCAAAGGTTCCGACCGGAAAAGGTTATCTGCCGGCATTCTGGATGATGCCGACCGACGAGAACCTCTACGGACAGTGGCCAAAGTGTGGCGAGATCGATATCATGGAGGTTATGGGACAGGAGACGAACAAGGCATACGGAACCATTCACTATGGTGAGCCGCATGCACAGAGTCAGGGAACATACTCGGTTTCTGCAGCAGACAATTTCGCAGATAATTATCACACCTATGCTGTTGACTGGGAGCCTGGAAAGATTACATGGTATATCGATGGTATCAAGTATCACGAAGAATCCGATTGGTTCTCCGCTAAGGAAAATCAGGGAACGGTTGCTTATCCGGCACCATTTGATCAGCCGTTCTATATGATCTTAAATCTTGCAGTTGGCGGAAGCTGGGTAGGATATCCAGATGATACAACAACTTATGATGATCAGGAATATGCGATTGATTATGTCAAGGTATATCAGAAGGATAGCTACGATGAGAATGTAAAGAAGCCGGAAAAAGAAGTTATTTTTAAAGAAGCCGATACAAATGGAAACTATATTACGAATGGAGAGTTCTCTGTAGCAGAGGATTTGTCGGACGATGTTGACTGGAAATTCCTTACGGCTGAGGGTGGAAAAGGATCAGCAAAAATTGAGAACAAAGAGATTGTAATCTCGACCACAGAGGCAGGAAAACAGGATTATAGCATTCAGCTGGTACAACCAAATCTGCCAATCCGAAAAGGTGGAACATATACGGTTTCTTTTGATGCCTATGCAGATGCAGCACGTACGATGAAGGTTGACGTGTCCGCTCCGGATCGCAGCTTCGCCCGATATCTTGCAGACACGGATGTTGATCTGACAACACAGAAGCAGACTTATACTTATACATTTAAGATGGAGAAGGCAGATGATGCCAATGGTCGTCTTGAGTTCAACCTTGGAAAAACAGTTAGTACAGCAACGGTTCATATTACCAATGTCAAAGTGACCTGGGACGAAAAGAGGGACACCGGAAACGAGAAGACGATTCTTGCAGACGGAAACAGTGTCTATAATGGTTCTTTCCAGGAAGGTGAGAAGCGACTGGGATACTGGGATATTGTAAATGATGCGAACGCATCTGTTTTCGTTACGGATTTAGCAGATGGTCGTCGATTGAAAGTGACAAGTGCAGCAGGAACAGAGAGTGGAAAAGTTCTCGTCGGACAGAAGGATCTTGCTTTGATGAATGGAACAAATTACGTGCTGAGCTTTTCCGCACAGGCAGCAGCTGCTAAGTCAATGAACGTAACGGTTGCGGGCAAAAAATATACTGCTGAGCTTGATAATGCAAAGAAGAGTTATAGCTTTAAATTCACACAGGACTCTGATAACAAAGATATTTCTTTTGATCTTGGACTGGGAACAACGGTATGGCTAGATGATGTCAGAATCGATGAAGATACTTTGATCAAGAATGGAAGCTTTAATGCAGGATTTTCCGGATATGAAGTATATTGTCATGAGGATGCTTCGGAAACACATGTGGTTGACTCACAGACAGAACAGAATGCGGCTGATTTCACCATTAAGAATACTGGTGATGCTGATTGGAAGATTCAGTTGAAACAGAGCAACGTAAAACTTGAGAATGGAAAGTGTTATCGTCTTTCTATGAAAATGAAATCATCATTGGATCGTACTGTATCTTATGCACTTCAGAGAAATGGTGCAGTACATAAGACTTCAAGTGGTGGGGAGGATTGGACCCCTTATTGCCAGAAAACAGTTTCTCTTACAAATGATTATCAGATCTTCTCAAGCACGTTCAAGATGACAGAAGTAACTGATGATGGAACCATTTTTAATATTACAATGGGTGGTGGCAATATTACCCAGCAGCATCGTATCTGTATTGATGATATTGTTCTTGAGGAGATTGATGAGTCTGAACTTGAACCGGAAGTTCGGGGAGACAATCTTCTGAAAAATACAACATTCTCTGATAATGCGAAGAACTGGGATATTAATAGATGGAACAGTGATAGAAAAGAGATGGCAACTACTGAGACTGTGAACGATGGAATTGTATTTCATATTTCAGATGTTGGAACCGCAGATTGGAATATTCAGCTTAAACAAGGCGGAATTAATCTGGAGCAGGGTTGCGATTATCGTCTGGCATTTAAGGTGACATCTACGGAATCTAGAACAATAAAAGTTGGTTTTATGGATAAGAACACTGAAAATTGGTATGGTGGTTCTGATGTTTCGCTTGAAAAAAATAGAGAGAAGAACGTAGTTTGTAAATTTACTATGACGAAAGATACGGATGCAGAGAGCTTGATGCTTATTTCAATGGGCAAGATCGAGGGTGAGGATACTCCAGTATCAGATATTACATTATCAGATTTCTATCTTGAAAAGTTAGAAGCATCTGCCATTACACCGAAACCATTAAATGAAAATCTTTTCAAAAATGCAGAGTTAAATTCAGATGGTGTTTGGGAGACTACAATCTATGGTGGAGCCGAGGGTGATTCAAAAATTGAGAATGGAACCGCAATTTTTCATCTTACCAAATTGGGAACAGATGATTGGGCACCACAGTTTAAACAGGTTGATCTTCAGATTGAGCAGGGATGTACCTATCGCCTTTCCATGAATGTTAATTCTACGATTGCGAGAGATATTATATTTAAAGTACAGCAAAATGGTGGATCATATACAACGTATTTGCAGGAAACAAAGGCATTGTCAGTAGGTGATAATAATATCAATATAGAATTTACAATGAAATCCGCTAGCGATGCAAGAGCTTTATTCTGCGCTGCAATGGGTGCACAGAAGATAAGTGATGAGCATACACTTACATTTTCTAATATGAGTCTGGTTAAAATAGCAGAAGCTATAAATTAGTCAGAGATGTAGGCGCTGTCATACAAAATTGTGTGGCAGCGCTTTTTCTATGCAATCATCTGAATAATTTATGAAATTTTGTCATACAATAAAATGTACATAATTGACAAAACGTACACTTTTGATATAATGGAGGAATATAAAGGAGATGATTGACATGCTAATGGAACAAGCTACTACTGTAAGGAAAGAGTGGAGCGCTGTGTGTGACAGTGTGATTCACAATAAACCAAAATTCATAAAAAGAACACGTGATAAAATGTGGTTTTCTAACCTGGAAACAATGTCGGAGATCTTGTCTGCATATCAGTTTACTGCAAAGGAGTACAAGGAAGATGATGGATCTGTGACATTATCATTAAATGAAATTGATCTCGTTGAAAATGGAAAAGATGAGAATGAGGCGCGTTTGAATATGGGCGAGGCAATTCTCGACTATGCAGGTGAATATTATGCGGAGTACGAATTGTATTCAAGAAGTCCGAATCGGAAAGCACATATTCCATATATCTTTAAGGCATTAATTATGGACGATGCAGAAAAAATAGGAGAGAATATTATTATCAAATGATTTGAAATCGATTTGCAAAGCTTGGCAGGAGAGGAAACTATATGCAAATAAATGAGCTTGGTATGAGGGAAATTACAGAAGAAGAGGCGGCGGATCTTGGCATTGATCTGTCGATGGCCGGAGTATGCAAGACGCTTCGTAAATTAGCCAAACTGGATAGATTGCGTCTGGATGAAGATGAGCATAGAAGTGGACTGAATCAGCATTTATTTCATTACATTGAATATTGTGGAGAGAAGCCACTTGACTATATTAAGGATTACTTATCGAATCTGCAGCCATACATGATCCAGAGGCGAAAGGATCAGGAGAAGCAGAAGTCTTTTATCTGTGTGATTGATAATATGTATCGGGTATCTGTTTACATTAAGGCCGATAAGACATTTGGGCAGGAGGTCATTGTTTCTTTTCATGAGGACAATATCAGGGGCGTTGCAAGAAGCAATGATCTGATCAGAAACAAAACGAATCCGTTAGTCCCTGTTTTTGCCGAAAGTTACGGAAGCATTGATAAGAGTACCGGCAATGTGTCGCTGCATTTACTGGCACAAAGAGGAATGAAGGTTCTTCCCCTTGATGTGATCGGATTCAAATGCAAGGATATGTTTATTGTAAGAGAGGCCGATATCAATCAGCAATTTCTGAATTATTGTAATGAATATATAAGAGATCTGTATACAAGCAATCTCAAACTGGATTTTGATAGTATTGAAATCTTCTCGATGTTACAACAGATCAGTTTTACGAGTTATGGAAGGGATACTTTTTCCAGTATATCCTTGCTGATCGATTCATTGACTACACAAAAGGATGCGATCAGCAGGCAGACTGCCGATTTTGCACTTGTTACATTTGCGCAGTCCCTGAAATTGACAGATGAGCAGAAGGCAGATCTGACAGAGCTTCTGGATGAGAAATATAAAGTCACGAGCATTAAGCGGATTGATGATATATTATATCGTGTGAAAGCTGCGTTACAGGAAAAGTCGATCGATCCGTTTGCGGATGTCGCAATCAAATTAGATAATCAATAAAAAAGGGAGGTGGCTTGCCATCTCCCTTTTAGAATATTAAATAGATTTTCAGAACGGATTGCCCTTGAATTTTCGTAAGGGTCTCCGCAACAGCAGTAACGAAATCACGATCGCCAGATAATCAGAAATCGTCTGCGTATAATTGATACCCTGCAGCCCGAAACCGGCTTTCAAAATGTACAGCAGCGGGATAAAGAACAATCTCTGACGGCAGATGGAAAGAAGCGTTGCCGGAACCGGACAATCCATTGCCTGCATGCTGTTGATCGAGAGGAAAAGAAGACCAAGGATTGGTCCGGTAAGCGAAGTCGCAATGAGCATCTGTGCACCATATCCGATTACTTCCGTATCATTGATAAAACGCTTTTTGTTATTGGCTCCGTAACAGTATCCGAGCAGTGGCTGGATTCCGTTCGTAATTCCCATATGAATAAATACGATCAGCATATAAGCTTTTGTCACAATATAATATTGGCAACTGTTCCGATCATTCCGCCGATCATCGAAGCACGGGCAGCGCCATCGCCTCGTACTGCGTGTCCGAACGAGTTTGAGAAGAAAATAAACGGTGCACCGATTGCAATGTAGAACAGGTAATCCTTTGCATACTGCCAGGTGTTTTCACTGCTTCCGAGAAGCGAAAGCAGCGGATTTATAAAGATCAGAATGAGTATTCCGGCAACAAGACCGAAGATTAAGAAAGCATATGAAAAAGTCAAGTTGTATCCAAAATCGTATCAAATTCTTCGTGCAATTCTTTCATGGAACGTATATAATAGTGTATAGAAGTTGTAATAGACGCAAAATGTAGAGGGAAATATTTTGTGACCATATATAGGGGTGTATATGAAAAAGATTGCAATTGTTGCCGATGGATGGCGCAGATTTATCAATTACGACTGGATCTGCGGATGTAAACGTTACATCAAGGAACACAACCTTGATGCGGAGCTGTATGTCTTTAATTCATTCGGTAATTTTAGTAAGGATGAAAAATATAATGAGGGCGAATACAATATCTTTACGCTCCCGGATTTCAGTGAATTCGACGGTATCATTGTAGAGATTACGAATGTTGCCAAGCGCAAGAATTCCAAGAAGATTATCGACATGATCAAGGCGTCGAATGTACCGGCAGTCTCGCTTCTTGAGAAGATTCCGGGTATGTACCATGCAGGTGTGGATAATTATTCGGCGATCAAAGAACTTGTGGAACATCTTGTCACGGTGCACGGATGCAGGAAGATCAATTACATTGGCGGTCCGCAGTATGTTACGGAGAACCATGACAGAATGCAGGCTTATATCGACGTATTGCAGAGACACGGAATCCTTGTGGAGCAGAATCGCATTCTGCATCGGGATTACGAGGTGATGACCGGTGCGTGGGCGTTCGATCAGTTCATGGAGCAGGGACAGAAGGTGGATGCATTTGTCTGTGCCAATGACAATATTGCAGTTGGTGTGTGTCACCGTGCGGAAGAACTCGGTTATCATGTGCCGAGCGATTTTCTGGTTACCGGTTTTGACGATTTTGACAAGGCATCTTATTTTAATCCGAGAATTACGACCGTATCGTATGTGCGGGAGAATATCGCATACGCTGCGATGGAACTGCTGAATCATGTCTGGAACGGAAAAAATGTGAAGGACAGCTGCTTTGCACCTTCGCACGCGGTCTATCAGGGAAGTTGCGGCTGTAAGGCAAAGCATCCGAAGAAGCGGAGCCAGTATGTGATCAACCACATCTTCAAGGAAGTGAGAGAATCCGATCTGCATGATGAGCTGATGGAGTTGAAACGAGGTCTGCTCGAGTGTGCGAGCTACGAGCAGATGGCGCAGTGCCTTGCCAAATGCCTTTCCGGACTCCGGTGTGAGGAGATGTATGTGTTCATGAACACAGATCTCGTTGAGGCGCAGCAGATTGATGCGATACAGGACAAGGTTGAGGCGGATATCACGGAAGGATATCCGGAAGATATGACGATGCTTTTTGCACACAAAAGCGGAGAATGTTCGGGCAATATCAAGAAGAAAGCGGGCGAACTGCTCCCGGAATTATGGAGCAGGAAGACGGATGGATTCTATCTGTTTGTAGCAATTCATTTCAGAGACCGCGAGGTTGGTTACCTGGTTCTCGGCAATTGTGACTATATGATTGACAATCAGTTCGTGTTTGAGTCATTAAGTGCATTTTCAGAGGCTTTGGAATATCTGCACGGCAAGATTGTGTTAAGGCGTGCCAATAACAAATTGTCGAAGCTTTATATCTTAGATTCGCTAACCGGACTGTATAACCGTATGGCTTACAATGAACTCGCCGAGCCTCTTTTTGAAAAATGCAAAGCGAAACAGACGCCAATGACGATCATGTTCATCGATGCGGATCATCTGAAATACATCAACGATGAGTTCGGTCATGATATGGGAAATATTGAGATTAAGGCAATTGCTGATATGATTCGTGAGAGCTGTCCCGCAGACGGTGTGGCAATGCGCTACGGTGGGGACGAATTCGTTGTGATCTTCCCGGATTGTGATGAGAAGAAGGCAGGAGAGCTGTATGAAACAATGCAGAATACGTTGAAACGTATCGCAGCAGGATACAGCGTTGCTTTCCCAATCGAAGCGAGCATTGGTTATGCTGTCGTAACGGATTACGGGAAACCGTTCAATGAGTATATCAATGAGGCCGATGAGAAAATGTATGCGCACAAGAAGGCGCGTAAGGCGGAACGCCAGTAGATAAAATCCCCAGAGTTTCAGCTCTGGGGATTTTTGTCCGTTTTGGCGAGGTGGGGATGCTTTTTTCATCCATATATGGTAAGATAATTTCAAGTGATTTAAATTTGAGAAAGTGAGAACATAGTATGAGAAAGCGTATAATTTCAGTCATGCTGGCAGCGGTGCTTGCGTTGTCTCTCGGGGCGTGCGGCAAGAAGGATGCCAAGGAACAGGATGCGTACCGCCAGTACGGAATCAACTGTCTGGAGATCGGCAAATACGACGAGGCGATTCAGGCATTTCAGAATGCGTTGGATCAGTCGCTTGGCAAGGTCGGTGAGAAGGAGATTGACATCTGCTTCTATAAAGCAGAGGCACAGTCATTGAATGGTGCCACGGAGGATGCTTTGGATACATATAATGCAATCATTGATTATAATAAGGATGGACGGGCATACTATCTCAGGGGCAACCTCTATTTCGATATGGGGGATCAGGAGAAGGCTTTGGCGGACTATGAGAGCGCAGTCAAGGAGGATAAGAAGGACTACGAGCTGTACATAGGCATCTATGAGTCCATGAACCAGCATGGGCTAGGCGAGGATGGTCAGAAGTATCTGAACGCCGCGATGGAGATCAAGGGTGGCAAGGCGAAGGATCTGTTGTACAAAGGACGTATCAGTTATCTGCTCGGCGATTACAAGACGGCAGAGGAAGATTTGACCAAGGCAAAGGACGGCGGTCAGACGAAGGCTTCCTACTATCTTGCGCAGGTCTATAAGGCAAACGGAGCAGCAGATCAGGCAGATAAATGCGTGAAGGAGTATCTGGATTCCGGTAACGCGACTTCGTATGAACTCTATGATCTCGGTGCAGAAGAGATGGGAGAGGGCAATTATACCGATGCTTTGACGTATTTTAATGCGGCACTTGCGATGGAGAAGGCTCCGAATAAGCAGAACCTGATGAAGAGTGCGATTACAGCGTATGAGTATAGCGGTGATTTTGCCTCTGCAAAAAGTATGCTGGCAGATTATCTGGAACAGTTCCCATCCGATGAGGATGCCCAGAGAGAAAGTACATTTTTGGAGACGAGATAATGGCGGAAACCTATGAAAATGAACAAATCGAAGAGAAAGTAATTCTGGTCGGCATCAGTGAACAGGATGGAGACGACGCGGAGGATTCCCTTGCAGAACTTGCAGAACTGGTAAAGACTGCGGGAGCGGTCGTGGTCGGAACCTTGATCCAGAAGCGTGAGACCATCCATCCAGGAACGTATGTCGGAACCGGTAAGGTCGATGAGATCGCGCAGCTTCTAGCGGCAACCGGAGCGACCGGAATCGTGTGTGATGATGAATTATCCCCTGCACAGATGAAGAACCTTGAATCAATACTTGCAACAAAAGTTATGGATCGAACGCTCATTATCTTAGATATTTTTGCGGCGCGTGCGACAACCAGCGAAGGAAAGATACAGGTAGAACTAGCTCAGCTCAAGTACCGTCTGAGCCGTCTGAGCGGACTCGGCAAATCGATGTCCCGACTCGGTGGTGGAATCGGAACGAGAGGACCGGGAGAGAAAAAATTAGAGATTGACCGCCGACTGATCAATGATCGTATCGCGCAGCTCAACCGTGAACTGAAGGAGGTGGTCAAGCACCGTGATATCACACGCGCCAAGCGTGAGAAGAATGATGTGCCGGTTGTTGCAATCGTCGGATACACGAATGCCGGTAAATCCACGTTGCTCAACCATCTGACCGATGCAGAGGTGTTGGAGGAGGATAAGCTTTTTGCAACGCTTGATCCGACTACGCGTATGCTGGAACTTGACGGACATCAGCAGGTACTTCTGACGGACACCGTCGGATTTATCCGCAAACTTCCGCATCATCTGATCGAAGCTTTCAGGAGTACCCTTGAGGAAGCAAAGTATGCGGATTACATCTTCCACGTTGTTGATGCGTCCAATCCACAGATGGATAAGCAGATGCACATCGTTTACGAGACACTGGATCGCCTGGGCGTCAAGAACAAGAAGATCGTAACACTTTTCAACAAGATGGATCAACGAATGGACGACGAACCGCTTCGGGATTTCCGTGCGGATCACATTCTGATGATTTCTGCAGCACGAAACGAAGGGCTCGACAAGATCAAGGATCTCCTGCAGGAAATGCTTCGTGAGGACAAAGTTTATATCGAGCGCGTGATTCCTTATGCGCAGGCGGGAATTATCCAGCTTGTTCGCGAGAAAGGAGAACTTGTCTCGGAAGAGTATGTGCCGGAGGGAATTGCAATTAAAGCATATGTACCAATGGAAGTATATGGAAAGCTTCCAAATTCGGGTTCGCCACGCTCAGACTTGAGTTCAAACGGACGATACCGGATATAAAATAATCTATGAAAATTAGCAGTAGTTTGTTTATAATCAACGGACTTGGAATAATTTCAATG
>ERZ773224.564-NODE-564-length-52662-cov-6.138023_pt1 | contig 52662 bp, 52 predicted proteins | sample MGYA00580526_ERZ773224 | MGnify/ENA primary metagenome ERZ773224 (study PRJEB29015, sample SAMEA2737743) | human gut metagenome | biome: human gut; feature: human-associated habitat; material: faeces | place: China | collected 2012 ... | reverse complement strand
ATCTAGGACATATATTGCTATATGCCTCAAGCCACGCAGTTCAAGAAGGCGTCGAGCAGACTTAATCTTCTTTGTTAGGTGTTGCTCCAGATGGGGTTTACACAGCATTCTATGTCACCATAGAACCGGTGAGCTCTTACCTCGCCTTTTCATCCTTACCCATACGGGCGGTTATTTTCTGTTGCACTTTCCTTATGGTTACCCACACTAGACGTTATCTAGCATCATTGCTCTATGGAGCCCGGACTTTCCTCTCGTAGTTCCTTTCGGAAGTTACCAGCGACCATTCAATTTACTCTTTAAAAATTATATCACACATTTTCTAATTCTTCCAGCAAATTTTTATATTTTATTAAAAAAATTTCTTTTTCTTTTAAATTAATAGCATTTTGAAGTTCTTCAATCATCATATATGCCTTATTAACATTATATTTACTAATATTTTGGTCATCATTTTTTCCTTTGCTTTTGCCTGTATCCTTATTATTTAAATCTTTCACATCCACACTTATTCTTGCAAAGTTTTGTGTAGCACTATTTATTGAGTCTGTCACACTTTCCCAGTCTTCATTATCCAAAATACTGTATGCTTTAAAAACATCATTTTTAGTTTTTATCACAATTACATCTTTATTATGTGTAGAAAAATCATCTATAAATCCAGCCAAAAAGTTATACAATTCAGACAATTCTTTTAATGTTTCTTGTTTGTTTTCTTCCTTTACTGCTTTTACCAGTTTATCATATTCGTTAGTAAATTTTGCAATATTTTCTTTATTATCAACTGTTTGATGTAAATCTACAGTTATTGAATATAATATTGTATATATTTTTTCTACATCATTTTTTATTTGATTCCAATCAGGTTCCGAATTTTGTGTAAGTATTCCTTCTTTTTTTAATTGATATTGTTTATTTTTAGTTTTTTCCTGTTCAGAAGATGAATCTTCTGAACCTGTTTCACTACTGGAATTTTTTTCAGAGCTTTCTCCAGAACTTTGCCCTGATTTTTGTCCTAATTCCTGACTTGATTTCTTTTCTTCAATATCCGTAGCTAAAATTGTATAATTTTCAAACTTTATATTATTAACCTCATTAAATAAATTTGTAAATTCTTTTTCTAAATATTTTATATCTGCAAAAGATTTTTCTTTTATATCATCATCTTGATTATTTTTAGCATACACTTTATAAATACAAAAAGAAAGTATAACAATTATTAATATAAGTACAATATATGCTAATTTTTTAAATTTTTTCAAATTATTCCTCCTATTTAATTTTATCTTTTATTTTATTATGTACATTTTGATACAAACTATTCCAATTTTGGTTTTATGTATATTTTTTCTTTTACGAATTATACTAAAAGAAAGTACAATTATTTTTAGGATTGGAGAAAAGTATGATTTCAGTAAATTTATATAGTAATAGTTCTAAAGAATTAGAAAAATTTTTAAGTTCTTTTTATAGTTCTTCTTTTAATTTAACTAATGTTTTATCATGGAAGCATTTATATGATAATCCTATAGAAATTGCTGATATTGTTGGTGTATATGCAGATAATTTTAATGATTTTAAAATTATGATGTTGATTTGTTTGGATAAAGGTTTATATATTCATGTTACTAACGAAAATGCTGATAATTTAATAAAATATTTATTTGAAAGATATCCATATTAAAAAAAAGAATTTCTAATAGTTACTTACTACAGAAATTCTTTTTTACATATTAGGAAAGCAATGTAACTTACTTAATATATAAAATTACATTATTAAGTTAATCATTAATTTTCTACATATTTTGTGCAAAATTATTATTCATTTTCTTCACTTATATGTTCTACAGTTTTATCTTCATCTAATTTGGGGTCTGATTCTACTGTAACAGTTTTTTCTAAATTAGATTTTTCTTCATTACACTCATTATTATTCTCACTGTTTCCGTCAAATGGATTTTTATTATCTTCTATTATTTCAACTTCCTTGGCTGGTTCTTCTTTAATTTCTTCTTGTTTTGTTCCGCATTTTGGACAAAATTTTACATCTTTTTCTATTTCTGCAAAACAGTTTGGACATTGTCTTTTATCTTTTAATTCAAGACACTGTTTTAAATTTGAATCAATTTCATCACTTAAAACGTCTATTTTTGTACATTTTTCTTCAATTTCCTTTGAAATATCATATTCACCATCTCTTGTGTGTTTTTGATAAACACACTCTCCTATTTCTTTGTATATATCATTTATTTGTGATTTTAATTCTGATATTTTCATTCTTAATTTAGCCTCTTTTGCCAATTTTCCTGTTTTATCCGCTGTCACTTTGTATGCTTCACTTGCTTTTTTACCTAATTTATCAAAAAATTCCATTTTTATTCCTCCATTCAAATATATAAATATTATTTCAATTTTTTATAATTTTATTCATATTTTTTTATTGTGTTAATAATTTTTTAGAATTTTATTCCATTTTTTTATCTCTTGTCATTAAGTCTTTAACAGCCTCTTGTGGATCAAGACTCTCATACAAAACTCTATAAACTGTCTCGACTATTGGCATTTCAATATTATGTAATTTTCCAAGTTCATATGCAACATCAATATTATCAATACTTTCAATTACCATTCCAACTTCTTTTTTAGTCTCCTCAAGTGATTTTCCTTGTCCTATTAAATATCCGGCTTTTCTATTTCTACTATGCTCACTTAAACAAGTTACTATCAAATCTCCAAGGCCACTTAAACCATAAAATGTTTCTTCTTTTCCACCAAGTTCAACACCTAAACGTACAATTTCTTTTAATCCTCTTGTTATTAATGCTGCAAAACTGTTGTCTCCTAGGCCAATTCCAGCTGCTGCCCCTGAGCAAAATGCAATTATATTTTTTAACGCTCCACCAAGTTCTACACCTTTTACATCATTTGATGTATATATCCTCATTTTTTCTGACATAAATGCATCTTGTACCATTTTTAAAATATTTTGATGTTTTGATGCAATTACAAGTGCTGTTGGTATTGCTATTGAAACTTCTTCTGCATGACTTGGGCCTGATAATGCACCAACTTTTGCTGTTGGCATTTCTTCTAAAATAACTTCGTCCAATGTTTCTAATGTTTCTTTTTCAAAACCTTTTGAACATATTATTATTGGTTTATTTCCAACATACTCTTTATATTGTTTAAATGTACTTCTTGTAAATTTTGATGGTGTAACATGTAAAATCATTTTACTATCTTTAATTACTTCTCCAAAATCGGTTGAACACATAATGTTCTCTGGTAATTCAACACCAGGCAAAAATTTGCATTTTCTTTCATTATTTATTAAGTCTCTTTCTTCTTCCATAAAAGACCATATCTTTACATTGTTACCTACATTTGCTAAATGTACTGCCAATGCAACTCCCCAACTTCCACTTCCTATTATTGCAATATTCATAAATTTATATTACCTCCTTTATCTTATGTGCCCTCAAATGGACATTTATTGTTATACAATTCGCTAATTATAAAATGTTACCATTTATTTTGTATTTTTAAAACTTAATTTGTTTTCTGTTCCATTTAAAATTCTTTTAATATTACTTCTATGATTATATAAAACAATTATAGCCAATATTACACTATAAACAAAATAAACCCTACCACTTTTGCCATCTGTTAAAACAGTATAATGTTGATTTATGAATAATGTTAAAACAGGAAATAAAACTGCTGCCGCACATGATCCCAAAGATACCATTCTTGTTAATGCCATCAAAACAACTGCAAATACTAAACAAATTAATCCTATTTGCCAATTACTTATAAGTAAAACCCCAAGTGATGTTGCTACACCCTTTCCACCTTTAAATCCAAAAAATATTGGAAATGTATGTCCTAAGACAACTGCGATACCTGCAATTTGTAAAAGCAATTCTCTGTCTAAATTTTTTGCTATATTTCCAACTATTATTGCAATTACTATAGAAATAACTCCTTTTAAGATATCACATATTAATGTAATTGCTGCTGCTTTTTTTCCAACTGAACGCAACATATTAGTTGTTCCTGCATTTCCACTTCCTTTTTCTCTTACATCAAATCCTGCCATTTTTTTGCTTAATAACACTGAAAAATTTATGCTACCTATTAGGTATGCTATTATTCCTACTATTATATATATTGCCATTTTTTAACCTCTCTTTCTATTTTTCAACTACTCCTTTTCACCTTTTTCTCTAACAATAATTCTAACCGGTGTACCTTCTAATCCAAACTCTTTTCTTATTTGATTTACCAAATATCTTTGATAAGAAAAATGGAATAATTGTTTATTATTAACAAAAATAACAAATGTTGGTGGCTTTGTAGAAGCCTGTGTTCCATAATAAATTTTTAATCTTCTTCCCTTATCTGTTGGTGGTTGAACAATTGCTATTGCCTCATTTATTACTTGATTTAATACTGATGTTGACACTCTTAATGCATTTTGTTTTGCAACATTATTTATCATATCAAATAATTTATCAACCCTTTGACCAGTTTTTGCAGATATAAAAATCATTGGTGCATATGATAAATATGATAATTTTTCATAAACTTCTTTTTTGTATTTTTCTAATGTTCCTGTTGTTTTTTCGTATTCATCCCATTTGTTTACAACAATTATAACACCTTTTCCTGCTTCATGAGCTTCACCTGCAATTTTAGCATCTTGGTCTGTAACGCCATCATTCGCATCAATCATCATTAAGCATACATCTGCCCTTTCAACCGCTAATAAACTTCTTTGAACACTATATTTTTCTATTTGTTCATTTACTTTTGCTTTTTTTCTAATACCCGCTGTATCTATTAAAATATATTTTCCATGTTCATTTTCAAATGGTGAATCTATTGCATCTCTAGTTGTTCCTGCAATATTACTTACAATTGTTCTTTTTTCTCCTAAAATTTTATTTATTAAAGAAGATTTACCAACATTTGGTTTTCCTATTATAGCAACTTTGATGATTTCTTCGTCATCCTCTGATTCATCTTTTTCTGGAAAATGTTCATATATTGCGTCTAATACATCACCTATTCCTAAAGCATTTGATGCTGATATTGGATATGGGTCCCCTAATCCTAAATTATAAAACTCATATGCTTCTTGTCTATCTTTTTCGTAATTATCTGCTTTGTTACATACTAAAACAATGTGTTTTCCAGACTTTTTAAGCATTAATGCAATTTCTCTGTCAGCTGCTGTTACGCCTTGCCTAATATCTGTTAAAAAGATTATTACATCTGCCATTGATATTGCTAAATTTGCTTGTTCTCTCATTTGAGATAATATGATATCTTCTGATTCTGGTTCGATACCTCCTGTATCTACTAATGTGAACTTTCTTCCACGCCAATTTGTTTCTGCATATATTCTGTCTCTTGTTACGCCTGGCGTGTCTTGAACTATTGATATTCTACTTCCTGCCAAATAATTGAAAAACGTTGATTTTCCTACATTTGGTTTTCCTATTATTGCTACTATTGGTTTTGCCATTATTTTTCTCCTTTCTTTTATTTTTATCTATTATTATACTTTTTTATAATATTTTTTCTTAAGGCATAAAATTGTATTTTTCAGTTTTTTTGCTTTTTTAATATCTATATTTTACTATATTGACTCAAAAATTGCAAGAAATTGTTAAAATACTATTTATTTTTTTTAAATTTTATATTATAATATAATTTGTCACTATATAGTCTTGTATTTTTATAGGAGTTAAAATGGAAAAAGACATTATTACTTACTGTTTAATTGCACTACTAGGATTATTATTTTCAATAGTAATGTATCTAATTATGAAGTATAAATCTTCAAAAAGTAGTCAAAAATCAAAACAAATAGTAAAAATAACATTTATTTTTGTAATTCTTATGAGCATCACCTCAGCCTTTGTTTTTATTTTTAGCATTTATAACTTTGTTGAAAATGACCTAGGTTTAGAGAGAATAGTAAAAGGCCTCTTCTAAGGCCTTTTTTCTTTTACTTTATAAATAAACTTTTAATTTTCTTAATAACATAATGGCTTCCACCACTACTATTATTTTGAGTATTTTCAACCATACCTATAATAAGCATATCATTATCATTATTATTGACTGTAAAGCAATCAAACCAACCCAATGTACCACTTTCAGTATCTGTACTAGAATTTTTCAATTCTGCAGTTCCAGTTTTTCCAGCAATAGTAACACCTGGTACTTTCATATCAGTTGCAGTTCCCTCTGGATTTTCTACAACCTGAATCAAGTCATCCTTCACTGTATTAGCAGCCTCTGATGTAAACGCATTTTCTTTTAAATATTCTGTATTTCCTGTTTTATATTCTATATATGGTTTTACCATATTTCCGTTATTTGCAAATGCTGAATAAATTGATGCCATATGTATTGGATTTACAAGTATATTACCTTGACCATATCCTGAATCGGCTAATTGTTTTTCATTCATATCTGCTTTTTCAGAATTTGAATATTGTGATTTTTTGAATGTTAACGGAAATCCTATTGTTTTATCAACATCTTCATTAAATCCTAATTTATCAAGTCCTGAGCAGAATGTATCTTTACCAATTTGCATTGCTGCTTGACCAAAGAATATGTTGTCAGAATGTATTAAAGCATTTGCTACATTTTTAGGTCCGTTATACGCAGTTAGTGTTGTTATATAAACATCTCCCCAACTTGAATTTTTTTGCCATTTTAATCCTGAATAATTAAATGTTGTATCTGTTGTTAATTTTCCACTCGTTAACCCTATTGCAGCAGTTATCGGTTTAAAAGTCGAACCTGGGCAATAACTTTGTAAAAATCTATTATATAATGGTTTACTTTCATCGTTATTTAATTCTTCCCATTTTGAAGATGTCATGCCTAACACAAAATCATTTGAATTATATGATGGTGTGCTTACTGTTGCAAGTAATTCACCTGTTGTTGGATTCATAACTACAAAAAAACCTTTATCATTTTTCATTTGACTATATAAATTTTTTTGTATTCCACTATCAATTGTTAATTTGACATCTGTTCCATCTTTTTTATCTTGAGTTGCTAAGGTTTTTAATTTATTACCATTTTCATCTGCTATATAAATTTCCGTTCCATCAATACCTCTTAAAGTATCTTCATATGCTTGTTCTAAACCTGCTTTTCCAATAATACTACTTGAATTATATCCTTTTCCTTCTTTTTGTTTTAATTCTTCTGCACTAATTGCTTGAACATATCCAATCAAATGTGCGGCCTCTTCTCCAAGTGGATACACTCTGGCATCAACACTTGTTATTTTGATTCCTGGTATTTCTAACAATTTACTCTTTAATTCTGTATTATCTGCAGAAACTTTTTTGATTGGTACAAATGTATCATCTTTTACATAAGATGCAGATATTTGTGTATTTATATAATCTGTTGAAACACCTGTCAATTCTGATATTTTGCTTATATTTTCTGTTTTATTTTCTCCTAATTTACCTGGTACAATTCCAACACTTGAAATACTTCCATTTTGTGCAAGTTTTGCCCCATTTCTATCTAAAATTTCTCCTCTTTTTGCAGATAATGTAGAAACCCTTACTTTGTCTGTATTTCTTAATTCTGGAAAAATCATACTAGATGTCCAACTTATTTTATATTCCTTGTTTTCCCTTACTAATTTTGCTATATTTTCAAAACTAATTGTTCCTGCTGATGTAGACATACTTTCATTATATTTAATGCTATATGTTTTGCCATCTTTTGTTGTTTCAGATGGTGTAACTTTTATGTCATATGCATCAATTCCTTCATATATATTTTTGTTTCTTTTTATGAAGTCTTCCTGTGATATTTGTGTTTTTGAATATTCAGAAATCATATTATACATTTCTTCATATTTTTGTTCATTTAACAATGATATATAAGCACTTAGTGCTTCTTCTGGCTTTGGAGTATTTCTATTTACTATATATAATGCTCCAACAATAATTGCTATTACTACTATTATTACAATTGCAAATATTACTATTTTTTTGTTTTTCATATAATCACATCTCCTTTTGGAAGTATAATATCATATTAATTTTTACAAATCAAGATTAAATCCACTCTTTATATTTTTTGATATAGATTCTCTTTGCAAAAGAAGCAATAATACAATACAAAAATGTAACAACAAAAATCATAAACAAATATTTTGCACCAATAGGTACAAGTCCAATAGCATTGCCCAAAGTTGTAAATGGCACAACAATACCAACTAATATCAATAAAATTGATGATGCATATACATATTTATGAGCATTACTTTGAATAAATGGAACTTTAGCAGTTCTTATTATATGCATTCCAATTAAGTTTGAAACTATGCTATAAGTAAACCAAATTGTTTGAAAATGTGATACATCTCTTAATCTAAATACAAACCATAATGTTAAAAATACAACAATGTCAAATGCTGAGCTTACAGGTCCCATAAATAGCATAAATCTCTTTAAACTCTTTATATCTAGTTTCTTTGGTTTTTCTAACTGTTCTTTGTCAACATGATCAAATGGTAATGTCATTTGTCCAAAATCGTATATTAATCCTTCAACTAATAATTGAATTGGTGTTTCCGGTAAAAATGGCAAAAATATACTTGCTACAATTACAGATACAACTTCTCCAAAGTTGAAACTTGTTGCCATTTTGATATATTTCATTAAGTTTACAAATGTACGTCTTCCGTTCTTCAACACCGTCTAGCAATACATTTAAATCTTTTTCAAGTAAAATTATGTCTGCTGATTCTTTTGCAATATCAACCGCTGTATCTACAGATACACCTACATCTGAGTTTGTCAATGACGGACTGTCATTTATCCCGTCTCCCATATAGCCGACTACATTTCCATTTTGTCTTAATAGTCTTACAATTCTAGCTTTTTGTATTGGAGAAAGTTTTGCGAATATATTTGACTTCTTTAATAAACGTATTACCCCAATGTCTGGAAGTTTTTCAATTTGGCTTCCTAATACAATATTTCTAGAATTTATTCCTACTTTTTCGCATACACATCTAGTTACATCAGCATTATCACCAGTAAGAACTATAACTCTAATTCCTGCTTTATTTAGTCTTTTGATAGATTCTTTCGCACTTTCTTTTGGCGGGTCTAAGAATCCTATAAATCCAAGCAATATCATATTTTTCTCGTCTGATACTTCAAAATTTGTTCTGTTTTCCATATCATTTTTTTGGCAAACCGCAACAACTCTTAACCCTTCTTTGTTTAATTGTTTACTGATTTTTTTGATATTGTCTTTAATTTCTTTTGTTATTTTGCTAACTTGTCCTTTATAGTCAACCATAGTACAGATGCTCAATATTTCTTCAACTGCACCTTTTGTAATTAATTGTCTTTTTTCTCCATCTGATACAATAACTGATAAGCGTCTCCTAGAAAAATCAAATGGTATTTCGTCAATTATTTTATATTTTTCTGTAATTTCCATTAAATTATTTTCAGAAGCTCTTTTTATTACCGCTTCGTCTATACTTCCTTTTAATCCAGTTTGAAAATACGAATTTAGAAATGCGTGTTTCAAAACTCTTATATCTTCATCACCATTTATGTCCAAATATCTTTCAAGTACGATTTTATCTTCAGTCAATGTTCCTGTTTTATCTGTACATAAAATGTTCATTGCTCCAAAATTTTGAATTGAATCAAGTTTTTTAACAATGGTTTTCTTTTTTGACATTCTTATTGCACCTTTTGATAAACTTGATGATAAAATTACTGGCAATAATAGTGGTGTTATACATATTGCTATTGCAACTGCAAATGTAAATGCTGTTATAAATTCATGTTTTTCAACATTTATAACAAATACTAATGGTATCATAAACAACATAAATTTTATTAACAATCTACTTATGTTTTCAATTCCTTTTTGAAATGCTGTTTTGGCTTTTCCAGCAGTTATTGTGTGTGCTATTTTCCCAAAATATGTTGAATCTGCAGTTTTTATTACAACACCTTTTGCTGAACCTGATACTACATTTGTTCCCATAAAACAAATATTATCAAAATCTGATATGTTATCAATTTCGTCTTCTTTATCTTCTAATTCTACAGTTTTCTTAACACTATCAGATTCACCTGTTAAAGATGATTGTCCAACATACAAGTCTTTTGCTTCAATTACTCTTAAATCTGCTGGTATCATGCTTCCTGCAGATAATACAACAGTATCTCCAATTACTACATCTTTAATTGGAATATCTATTTTTTTTCCATTTCTAATTACAGTTGTTTTTGTTGCAACCATTTTCTTTAATTTTTCTGCTGCTTTATTTGACCTATATTCTTCAAAGAAATCTAATAAAGTACTTGCTATTACTAATATTGCTATTACTATAATATTTGCATAACTTGGTGCTTCAGCCAAAATCACGTCTGTATAAATTAATATAAGTGCAATTCCAATTAATATGCAATTAAATGGTGTGACCAAACTTTCCCAAAAATAGTTATACCACTTTTTAGGTTTTGCTTGTCTAATTTCGTTTGGTCCTAATCTTCGAAATTTTTCTTCTGCTTCTTCGTTTGTTATTCCGTTTTCTGTTATTTTGTATTTTTTTATAAACTCATCTTTACTTATTTTGCTTTCACTTGCATACATTTTATTTATATTTACATCTTCTTTGGTATTCGCCATTAAAAATCACATTCCTCTCTTATAATATTAAAATTACAATTTACTTCTATAAATGAATATTTATAATTAACAATATATTATTAATTTATAAATATTTTTTACTGTAAATTGTAATAATATTTTCTATACTATTATGGCACATTATTTTTCAAATAATACAATTTGATTTTGTTTTAAACTTTTTTGAACATCAATAACCCTTTGATTTGAAGAGCCTTTCCACTTTAAAGTAGGATTATGTAATTCGTCAACATATTGTCCATCAACTAAAACATCCAAATATTTAGCAACTTCTTTATCTTTTAAATCTTTATCAAATTTAAAACCTGACCACGCCCATACACTTTTGTTAGGATATTTTGCTTTAAATGCTTTAGCTAATTTTGTAGTGTTTTCAATATTTCTAGGATGCATTGGTTCACCACCTAATATTGATAGTCCTTCAATATTGTCATTATCTGATAATTCCAATATTCTATCTATTGTTGCATCTGTAAATTCTTTCCCGCCATTAAAATCATGTGTTTCTGGATTGAAACAGTTTTTACAGTTGAATGCACAACCTTGCATAAATATTGATACTCTTACTCCTGGTCCATCTGAAATGTCCATTTTTCTAATTTTATTATACCCCATTTTATATCATCCTTCTTTTGTCCATTTCAAGACGGTTCTGCTTTGAATCAGGTTTCAAACATAACCGTCCCAAAAAAAGACTTTTTATTCATCATCTTTATTATCAATGTGTAAAACTCTTTCTTTTATTTCTTGAGTTCTTCCTTTATTCCAGAAATTACTTCCAATATAACCACAAGTTCTTCTTGCGACATTTAATGTATTGTGGTCTCTGTTTCCACAATTTGGGCAGTACCATTCTAGATTATCATCAATTAAAATTTCTCCATCATATCCACATTTTTGGCAATAATCTGATTTTGTATTTAATTCTGCATACATAATATTGTCATAAATAAATCTGATTATTTGTAGAACAACTTCTAAGTTATCTTGTAGGTTTGGAGTTTCTACATATGATATTGCTCCACCTGGACTTAATTCTTGGAATTGACTTTCTAATTTCAATTTAGAAAATGCATCTATTTCTTCAAATACTGGTACATGATATGAGTTTGTTATATAGTTCTTGTCTGTTATTCCTTCTACAACTCCGAATCTTTCTTTTAAACATTTTGCAAATTTATATGTTGTTGACTCAATTGGTGAACCATAAACACTGTAATCAATATCTTCTTTTTCTTTCCACTCTTTGCATTTTTCATTTAATTTTTTCATTACTTCAATTGCAAATTCTTTTCCTTCTCCGTTGTCTGTGTGGCTCTTGTCTGTCATATATTTAACACATTCGTATAAACCTGCATATCCAAGTGATATTGTTGAATATCCACCATGTAATAATGGATGAATTGGTGCTCCTTTTGGTAATCTTGCAAATGCTCCATTTTGCCATAAAATTGGTGCTACATCACTTGTCACTTTGCTTAATCTCTCGTGTCTAGCTTGTAATGCTCTATGGCATAATTCAAGTCTTTCATCATATATTTTCCAGAATTTATTTCTGTCTTTTCCAGATGTTAATGCAACATCAACTAAGTTTATTGTTACAACACCTTGGTTAAACCTTCCATAATATTTTGGTTTATTTGTTTCTGGGTCTACATATGGTGTTAAGAATGAACGGCAACCCATACATGGATAACAATGTCCTTCTCCATTTTTGTCAACTTTTAATTCTTTCATTTTCTTTTCTGATATATAATCTGGTACCATTCTTTTGGCAGTACATTTTGCTGCAAGTTCTGTTAAATACCAGTATTTACTGTTTTCGTTAATATTGTCTTCTTCTAATACGTATAACAATTTTGGAAATGCTGGTGTAACATATACACCTTTTTCATTTTTGAATCCTTCTATTCTTTGTTTTAAAAATTCTTCTATAATCATTGCTAATTCTTCTTTATACTCATCTGTTTCTCCTAAGTACATACATACTGATAAGAAAGGTGCTTGTCCATTTGTGTTTGTCATTGAATTAACTTGATAATTAAATGTTTGAACACCGTCAGATACTTCTTTTCTTGTATCTTGTTTTGCATAATCTTCACATTGTTTTTCTGTTAATCCTCTGTCTTTGTATTTTTTATAATATTTATCATAACTACTTTTTACAAATGGTGCTAAATGTGATAATGATATTGTTGCTCCACCATATGTTGATGATGTAACACCTAAAATTATTTGCGTTGCTATTGTACATGCTGTTATAAATCTGTGTGGTTTTTCTATCATAACCCCATTCATAATTGTTCCATTTTGTAGCATATCTTCTAAGTTTATAAGTTCACAGTTTGTTAATGCATTTTGTGCAAAATAGTCTGCGTCGTGGAAATGAATTATTCCTTCATCATGTGCTTTTACTATATCTTCTGGTAATAAAAATCTTCTTGTGATATCTGTGCTTGTTATTCCTGCTAGGTAATCTCTTTGTGTTGTTACAACTGTTGCGTTTTTGTTAGAGTTTTCGTTATTCCAGTATTCACTTTCACCTTCAATTAATTCTTTTATTGATTGGTCTGTTGTGTTTGCTTTTCTAACTAATGCTCTTGTGTATCTATATGTAATATATGTTTTTGCTAATTGATATTTTTCTAATGACATTAATTTTTGTTCTATTATGTCTTGGATATCTTCAACTAATATTCTTGATTTTTTTAAATCTTCAATATAAGTTATTATTTCATCAATTTCTGCATCTGTTGCTTTTTCTTTTCTTGATACTTCTTTGTTAGCCTTTTTTATTGCTATTCTGATTTTTTCTGGATTATAATCTACTATTGATCCGTCTCTTTTTATGATTTTCATTTCCATATCCTCCCCCTTGATTAAGTATGCACCTATTATATATCATCCGGAAAGTTTTTCTGTTGCAATTGCAACATTTTATGAAAAAGATTTTTTTGTATTTTTTTGTTGGCTTGGCTCTAGGCTTTTTTCTTTTGTTACATTTTCGTTACATTTTTTGTAACGAATTCTGTAACCTTAAAAAATTATGATAACACAAAAACAGGATATAGAGTTTTATCTCTTTTATCCTGTATTTTTTACCAGAATATTAAAAATGTTAAGAATGTTCCCCAAACTACTTGCTCTCTTGTTAAATCTTTCAACATTTCGGGTAATTCTCCTTCTTCCTTTTCATCAACAAATTTCATTTCGTAATAATCTACATCTTGTACTTTAAAGTATTCTTCAAAATTTCTTGTTTCATCATCTCTCATTGTAGATACATCTATGTATTTACTTCCTAAGAATGTATCTCTTTCTGAGTATAAATCTATTCTTAAGTATTTATTTGTAATTTTATGTTCTGAACTATTGTAAACACTGCCTTTTATACGTCCATTTATTTTGGTTGCTTGTGCTTGATACACTGTTACTTGTGGCAAATTGTCCTTTCTTCCTATATTTTGATATGTTGTTTCTAAATTTAAATATATCAATATGTTTGAAAAAATGTAAAATAGTATTATCCACATCGCATATTTAAATAACGTTTTCATTCTATCCATGTTACTTCTCCTTTTATTACTTTATGTTGTTATTATAACAGAAAAATATTGAAATTTCAATATTTTGGATAGATTTAAATAATTTTGAAAATTAGTAGAACAAATCATATTATGATTTATTAACCACAAAAGAGGATACTCATTGAATATCCTCTTTGTTTGAAAGTACTTTAATTAATAGACGTTGAAATGTGTTTTATAATGTCCTTCAATATTATATTCGGGTCATACAACAACGCAGCAAGTTGCATATCTTTTTGTTTTAAAAGTTCTATATCTGCACCATTTTCCAATAACACTTTTATTATTTTCAGATTTTTGTTTTCTATTGCAGCCTCAAGAAGAACTTCATTTTTCTTCGTTTCCTCATCCGCATATTTAATTAAGATTTTTACAATTTCTTCATATCCTCCATTTATTGCATCAAGAATGAGCGAAAAGTAATCCATTCCAAACGTGCAATGTTCTATCAGTAGTTTAACTAATCCTATATTTCCACAATTTACGGGTTTCTCCAAAAGATCAAGAGGCCATGCTTCCAGTATATTTGCTCTATTTTCAAGTAATACTTCTACAATTTCTTTATTTTCTTTTTTTATTGCACCTAACAAAAGATCCCGCGTATAACATTCTGCTATATTTGCTCCTTTTTTCAACAACAGTTTTACTACTTCTATTTTCCCACTTTCAATCGCTCTATAAATAACTAGATTATGCCTCGCTTCTACATCTGCTCCTTTTTCAAGTAATAATTCTATAACCTCATTATTTCCTCTCTTTGCCGCTATAATAATAGCTTGATTATCATCCGCTGTTACATCTGCTCCTTTTTCTATAAGGAATTTTACTAGATCTGTATATCCGCCTTCTACTGCTAATTGTAATACTTCATTCAAGGTATTTGTTGAATATGCACCCAAATCCACTAATTGCCGTATAATTGCCATATACCTCTCTTGACTATTTTCTTTCATAATAGATACCTCCAAAATTCTTTGTTTGTATTTTATTACCTTTTGCTACATTAGCATTATACATTATGTTATGTTGATTGTCAAATTTCAATTTCTTTCCCCAAATAAACAGAATAAATATAAACCTTCTCCACCTTTGTACCCAAAGCACTCTCTAAAGCCTGTTTATACAAATTCAATTGACTCTTATATTTTTCAACAAGTTCAAATTCCTTACCACTTTCAACATAATCAGTCTTATAATCAACCAAAACAATTTGCCCATTTTCATTTACAAAATATAAATCTATAATACCCTGAACAAGTATATTTTCCTTTATATCCTCATCATAAATTTGACTTGCTAGAACATTAATATAAAATGGCTTTTCTTGATAATATTCTTTGGCATTTTTTAATTGTTTCCAAATCTCTGATTTTGTAAATTGTAATATTTTGTTTGGATTTATTGCTTGCTTTTCTTTTTCTGTTATTATTTTATTCATTTCCAAATTTTGTATTAATGATTTTATTTTTTCTAAATCATAATCCTCTTTTGGATTTAATTTTTGTAGGCATAAGTGTGTAAGTATTCCTTTTTGTGCTGATGTTATTTTAGTTTCTTTTTCATCTTGTAAAAACTTAGGCTTTTCAAAAGTAACATTTGCTTTATCAGTATTGTCATTATTTTCACCTGTCTTGTCGTTTGTTTCTGTAAATTCTTCATTATCTAAACTCTCAAAATCAACTCCCAATTGTTTTTGTTTCATTTGCTTGATTTTTGTAACTGAACTTTTTGTTGGAATATCAATAGCCAATTTATCAGGATATTCATATTCAATTTGTTCCTTAATTTGATTTATATCCTTTTTATTAGAATTTTCATTTAACATCTCAATTACATTTTGAGATGTATTTTCTTGCTCATTTTCTTGTTTTTTATTTTCCAAAACGCTACTTGGTTCTATCCTATTCAATTCAAGCAAATCTTCTGTATTAGACTGTTCATACAAATATACAAGCAATATCCAATCTAAATAGTCTTTATATTTTTTTACCAAAATAGGATTTATTTTTCCATTTTTTCTTGCATAAATATTTTTTTGTTGTTCAATATCTTCTAATTGTTTTGAATAATCTTTAGAAATTCCTGTTATTATTAATTTTTCTTTTGCTCTTGTTAAAGCAACATACAAAATCCTCATTTCTTCCGAGATATTTTCATTTCTAATAACGTTTTTTATTGCTTCTCTTGTTAAAGTATCATATTGAACTTGTGCATTGTAATTAATATATTTAGCACCTATTCCTAGGTCTTGATGCAATAGAACCGGATTTTTTCTTATATCTTGTTCATTGAATTGTTTATTTGTATTTACCAAAAATACAATTGGAAATTCAAGTCCTTTACTCTTGTGAATACTCATTATTCTAATAACATCATCATTTTCACCTATTATTTTTGCAGAACTTAAATCACCTGAATTAATTTTTAATTTTTCTATAAAGTTTATAAAATTATATAATCCTTTAAAACTGGCAGTTTCATATTTTTTTGCTCTTTCAAATAATATTTTCAAGTTAGCCTGTCTTAAATTACCGTTTGGCATTAGTCCAACATAATTGTAATATCCTGTGTCTGAATAAATTTTCCAAATCAATTCGTCTAATGCTAGATATTCTTGTTCTTTTCTCCATGTATCAATTTGATTTAAAAATTTTTCTATTTTTTCTTTTAATTGTGCATCAACATCAACTTTTGCTTTTTGCATACAATTGTAGAAATTGTCATATTTGTCTGATAAACGAATTTCCACAAGTTCATTATCTGTGAACTTTCCTATGTTTGACCTTAAAACTGTTACAAGTGGAATGTCTTGCATAGGGTTGTCTATTATTTTTAGTAAACTCATAATTGTTTGAATTTCTATTGAGTCTAGATATTCTTGGTTACTATCTGCAAATACAGGCATATCAAGTTTTATAAGTTCTTGTTCATATATACTTGCCTTGTCTTTTGTGGACCTCAATAAAATTGCAATATCTTTGTATGTTATATCTCTAAATATTTCTTTTTTTCTGTCATATACTTGATATTTGCTATCTATTAATTTCTTTATTTTATCTGCAACATATTTTGCTTCAATTTCAATATTTTCCAAGTGTTCTAATTCTTCTTCATTTTCTCCATCATTATCGTCATAATCTGAATTTTCATAATATTTATTTGAGTACTCTTGGCTATCTTCTTCGCTTTCTTCCTCTGTTTTTACATCTATTATATCAATTTCTGTTTTTAAATTTTGTTCTATTTTTTTGTAATCTTCTGCACCAAAATTCAAATACTCATCTTCGTTATAGTCAACTTCCCCTAATTTTTCACTCATAATATCTTTAAAAATTAAGTTTGTAAAATCAAGTACATTATCTCTACTTCTAAAGTTTTTGAATAGTTGAATCTTTCTTCCTGAACAATTTGGGTCTGTTTCAACTGGCTTGTAATTAGAATATTTATCTAAAAATAGTTTTGGCATTGCCTGTCTGAATCTATAAATACTTTGTTTTACATCCCCAACCATAAACATGTTATTTCCCCTAGAAATTGAAGATAATATAAATTCCTGTACAAGGTTACTGTCTTGATATTCGTCAATTGCAATTTCTTCAAATTTTTCTGTGTATTTTTTTGCAACTTCTGTTTTTATTATCTTTTTGTGTTTTTCTCCGTTTTCATCAGTTGTTGTTTCTACATCTTTTACTAATATATTTAAAGCAAAATGTTCTATATCTGTAAAGTCAACTATGTTTTTATCTCTTTTTCTTTTTGAAAATATTTCATCAAATTCTATAATCAATTTTTCTAATTTTTTCAAAATATCATACATATCAAATATATCTTGATTTGATTGTTGTGAATCTGATACAAATATTTTTCCTGTTTTTCTCTTGAATTTATCTTTTACACTATCTCTTACATTTTTTGCTTCTTCTTTTATTTCTGATTCTACTTTTTTTCTTGACCATGCCGTAAATTTTATATTTTGTGCGATTTCATATGCTTTATTCCAATTATTTAAATTTTCTTTTAATGTTGATAATTGCTTAATGTCTGACTCCATTATTTGCTTGAAAATTTCTAGCTCCTTTTCATATTCCATTCCTTTTACTGTATCTTCAAGTATAGCTAAATCATCTGTTAATTCTTCATCCATCTCTTCCAATAACACTTTTCCCCAAGGAGTTTGGCTAAAATCTTTGTCTAATTCGTCTTTAATGTTAAACATTTCTATCTTCTCATTTAGCCATTTTAATGGATATGGGCTTGAACTTATATAACTATAAATGCTTAAAATTAAGTCCTTTAAAGGTGTATCATCTCTGTAACTTGTATATGTATTTATAAGTTTTGTAAAATCCTTGTCTTCTGAAAGATATTTATTTTCAAATAATTCGTCCAAAATCTCTTGTTTTAAAAGTTCTATCTCAGGTGTATCTGCAATTCTAAAATTAGGCGATACATTTTCTAATTCATAAAAATTGTTTTTTACAACATCTAAACAAAATGAGTCTATTGTACAAATACTTGCCATATTTAATAATGTTATTTGTCTTTGTAAATTTTCATTTTCCGGGTCTTCATCCAATTTTTTGTATATTGCATCTAATACCCTTTCTCTCATTTCTGATGCCGCCGCATTTGTGAATGTTACGACTAATAATTTGTCTATATCAATATTTTCATTTATTGCTTTGTTTATAATTCTTTCTACTAATACCGCCGTTTTTCCGACTTCCCGCTGCTGCAGCCACTAATAAATTTGAGTTTTTTTCATATATTGCTTGTTTTTGTTCTTTTGTCCAGTTAGGCATTTTTCTTTTCTCCCTCCATGTTTTTTTGAGAAGCGTCCACAAAAGGACATTTTCTATATCTTCTACAGTCTATTTTTCCATGTAAATATGTTGATAGTTTTTCTCCGTTTATTAAGTTTTCTTTTTGTTTTTTAGTTAAATTCTTTATTTGATATTCTAATTTACATGCTAGTGATTTGTCTTTGCTTTTCCATGCCGCTTCTAATTTAATTGCATTGTGTGATTTTGTATATTTTGCTCCATTTTTACTTTTGGTTTTGTGTTCATTAAAACGTTTGTCTAAGTCATTTGTCATTCCTGTGTAAATTGAATTATCTTCACATCTTATCATGTATGTATAGTACATTTTCTTTTTTTAAGGTGTTTTTATTTACCTTTTATTCCTCCTATGTTTTTCCATATGAATATATCACAAGTTTTGTTTTGTTTCAATACAAAATTAATGTGATACGCAAAAAGAGAAGTTTGGCACTTCTCTTCTTACATTTTTCATCAACAACTTTTAACTTTATAATATCTAAATCTAGGTGATAGGATTCCACATTTCACATAGTCTAATATAATTTTCTGGATTTCTTCTATATTAAGTTGAAGTCCATATTTTCCCCGTAAATCCTCTTTTAGTTGTTTCTCTGTTACATTTTCCTGTGATGCAATATAATTATATATTACAAAATCACTTTCTTTTTTTATTTTTTCTTTTGTCATTTTTACGTACACGCTCATTTTTCTACCTCCAAAATATTTGTTGATATTACTGCCTTGTTACTTTTAACATTATACAAAAACCTATTCCAATTGTCAATGTCAATTTATATTTATCTACTTCCCAATATCACTCATATTCCAATTTTGATACTCAACTTTATAGCCAGAAAAATCAGGTACACTCACATCCTCATCATTTACAATACCAAAATCATATTTATATTTTTCAATAATATCACTCTCCTTTTTAACAATTTCTGTTCCTGGAATATATACTACTGAACCACCTCTATTTATCTCTCTAATAACAAGACCAGTCTCTTTATCTAACCATACTTCCCATGTATTTCTCTTATCAAACTTATATCTTAAAATATAATACTCTTTATTTGAATCATATGAATCTGATTCTATAGACATCAAAAATGCCTTACCTAAATTTGCATAAACCATTTTTCTTTCTTCTAATGGAAATCTATCAAATTTTACATTTTCTTCTTTATTAAAAGTCTCTGAGATATCACCTTTATATACTGTAACAATTTTTTCTTTTTCATTTACTATTTTTCTTTCATCACTTCCCACTTCTCCATATTCAGTAGAAATAAGTTCTTTACCATTATCTGAATATATTTCATTTGTTATTTTATACTTTCCATCTTTATAATATGTTTTTGAAACAGAAACACTATTTTCGCCAGAATTTTCCTGTTTTTCACAATAATAATTTTGTGATTTTAAGCTTTTTTCTGCTTTACACATTATATTAGAAATTCTTATAAATTTTATTAAATATAATAAAATTAAAATTAATATTATAATTCCAATCGCAATTAATATTGATTTTATTCTGCTTTTAGTTTTTATCTTTTTTAGATAGTCGATTTCTCTTTGTTGTATCTTTTCATTTTGTTTATTCTCTTCTAGAATTTCATTCAGTTTTTCTTTGCAGTCTTTGCAATCTTTCAAATGATTTTCAACTAATTTTTTAGACTCATTATTTAAAGTTTTATCAACATATCCAAATAATAAATCTTCAACTACTTTACATTCAATTTCTTTTTTCATCTTTTCTTACCTCCTTTAATTTTTGTTTTGCTCTATAAAATGTAACTCTTGCCCAATTAGGTGTTTTTCCTAAAACTTCTCCAATTTCATTAAAACTTAAATTCCCTGTTATTCTCAAATAAACTACTTCTTTTGATTTTTTATCTAATTTTTGTATGTCTTTAAAAAGCCTTATTTTATCGTCATTATCACAAATAATATCTTCTACTGTTTTTGTTTCTTCTACCTCTTCAATTTCTTCTATTGATATATTTTTTCGTGATTTTTTCTTTAATTCTTTGTACCATAAATATTTTGCAATTTGGCATAGCCATACTGATACTTTGCAGTTTCCTTTAAATTTTTTTATTTCTTTTACTGCTATTGCAAAAGTTTCTTGTGTTAGTTCTTCTGATATATCTGCATTACCTGTTAGGCAGAATAAATATTTATATACTGCATTTGAATGTTGTTTATATATTTCTTCTATATTCTGCATAACATTTTCCTCCTTTCACTTTATAAGTGTATTTTTTTGATAAAATATTACAGATTATTCATTTTTTATTTTTAAAATTATATCTTTGCTAATACACAGAAAAATAGTAGCGCCATATTATAGCACTACTATCTCCTTATTAGCAACAGAATATTTATTTTTCAATAAAGTCCATTGCATCTTTTGTCATGGCCATTTCCGGCAATTGATTGCCGCATTTTAGCCTATCTGTGGCAACTTTTGTAAGAAATTGTTTAAATTTTTCCATTCCAGTTCCTTTTAGATAATCAACTATCAATACGTCCTTTTGAACATATTTACCATTGCTATTATCATAGGAACCTCTTTTAACTTGAATAGTATCATTTAGAAATTCATGCATACAAACAATGATGCCCTCGAATTTGATATCTTCATTGTTACCTAATAACACGAAAAAGCCATTTTTTCTTTGCATCTTTTTTTCTTCATCTGTAAAAAGCATTTTTTCAAGCAATAAAGCATCTTGGCCTTTAATAAAATCTGACGGAGGCCTATGATAACTATAAATACCTTTTTCATAAAATATTCTAATTGTTCCGTCATTATAGACTAGAACTGTTTCAAAACATTCAATTTTACCAATAATTACTTTTAGTAACTTAGAAAATTCAATATCTGTCTTGCTATATTTTATTATTCTATCAATTACCTCCTGCCGATTAACCTTTTTAAACGTATCACCTTTCCATAACGTTATATTTTTACTCATTTTCTACCTCCAAAATTAGTTTGTTGATATATTTACAAGTTACATCTAACATTATGCAAAAAATTATGTAAATTGTCAAATTAAATTACTCTTTGTTCGCATATTCCCTAGTAACCTCATTTCGTCGTTCAGGAGAACAATATTTTTTATATAACGCTTTTACATTTTTCCTAGTTAAAACTTTATCTATTCCATCTTTACTAACTTGCGTCAAAAATTCAGTAATCAATGCCTCAACCTGGTCATTAACAAGCGTTTTGTCTCTCTCATTCAACCAATAATCCAGTTCATATTCCTTAGTCCAGTCTTTTCCTTTATACACCATCCCCGCAGCCAATTTATCACATAACATTTCTGCCACATATTGATATGGAATAATTGGAGTTTTATCTGGTGCACTTAAATCTACCCAATAGTCTGTATGATGCTTATTTCTACCCTTGTGATGTAGCCATGCTTGTGAATATCCTTTGTCCTTTTTTGCATCTGTTATTGGTGAATGTTTTCCATTAAAATATTTTACTCCTTCCCAAAATTCTGTAGGCGAATATTTTGATAAATCATGAACTAAACCTCTCCAAGGTTGTCCTACCTTGCAGCATAATTTGAATACTACCCATTTGTGTCTTGTTATTACCATAAAATGTCCTACTATATTTTTTAAGTACATATATTTCATCTCCTCTTACTACATATTTAGTTTATCACATATTTTTTTCAAAAGCAACTTTTTGAAAAAATTGCATATACTATTAAAGATGCTAATAAATATTGTTAAAATTTGCACTTTTTTAATTGTCATCATATTTTATTGGCTACTTTTATCAAAGTCGGAGGTTTATATATGTGTGGTTTTGTTGGTTTTGTTAATTTTAAAAATGATGTTTCTTCTAAGGAAAATATCTTATTAAATATGAATTCCACTCTGGCTAAAAGAGGTCCAGATGAAGATGGATATTACATAAATAAAAATGTTGCTTTAGGTCATAAACGTCTAATTGTTATTGACCCTGAACGGTGGAAAGCAGCCTATGATAGAGAAATATTCTTATGGTGAATATGTTATTGTTTATAATGGTCAAATTTACAATACTAAAGAATTGAAAGAAACTTTGTCTGAAAATAGTTTTACTTTTAATGGTCATTGTGATACTGAAGTTTTATTAAAATCCTATATTCACTATGGAAATGATGTTGTTCATCATCTTAATGGAATTTTTGCTTTTGCTATTTGGAATAGTAGAAAAAAAGAACTTTTTATGGCTCGTGACCATTTTGGAGTGAAGCCACTATTTTATACAATGAAAAATGGTAGTCTGATTTTTGGCTCTGAAATTAAGGCTTTATTCGAGTATCCTGGAATTGAAAAAAAACTAGATAATCAAGGCATTTGTGAGCTTTTCGGAATTGGTCCAGCTCATACCCCTGGGACTACAGTTTTTAAAGATATTTATGAGCTAAAACCTGCTCATTGTGCTACTTTTAATAGTTATGGTTTGCACATTGAACGCTATTGGAAATTAAAATCTGAAAAACATACAGATAGTTTTGGAACTACTTGTCAAAAAGTGAAATTTTTGTTGAATGATGCTATTACTAGACAACTTGTTTCTGATGTTCCTTTATGTACATTCCTTTCTGGTGGTCTTGACTCAAGTATTATTACAAAATTTGCTTCTAATTATTGTAAGGATAATGGATTACCGCCTTTAGATACTTACTCTATCGATTATGTGGATAATGATAAAAATTTTGTTAAAAGCGATTTTCAACCGAATTCAGATAATTATTACATCAATTTAATGAATAGAGATTTACACACAAATCATCATCAAATTGTTATTGATACTCCTGAACTTGCAGAATATTTAGAAGATGCTATGATTGCACGTGATATGCCTGGTATGGCAGATATTGATTCTTCTTTATTGCTATTCTGTAAAAATGTAAAAAAGGAAATGACTGTTTCTCTTACTGGTGAATGTGCTGACGAAATTTTTGGCGGATATCCATGGTTTTTCCGTGAAGATGCTTTAAATAGTGGAACTTTTCCTTGGTCTATTGCAATTGATGAAAGGCAAAGACTTTTGAATCCATCTATTGGTCAAAAGGTTAATTTAAAAAGTTATATTGATTATAGATATAATGAGAGTTTGTCTGAAGTTGAAATTTTAGATTCAGATTCTCCTGAAACAGCTGAAAAAAGAAAGATTTCACACCTTACTTTGAATTGGTTTATGCAAACTCTTTTGGACCGTTCTGATAGAATGGCTATGTATAATGGTTTTGAACTTCGTGTTCCTTTTTGTGATTATCGTTTGGCTCAATATGTTTGGAATATCCCTTGGGAAATAAAGGCTTTGAATGGTCGTGAAAAAGGTTTGCTTAGATATATCTGCAAAGATTTCTTGCCTGATGAAATTGTTGATAGAAAAAAATCTCCTTATCCTAAAACTCATAATCCTACTTATTTGACTAAGGTTAAGGGCATGCTTGCCGATATTATGAAGGATAAAAATGCTCCTATTAACAGCCTTCTTAATCGAGATTATATTTTGGAGATTTTGAATACTGATGGTTCTGCTTTTTCTCGTCCTTGGTTTGGTCAACTTATGATTTGGATGTCAAATAATAACACGAATTTTAAATTAGTATTCTTCATTATTTTCATAATAAAGAATACCTCTACAATTTAAAATTATATTCAATGTTTATTGTATCGTTTATTAATTCTATCTTTTTTATTAATTTTTTTAAATCCTCTTTTTCCAATTCATAAATTGACATTTTTCTATACATTTTTTTAATTTCTTTGTATTTTTCCTTTTCTTCTTTTTCTTCTTTTGAAATAAGTTTTTTATTTTCTTTTGATTCTTGCAAAAGCTTGTCTATTTTATTTCTTTCATTTATCAATATATCATAATTACTTTTATATTGTTCATCATTTATCTTTTTATCTAATCTATCATTATATAATGAAGATATTTTAAATAGAATTTTTCTTTTTTCATTTTCTAATTTTTGTTCCTGACTTGAATTCAATACATTTGTTTTTTGTTCTCTATACTTCTTATAAATTTTATCTTTATTGTATTTTGAGTTTAAAAATTTCTCTACTTCTATTTTTAGATCATTTAATATCACATCTTCTATATCTTTGTAAACATATCTTTTAGAATTCTTACAAAATCTTGTACTTGACATATATGCACCACAATATAAAATTATTTTTCCATTTTTATTTACCTTTCTCATTTTTCTTTTGCAAGAACAATAAATTAAATCCCCAATTTTGGTATCTACATTTGGAATTTTTGGAGTATAATTGTTGTATTTTTTATTGTCATGTATTTTTTCAAATATTTCTCTACTGATAATCGGTTCATGTGTATTTTTAGTAATAATACAGTCTTTTCTTTTTTTATAAATTTTCTTTTTACTTTTATAACTCATATTTTGTGCTTTTCCTAGATAAGTATCTCCAACATATACTGGTTTACTTACTAATCTATTTATATTCTCAGAAGTCCAAAATTCAATATTTCTATTTTTAAAAATTCCCAAATACTTTGCTGGTGGTGGTATCTTTTGTTCATTTAAGATTTCTGAAATTTCCTTCGCTGTTTTACCTTCATATTTCATCATAAATATGTCCTCTACAATGCCTGATACATTTTCATCTATTATTAATTTTCCTGGATTCTCTGGATCTTTTAAATATCCATATGGTGCAATAGGACAAAAATAAAGACCTTCTTCTTTTCTTTTTCTTTTGCTCTTTCTAATATTTTTGGATGTTTCTTTACAAAACATTTCATTAAACAATCCTTTAAAAGGAGCTATATCATTTTCCATCTTTTCTTCAAAATTATCAACGCCATCAATTATAGCTATATACCTTATTCCCATACTAGGAAATATTTTTTCTATGTATTCTCCTGAATCTATATAATTTCTAGCAAATCTAGACAAGCTTTTAGTTATTATAAGTTCAATATTATTTTGTTTTAGTTCTTTAATCATTTTCCTAAAAGCAGGTCTATTAAAATTAGTTCCACTAAAACCATCATCGCTATATTCATAGCAATTATTATATTCAAAATTTTTTTCTATAAATTCATAAATGAGCTTTCTTTGATTGTTAATACTTTCACTATCTTCATTATCTTTATCTTCATCCTCATTGCTTAATCTCATATAAATAGCAATATTATCAACTACTTGCTTTTTCATATTTTATATTTTCTCCTATGCAATTAAGTTCTATAAATTTATACTGTATATTGATATTCTTATCTTTGTCTATTTCTATTTTTTCAATAAGTTGTGTTAAAATTTCTTTGTTTATTTTTTTTCCAGATAATAATTCTTCCATAGTATCTTTTATGCTTTTTTCGATTTTTTCTTTTATATTTTCTTTTTCAATTTGATTAATCTCATCTTGTATTTCTTGTTTTCTTTTTTCTACCTTCTCTTTTTGTATTTTCAAACCATCAAAAAATAAGATAAAATCCGATTCTTCAATCATTTTATTCAATCTATCATTATATAGCATTCTTATTTTTTCATCCAATGTATCAATTTCATTATCAATTTTTTTTAATTTTTCATAAATCTCACTTTTTTCTTTTTGTTTTTTCAATAAATTATTTATCGCTTTTTCATTATCAAAAAGTTCTGAATTTAAATATTCTTTTATTGTCTCTTTTATATTTTCAAAAACTTTTTCTTCAACAATATGATATGTATTATACTGATGATAGCAAATTTTTTTAGACTTTTTATTTAAAGCTGTTGAGCAAATTATATATGTATCTATTTTTTCACCTGATTTATAATTTCTCTTTCTATGTGCTATTGATAAATGATTATGACAATGTGCACAATATAGAAATGGTTTCAACAGTTCATCGCTTTCTTTTATCTTTTGATTTTCTTTTTTATTTAAAATTTCTTGTGTAGTATTCCATGTTCCTAAATCAATTATTGCTTTATGATGATTTTCCATATACAAATATTCTTCTTTGTTATTTTTTATTTTTTTCTTGGTTTTATAGTTTATTTTTCTAGTTTTATTTTGTACAACTGTTCCAATATAAATCGGATTTTCTAATATTCTACGTACTTGTGTGCAATCCCATATTTTAGTAGTTTCTGTTTGATTTTGTACTGCTACTGGAAGTCCCATTTTTAATCCTGGTGTCAATACACCTTCATCTGTTAGCATATTAGCAATTTGATATGTTCCCTTTCCATTTATAAATTCTTTAAAAATTTTTTGTACAATTTTTGCATCATCTTCTTCAATTTCAATATTTCCTTTTATATCAATTTTTTTATATCCAAATGGTGCATGACTTATGTAATAAAATCCTTCCTTTTCTCTTTTTCTGTTTTTAGTCTTCTTTACATTTTTTGAAGTTTCTTTCGCATAAAAATCATTCATTAAGTTTTTTAATGCAACAAAATCAGTAGTTGAATCTAATAATGTATCAACATCATCTAATATAGCAATATATCTAATATCATTTTCTGGAAAAATCTTTTCTATAAGCCTACCTGTTTCAATATAATCTCTTCCAAGTCTTGATAAGCTTTTTGTTATTACCATATTTACTTTTTTCTGATAAATATCTTTCATCATTTTTTGAAAACTTGGTCGTTCAAAATTAGTTCCGACTATACCCATCATCTATATATTCATTATAAATAATAAATTTGTTTTCTTCTGCATAAGCTCTAAGTATTCTTCTTTGATTACTTATACTTTCGCTTTCTTCTTTATCTCCATCATCTTTGCTAAGTCTCAAATATAATGCTGCTACATATTTTCTCTTTGAATATTTTTCTACATTCAACTTTTCCTCCTTTCTGTGATTACTTTAATAATTTTATTATTATTTATATATTTTATTAAGTTCAGAAAAAATTTATATATTTTTTAACTTATTTAGTAATATTGTCTCCATAACACTTTGAAATGTTTCACCATTTTTATTATATGTTTTTATAACATTATATTGTTCTCTTTTCTTTTCTTCTTTCATATTTTTTTGTTCAATCTCTTTCAAGTTACTCACCTCAATTAAGTTTATGATTTAAGACAAAAAAATATTATAAAAATAAGATTGGCATTTAAACCAACCTTATCAATCAACTATTTTTTTATAATAAAACCATCATTTATGCTGATAACACTTATGTTAGTGCTTTTAATAAAGTCTTGCATTAACTCATAACTTCTTGTTAATCTACCAATGCTGAACATTATTAAAACCATCTTTTCTTTTTTATTTAAAATTTCTTTTATTCCTGGTCTGTTAAAATCCAATCCAGAAAAGCCATTATCAATATAAATATGTTTGCAATCAACATTAAATCGTTTACAAAAATCTATAATTGCATTTTCTTGTCTTTGTATCTCTTTTTCATTGTCCTCATATTTAGAAACTCTTATATATCCAACTATTTTGTCTTTGTTGTCTAATAACATCTGCTGTATTAACGAATTGTTTCTTTCTAAATTAGCTATTTTATCTTGTTTACTCTGCATATTTTTTCCTCCTAAAACAAATTTATAAATATTTTATTAAATATCATTAAGATAGTTAAGTTGAGAAAAAATTAAAGTTTATTGGCAATATCTATTGCATTTTCTTTTGAATATATCCTTGGTAATATATCGATTTGATATAACAAATCTTTAAGTGTTATTTGAATATTCCCACTACAATTCATATTATTAACTGCAATTTTGGAATATGCTATGTACTCTGTCAATTGTTCTTTTGCTATATTTTTTATTTCAAATTCAATATTTTTGGTATTCAAATTTTTGTTTTGTTCTGTAATTTTTTTATATGCTTTTATTAAATATTTTTTACACTCCTGTTTATTCATGTTTTCCTCCATAATAAAAAGTCAGATTTACTGACTTTTTACATTTATCTATAATTTTTAATATTATTTTTATCATTGTTCCTTCTATTCTTTTTTATTTATCTTCTATATAATATATGTTCAAATTTATAATATATTCTTTAAAATTTATGTAATAATCTTAATTAATCATTTTGTTATCAGCATCTTTTGCAACAATTAATAGGCAATGTAATCCAATTCCCAATATTGCACCTATAAATAATCCAGCACAGAATAAAATCAATTTTATCACCTCTTATTTCCTATTTTTATCTTAAACTTTAATATATGATGGAAAATCAGAAGGCTTATTTAGATTTTTAGTATCAAATTCATAACGTTTTTTGTTTTTATTATATACATAAGCACTACTACACCATTTTCTTAAAGTATCTTTTCCTAATATACTTCTTTTTGATAGTTCCATAGAAGCTTGCTCATGTTGTGTTTTTAATTTTATGTATTCTATGTCTATATTACTTTTTCTTTTACCATAAATTAAATCTTTTTGTATCTTTCTTCTTTTTAATAAGTTTTCATTCTTTCGTTTTTCTTTTTCTTCGTTGTATTTTTCATTTTTTCTTAAAATTTTTGATATGTAACTCACGGATGTATTTATTACTTCAGCTATTTCAGTTAATGTCTTCTTTTCTTCAAAGTAAAGTTCATTTATCATAGCAACCTTTTCCATAATAAAATTCTCCTTTCGTTTTTGGTTCAAAAAGTGTTTACACATTTTTTGACATAGTTTTTCTATATAGGTGTATCTAGAATTTGCCTATATTGATTTTTTTATAAACATATAGTATAATTTAAACGGGATTCAAAGGGGAAAATTTTCGTATATACTATATGTTACATGGTTGTTAAAAACATAACATTTTGCATATCTGTTCTTAACTATTTGCATTATAATTTTCTAATCTTTGAAAGTCAATAAGTATTAGTAAAAAACGATTATAACACAAATTAGTTTATTTCTTTGATTTGTGTTTATAACAAGAAGGAGATTTTAATGGAAGAAAATAGCTATATTTCAGACATTTTATCTGGTTTAGGACTGGCTATAAATGAACAAAATAATAATGAAATTATAATAAATTATCCTATAATTTTAGATAAAAAAACTATGGAATTTGTTTTAGATTTTAAATATAAAATAACAACACAAACATTAGGAACATTTTTATCTGATTTCTTAAATACTGATTTTGAAGATTATAATGAATTTTATTTATTTTTTCTTAAATATTCATTGTCTTTAACAGAAATTGATAAATTAAAGAAAGTATTTAAAAATGGTAAATGCTCAGAATTAAACTTAAAAATATTTGTTACAAATTTACAAAATAAAAATTTAAAGATGTTAAAAAAATTACAAGAACAAACAGATATTATATTAGATTATTGTTTATTTAATCCAATTAAGCCAGCAATAAAATTTAAGCCCATTGAAAGATTATACGTGCTAAGAAGGATCTCACCAACCATTACATTACTAAATGAAAATAAATCTGCTTATTACTCTGTTAATCTATTCTCCTCTTATCCTGGAGAAACAGAAAAAGAAATATATAATTTTTTATTAAATAAAAAAAATAAAGTTATTGAATATGATTTAATAATACCTTATGACATTTCTAGCATAATATATAAATCTATATGTAGCATACTTAAAGAAAAAATATACTTAAAAGTTTGTAAAAATTGCAATAAATATTTCATTGCTAACATTAAATCAGCTAATTATTGTAACAATATCGCACCTGGTGAAACTAAAAAGACTTGCAAAGATGTTGGAAGAAGAATTGCATTTGAAAATTCAAAATGTGAGGACTCTATTTTAGATTTATATTACAAAGTATATAGTAGAAAATCTATGATGAAGTCAAGAAATTCTGATATTGATAAATATATTAACGATTTTAATAAATATAAAGAAATAGGAAAAAAGAAAGTTACTCAATATAAAAACGGAAAACTTTCTTCTGAAGATTTTAAAAGTTGGATTGAAAAGAATAGCTAGTTTTAGCTATTCTTTAGTTTTAACAATCACATGAAATTAATTGTTGATGACATTTAGGGCAGACTTCACAATCGCATCCAGCATGGTGATAATTTCCTATTAAAGCATTGCAGTCATGGCATCTTAATTCTTCATCTTCCATTCCTTCATAGAAATCATATTTATCTCCAACTGCTATTCTGTCATATGTTTTTGAATCGTTTAAAACAAGTTGATTCGTATCACAACCATCACATTCTAACATTTCTTTGTTACAATAATCGCATTTTGCCATAATTCTTCACTCCTTTATTTTTTATATTTATCTATTAATTCCAATAAATAATCCCATTTTTCATCTCTACTATTTTGAGCAAAATTTGTTTTCATTTCATAGGTAATTTTCTCATTATTTTCAGATATCTTTTTAATGGTTATTTCATTTGCAGATTGCTTTTGATTTTTTTCTATTTCATTCAAATTTTCTTCTTTAGATATAGAAAAGATAATACAAAATTGAGTTTCTCTAGTTTCACTTTCCCTTTTTAATGTTATAAATTCCAAACTGGCTGGATAACTTTCTAATTCCAAATAGTTTAAATTTATCATTTTTTCTCTCTCATCTGATGATATATTAGATAAAGATATTTCAGTTTTATGTGTTTTTAACAGTATCATAAACACTCAATCCTAAATATAATACTCCAATGATAAAAATTGTTAATACAATAATTACAATAGCCTTAATTAACACTTTCATACTCTTTCTCCTATATTTTTAATTAATATTATTTTCTATTTTAATTAATTCATTTTTATTAACACTTGTTATATTCTTTGATACATTCATTTGGATAATTATGAACAATGAAATTAAAACTATTATATTTATTAAAATCATTAATTTTATTTTTTTAGTAAACTTTTCGTAAAAATCTTTCTTATTATTCATTAAAAAATTTGTAACACTCAACAATATTGTTGGTATATTAAAGATTATTAGCATTAAAATATAATAAAAATATGTATAATAGTCTAAACTCCCATGCTTTTCAAATACAATAATTCCTAAAATGGCATTAATAGATAATATAAATGATAATATTGGTAATATCCATTTTGCTATTTTGTATTTTGATATTAGTATTTGTATTAATTGCATCTCTATAATAATTAATATAATAATTATAAATCCCATTTTCTTCTCCTTCTGATACTTTATAATTTATATATTTTCTATTTTTTGTCATTATATCACATTATAATTTATTTGTCTTAAATTTATAAACAAAAAATATAAAAGTAGCATTATATCTACTTTTATACTTTTTATTTTTACTTTAGATTTATAATTAAAGGATTCATTTCATAATATATTTCTCCACCTGTATCTTCTTGTCCATCAACTGGATTACGTATAGTTTCTACTGGTACAATTTTTATATATTCTGAATTAGTATTTTCTATTAGTAAATATTCTACTGTTTCCCATGTTGCATTACTATATTTCTTATTTGGAATATCATGACTATCGTAGTCTTCTCTTGTACCATCACTATATATTAATGTATTTTTATTTGTCAAAGCCAAACAACTTAATTCTTTTCCTTCAGAATCATATACTTTGTATCTATTTGTTATAGGTAAATGTTCTATTTCTGGATTTGAGTATCTATTGGCAAACGCATTTGATGATTGTTGAGATGCGGAGTGCTTTACTTGTACTACTGTTTGAACTGGTGATGCAACAACTTTTTCAACTTTTTGAGTAATATTTCTAAATTCTGATTTTATATCTGGATTTTCTATAACCTTACTATCTTTTAGTATATCATTTTTTGAAACATTTACTTCAAATTCACCTGGTAAATCTATTGTGCTTATAGGTGGAAGTTTCATAGAACTTCTTTCATATTCCATAGTGGTACTTATATTTACATTTCCAAACCAATTATCACTTATATTTTTTGTTTCTTTTTCTAGTCCTTTTTCTGACAACATCCTAACTTTAGAATCAGCCATATTTACAATTTTATTGTTCTTTAGAGTTATTTTGAAATTGTTTTTATTTTTTATAATATCATCTGTAATTAAATAGAAATTATAAATTTTGTATTCATATTTATTTATTTTTTCTAACTTTTGCATACTTGTAACATAATAAGGTGTATCATCTATATATAGATTTGCATACCAGTCTGTGTTTGGATTAAATTTATCATAATTATAAGTTCCTCCCTTTTGGACGTTATTTAATGTAAGAGCAATTGTAAATAAGGTATTTTTTCGTTCTTCAATGCTATTTTCTATATCTTTTATCTCTTCATCATATTTTTTATTTATTTGTTCGTCTGTAAGTTTAATATCTTCATAGTTTATATTATAATTTCCCTTTTGTATTTCTTCAGTGTAAATATCTTGTTTTAATTTTTTTATTGCCTCATCTTTTGCTTTTTCTTTTGTTTCTTCCATTTGTTGCAAAAATTCATCTGTAATAACACTTTCATCTATTTTTAATTTTTTATAATCCTCTTCGCTAAGTTTTACATCAAATTCTAATATAGTTAATCCCTCATTACATAAAGTAGATACTAATTCTACACTTGTATTTTCAAATGCTAATACTTGATTTTCTACTGGTTGTTTATATTCTATATACTGTTCTGAAAATTTTAATCCTATCCAATCAAATGCTGGCATCCCTCCAATTTTTCCTCCTGTTGCTGCATATACACTAAATGTTCCGACTAATGTGCTTAAAATTGAAACAATAATTATAATAGCTTTTTTTATATAATGTTTTATTCCATAATTTTTATTTTTATATAACGCTTTTTTTATGGCTCGTTCATATGTATATGGTTCTTCTATATCTTTAGATAATGCCATTTTTATTTTTTTATCTAATACTTCCATACTAATTATTTCCTTTCAAAAATTTATTTCTGATTTTTTCTTTTCCTCTTTTTAGCCTTGTTTTTATAGTATTTTCATTTGTTTTAAGTATTTTAGATATTTCTTTTATTGAATAATCTTCTAAATAAAATAATGTTAAAGACATTCTTTCATCATAGTTTAAATCCTTTAAAATCAAATAAAAATCCAAATTATCTAATTCTTGATAATTTTCACTATGTGAATAAGTATTATCTAATTCTAAATTTTCAAAAGATATGTTTCTATTTTTATTTTTGTTATAAATTCGATTACACTTGTTCACCAATATTTTTATAACCCATTTCTTATAAGATTCTTCTTTTTTTAATTTTTTTATATTTTTAAATGCTTCTATCATTGTTTCTTGAACTGCATCTTCTATATCATCTTCACAAGATAAACGACATCTTGCAATTTTATATAAATCATGTCGTATTTCATAAATTAATTCTGTAAATGCTTCTTTGTTCCCTTTTTGGGCTTTTTTTACTAATTCTTCCATAATTTCCTCCGAATATATGTACATATCTTACACCTATAAGAGCCTTTGTTATATAAAAAAAGTTTCATTTTTATAAAAAAAGAGAAAATTATTGTAATTATAACTTTCTCTATACTTTATTTTATTATATATAATTTTCTAATTAACTTCAATTTTTCATGTATTACTTATATGCTTTTTCTAATTCTACTATATATGGTTTATCTTTAAATAAAACTCTTACCTTTAATTTATCTGTTGCTGTATAAGTTGTTAAGCCAAATGTTTCATAAAAACTATATTTATTATCATCTATAAAATTTTCATCTTGTCTTCTGCTAGGACTCATTGTAGACTCGAATTTTTCGCCTTTTTCGTTTTCTACATAAGTTACATTTTCAATACTTTTATTTTCATATGAGTTTTTCCAATCATAAGTTGCAACAGGCTTCTTTTGAACAAAAAAATATTCTTCGTTGGCTTTTCTTATTTTTTCATCTTCATTAATTCTTCTATTATATTCATTAATATCAATATTTCCATTTTCATATTCTTGCCATAAATCTTTTAATATTTGTGGTTGTTCTGGTTTTTGAACATTAGATATAATCATTCCAAATTCAAATCCTGTATCAGTAAGTGTTGCATTTGTTACTTGAAAATCTGGATTTTCACAATTTACCACTTTATATGCTATGGATTGTCTATTATACATCTTTTCAGGTACATCTAAATCTATGTTCCAATTTCCTTTTAAATTTACTATATTATTTTCATTTTCAAGCCAATTTTCTCTTTTTAATTGTATTTCTGTAAATTTAAAGTTTAACTTTTTACTTTTTGGAAAACTTTTATCTCCCGTATATAAGTTATAAACAAAATTTATAATTCCTTTTTCTTTATTATGTCTTTGTATTACTGTGTTTAATCCACAATTATAATAATTATCGCTAAATTCAATATATTTTTCATCTAAATTGTTTTCTTTACAATAATTTTCTAATGTTTCTTGGTTCGTGCAATATAAAATTTTATTATCTTCAGCTGTTACAATCAAATCTTTTAATTCTATAGAATGTAAAGTATCTAAATCAAAGTGTTCATTTATTTTTGAATCAATATCAAAAGTAAAATGTGTACTAATATTTAAATCGTCCATTAAAAAATCATCTATTTTTGTTTTTACATTAATATTATTTAAAGTAATTCCTGTTATTTGGTCTGTTACTTTTGTGTCAGATCCAACATAGTTCATATCTGAATTTGCAATATATCCATTTTGTGCAGCAGAATCAATTCCCTTTCCCAGAAAAAAAGTTTCAACAATTTTATCATAGTTGGATGCCAAAGCCACTCCTGATACTAATATGATACCACTACATAATCCTGCTATTAATTTTCTTTTCATAGCATATCTCCTCCATTTTAATTCTTCTTTTAGGGTATAATCATTGGTATTTTCTTTTTTAAATTTATTTATTGCTATATTCATTTTGAATTTTTCTAATAATTCACTATTATCCATTAATATCATACCCTCCTTCTTTTAAAATTTTTTTAATCTTTTTTCTTATTCTAAATAATTTTGATTTTACTTTGCTTTCTGAAATCTTAAACATTATTGATATTTCTTTTATTTTTCTTTCTTCGTAATAATATTGTGTAAAGATTTCTCTGTCCTCTTTTTTCATTTTTTCTAATTCATTGATAATGAATTTATTTTTTTGGCTTTCTAAATAATCTAACTCAACATTTTGTGTATTGGCTAATTTTTCTTGATATTCATCTATGTTTTCCAGATTTTTTTGTTTCCTAGCTTTTTTCAGAATTAGATTTTTGGTTATTCCTGCTATATATGCTGTTATACTTTTATTTATATCTAATTTTTCTTTGTTATTCCATAATGTGAGAAAAACATCTAATATTATTTCTTCTTCATCTTCTTTTGAAAAATTAATAGGAAAATTGTTTATGATTGTATAAATATAAGAATTATACTTTGCCATTATTTCTTCTATTTTTAATTCATTATTTTTTATGTAGTTATATATTTTATCATTTACTTTTTCCAATTTAGATCTAAACCCCTTTTAAGATATCTTCTATTTCTATATTACCACTTTTTTTCATTTGGTTGCATTTTTTATAAAAATAAAATTGTAAGCAACCTATTATATATTGCCTACAATTTTATTTTGAAATATAACTTATGATTTTTTAATAATTATTTTTCTTTCTTAAAATATTCGATTTCATATTTATCCAATAAATCCATAGATATTTTTCCTTATTTCAATGCTTCTTCTGCTGTCATTATATCTCCATTCTTAAAATACACTTGGACAACTTGTGTTTTTTGAGTTGGATAATAATACTCATATTTTTCATCTTCAAAAAATTTATATTCTCCCCCTTGTAAATATTTGCTATAATATTTTTCTCTATCTGCTAAAGTTGTACTATCAAATATTTTTGGTCCATCTGTTTCTTCTATCTTTTCTAAAATATCATTGTTATCTACTTTTAATGCAAAATATGGTTTATCAGAATTTGCTTCTTTCATAAATATTATAAAAGTATCTTGAAAATAACAGTATTTTGTATCTTGTCCTATTCCCATATATTCTGTAACCATTGTTGCTTTACTTGATAAATTACAACCTCTTTCATTCAAGTAAAAATTAACATTTTGGATAACATCATATATGTATAATCCTTTAGAATTTTTTATCTTTTTATCATATAATTGGTTGTAATTAATCATTCCATTTACCTTTACATATGGAATTCTTAATTCGTCATCTTCTGAAAATTCTGTACGACCTTTATAGTTTTTTGTTTTTGCTTTTATGTCTTCATAATATTCGTCAAATGATTTTTTATCATCTGTTCTATAAAGTATTATTTCGTCTCCTTCTTTTGTCTTTAATTTTATAGCCATATCATTACTTAATAAACTACCATTATTTAATTTATTATAAAATAGAATTTCAACATTTTTATTCATTTCTTCTGGACTCGCATTGTTTATTCCAAAATATTTAATATATTCTTCACTATTTCCAAATGTCCATTTATAGTCACTAAAATTGTCAAATGATTCTAAAAAGTTCAATTCTTTATTAAGTGTAGCATCTATTTTATATCCATTTGTAACTGTTCTTTCTACATTTATTTTATAATCATTTGGATTTAGCATTTCTTTTGAAAATGTACTTTCATTTAAATCATTTGCAATTTGTGGCATTTCACCTTCTAATTCTATTTTATTTAATCCAATTTTTTCTTCTAGGTCTTTCCATGCTAAATCTAGTGTTCCCACCCATAAATTATTTATTGTATTTTCATCTAGTGTACTTTGATATGATGGGTTCATTGTAATATTATGATTTGTATTATTTTTTATATACCTATTATATATAACTGTTGTAGCATAGACTATTCCTGATAATGCGATTGTTGTGCATATAATTATTACAAAAATTTTCAAAACTTTATTCATTTCATTAAATCCTTTCTTTAGCAGGATTTTTCTTAATTGTTTTTTACCTCTATGTATTAAATTCTTTGTGTTTTGTAGAGTTTCTCCTAATATTTTAGATGTTTCTTCATAAGATATACCTTCAATATTTACGAGATAAATTGCATTTTTATATCTTTCATCTAACAATTCTATTGATTCTAATAGTTTTTTTTTACTTTCCTCTGCTGTAATAATATCTAATACGTCTTTTTCAATTTGTTCATTATCATTTGCAAGATATTTTTCTGTTATTTCATTTCTTCTTTTTTCTACATTTATATAATTTAGTGCTTTGCTTCTTGCAACAAGATATATATAGTATTTAAAAGAACTATTTTCTCTCATTTTATGCTGTATAACATATATAAACGTTTCTTGAGCTATGTCCTCTGCTTTTTGATAGTCTTTTACTATGTTATAAATGAAATATTCAATTTTATTTTTGTATTTGTTATAAAGAATTTCAAATGCTTCTTTTTCTCCATTCAAATAATCATTGTACAATTTTTTATCTAAATCTTTCTCCATTTTTTACCTGCTTTCATATATATATAACAGTAACATTAAAAAAAGTTTCATATATAATAGTATAAAAGCAAGTGGATATTAATCCCTTGCTTATTTAATCATTTGTAACATCCCCATTACCACTGACAGGAATTGTTTCTCCTAAGTATGTAGGTTCTGGCTTAAATATACATTTTATAAAATCTTTATCTCTTGCCAATATTTCTCTTATTTCTCTATATGTTGCTCCTACATATTGTCTTGGATCTGCTCCAACTCCATATACTTCTAAATCTAGTTGTTTTGCAATATATAATGCTCTATACAAATGATATTTTTGAGTTACTATAACAATTCTTTTCGCTTTAAAAATTGATTTTGCTCTATAAATACTTTCATAAGTTGAAAATCCTGCATGGTCCATAAAAATATCTTCTGATTTAACTCCTCTTTCTATAGCATAGTTTTTCATTATATTTACTTCATCATATTCTGCTCTACCATGGTCTCCGCTCATTATTATTTTATTTGATACATTATTTTTATATAAATTTATTCCTTCTAATAATCTATCTTCTAGCATAGGACTAGGTTCATTATTCCATATTCCAGCACCTAAAACTATTATACAATCTATGTTTGATAATTTTGTATAGTCTACTCCTTGCACTATTTGTTTATTAGTAGATATTTTCACATATAAATTTATACCTATAATAATTGTTACCATTATAATAATTGCAATTGTTCCATATTTTAATATTTTTTTCATATATCTTTTCTCCATATTTTTTATTTAAATTCTTGATAATTAATACATCTTTTCCAGAACGAGAGGACATCTTAATATTAATTGGTAATTTTTTCTTTTCTATACTTACTTTATCTAATGCTTCTAACTTTTCAAGTCTTTTTTCTATGCATTTTGCTCTTTTGAAAAATGATTCATTTTGTTCAAGTTCTCCAAAACTTCTTAATTTTTTAATTGACTCTTTCATTTTTTCTGTTTGCTTTTGTTGATTTTTATACTTCTCAAACTCAGCCAAAGTTCTTCTTTCGTCTTCTTTTACAAAATATGAATAATTACCGAAATATACTATAGTTTTCCCTTTTTCTAATAGTATTATTTTATTTACCACTTTATCTAAAAAATATCTATCATGCGAAATTAGAACAACCGTACCTTTGTATGAATTTAAGAATTTTTCTAGCCATTCTAATGTTTCTATATCTAAATGATTTGTGGGTTCATCTAATAATAAAACATCTGGATTTTTTAGCAATATTGTTGCTAAATTCACTATGGTTTTTTCTCCACCACTTAAAGTATTGTATTTTTTATTTAAAAATTCTGTTTTGAATTTAAACCCAGAACATATCTTTTTAAACTTTTCTTCTAGTTCATAACCTCCTAAAGTTATATATTCTTCTTGGAGTCTGCCATATCTTTTTATTAGGTTTTCTATATTCTGATTTTCGTCTAACATTAAAACTTCTAATTCTTTTAATCTCTTTTCCATATCAAAATATTTCTTGAAACTTCTTTTTAAATATTCCTCGACTACTATACTATCATTTTCATTAGGATACACTTGTTTTAAATACCCAATTTCTGCTTCTTTTCTTATATTAACTTTTCCTGAATCTGCTTTTTCTTCTCCACTTATTATTTTTAAAATCGTGGATTTTCCAGATCCATTATCTCCAATTAAGGCTATTCTCTCTCCTGTTTTTATTTCAAAACTAACTCCGTCTAAAACATTTTTTAATCCGTAGTTTTTCTTTATATTATTTAATTCTATTTCTATCATTTTTATATCTCCTTATCCTATTTTTTAAGTATAACGAGATATATTTGCTACTTATACTATTACAACATGTAGCAATTATCTCGTTGTAATAGTTTTGCAGCCGAAACCCCTAAATTTTATTTCTTCTTCTAATTTTTCCTCTCTATTCATTTTTTCTCTCCTTTTTTATTTAAAAAAACACTATAGCCCACTACAAAATTTATGCTATGCAAACTGCATGCATAAAATAGCTAGAACAGACCACAGTGCTTCAACATAAACAAATAATACAAAATTTCTTACTTCTTTTATAGAATACCATAATTTTCCTGGTTTGTCAAAAGAAGTTTAGTTATTTTTTGTTTACTCTATCTATTATCTTCAGCATATTTTTCATATTCGTTAATACAAACATCTCCAGATAAAAATATATCTCCATTTATTGTATTACCTTCTTCAATCTCTTCAATCATATTATTATTTAAAAAGCTTTTTGTAAAAAATATTGGTAATTCACCATATCCAGTATTAATTACTACACTATAATATTTTGGCAATTCTATTCCAAACATATTTATACCGTATTTATTTGCATATTTTATGGTCCCTTTGAATTTGAGCAGATTATCCTTGTAGTGTTCCTTTTCATTTCTTTCTTTTTCATTCATAATTGTATTATTATTTATAATCAAATTTGATGGTATTAGTACTCCATCTTCAAAAATAATTTTATTCATGTTTTCAGATACAAATATACTATCGTTCTGACTTTTTTCATTTTTATAAACATCTATATTCATTCCAAATGCGCTAACTTGAGCTTCTATAATATCACCTGTTTTCAATTTTTTACCTAGCACGGCTTCATTTACTAATCTTATAATTATAACTCCCGTGTCATCTTCTCTTGAAACCAAATATGTGTTAGGAAAGTTGTTCATTACTTCAATTATCTTTAATCTCCATACTGTTCCTGATGTATGATGAAAAAACATATTGTCCACTTTTAACTTATTATCTTTTTCTATGGTCTCCAATATGATTTGTATGTTCTTCTTCTCTTGTGGATAATAATTATAATATTCCTTTTCTCCATATTTAACCTTTGTTTGCGCTTCAGAGAGAATCACTTTGTAAAAATCCTTCAATGTACTATCTTCTAATGGAATTATAAAATTATCAAATAAAAAATTATCCATATTTTTCCCTCCTTTAATTTTATATGAATTAGACTATCTATTTGTATTGACATTATTTTTAATTGGTGCTATTCTATTAATAGAAGTTATATCTTCGTTACTAGTGATGTTTTTATCACTCGGCCTTTGAGCCACTAAAGAAGATTTACTTCTATTTTTTTGTCCATTTTTCCAGCTGGTCTTATAATTCTATAATATTGGTCTGTTTCATTACTATCTAAAATAACACAACGAGTTAAAATAAGGTTTAACCTTAAATGTCAATTAAATATTGATTTTCACTTAGGTAATTTTAAGTTCTAGTTTTCTAGAACTTTTATTTTTATTTATTATATACAATTTTTATTAAAAATATTGTCAAACTTTGTAATCGATTATCAAAAATTAGATTATAATAAGAATTATTAAAAACAGATAATTTTTTTGGTTTTTATCAATATTTTTGATCATCATACAAAATCATTCCTGCACCAAGTTCTTCATTAGGTCTTGATACAAATCCAAATTTCTCATAAAAACTTTCTTTTCCTTTTGATGCTCCTAAATATGTTCTTATTTCTGGATTCATTTTCTTATATTCATTAATCTTTTCTATTAATTTGTTCATTATACCTGTTCCTATTTTTTTACCTTGATATTCTGGAATTACCATTATATCTTGTATGTATAAAAATATTGTTTTATCTCCAATAATTCTTCCATACCCAATTAGGTTATTGCCATCGTAAACACAAAGTGAGTATAATGTATTTCTTAAAGCTTCTTCTATAATATTATTTTCTCTCGTTCCCCAACCTACTGATTCTGTTAGCATATTAAATTCAGTAGCTATTGGAGTTTTTTCAATATATTTTATTTGCATATTTTTTCTCCTATACCTCTTTTCATTATCTACTAGAAAAAATTTAGTTGTTTATTATTTTTGCTAAAAATTCTAATTTCTTTTGACATTTTAAATTTTTCTGCATGTTTGTTGTTCTTTCTGTGGATATTATAGCACCTTTTCTCAAAAAAATAAAACATCTAGCACTATGAGCTTAATTGGTTGCATCGTAAGCCTTAAACTCACGACCTTCGGGTTGTGAGTTGACATAACTCTGTTTTTGAAAATTTAAGAAATGTTAAGTTTTCGTTGGTATTTCAGTGCTTTTATAGTTTTATATTTTAGGAACATTTGTGTGATTTTTGGAATTTTGGGGAGAATTTTTCACCAAAATCTCCCCAAAGAAAAATGGTAAAAACTGGAGGTGGTAAATATTATGGAACTAAAAAAATATGGTACTCTTTTAAAGAAATATTTAAAAGAATTAAAACCTTTGAAATATAATAAACTTATTATTGATGGTGATTTAATGGATTACCTTTTAGAAGAAGAAAAGTATTTATATGAATTTACTGATATGGTGCGACTTTTCTTAAAACATAAACACCCAGGACCTAAAACTCACGAGTTTATCGTTATGGCTCAGTATAATAATATGATTGATAATATGGTGGAAGAGTATGTAAGAAATGAAATTATGAAGATTGTGTAGATAGTAAGAGCCGAGACTTGATCTCGGCTTGGTATACTTTTTACTTAAGCAGATTTAAATTCATCTCTAAATAATCCTTTTTCCAAATTTATTATATTAAAATCAATTACTGTATTTTTATATATTGAAGCGGTGATTATTTGATGATTCGAAAAATCTCTTTGTAATATTTTCATCATTTGATTTGTTGAATCTTCTGACAATTCATTTGTTCTTGGCGAATCCATTATAATCGGTAAATAAAGCTTAAATGTATTTTCTATCGCTTTTATATATGATAATTTAAATACGAAAGACATTTGTGCCAATACTCTACCACTCAATCCTTTTAATTTATTCATTAAAACATATCTAGATGAATTATCAGATATATAGCTTTCAATATTTAATTCTTTAGCATACTTAGATATTATATTATAAAACTCATTTAACTGATCATTTCTAAAAATCAACTTATTCTTTATAGCACTATTTATACTATTTCTTTTATTGTTTAATTGTCTTATTACTTTATCTAATTTTGATATATCTATTCCTGAGTTTTCTATATTCTTTTGCATAGTTTCTAACAAATCTTCAGTTTGAAATAATGTATTTTTATTATTAATCTGTTCTATTATTTTATCTTGTTCTTTATTTATTTTATTTATTTGCAATTTTAAATTCTGTATTTTTATTTTCATCAATTTTTGATTTCTATCAAAATCAACTAAATTCTTTCTAGTTAATGGAAATTCCTGTCCTTGATGTTCGATCATAAGACCATAATTTTCTATCATTTCTACAAATCCATTATTTTGCATTATACTTTTTTCTAATCTTTTTATTTCATTTCTATATTTTTTTAATTCTAGCTGTTTTTCTTTTTGTAATTGAATCAATTCATTCATTGTTGTTTGCTCATATTCTTCGATTGTGTCGTCTTCATCTTCGCCAAACTCATTGTTAATGTCTATTGCATTCTTTATATATCTATATTTTTTTATTTCTCTATTTAATACTTTTTTCTCAGAAATTAAATTTTGTATATTTATATTTGATATTCCTGCAACAAACTCTTCTATATTAAATCTTATATTTCCAATTATTTTACCTCTGTTTAAAAGAGTCCAACCTTTTTCTTGATCAATATAAAACACTGCTAATAAATTATTTAATATAGTATTATTTTCAATCCCGAATATTAAACAATGTAACTCATTCTCTTGCTCCGGCAATTTAAATTCTAAACTATCTTTATCGATAAACACCCTAATTTTATCTTTATTTCTTTCGATAGTATAATTCTGTTCTTTATTTTTTATTAAAATTTCAAAACGCATATTGTCAAAATCGCCGATTCCCTCAGTTGCTGGTATTTGATATCCCAAAGCATATAAAACGAATCTAATAAGAGTCGTTTTTCCCCTTGAATTATTTTCACTATAAATCATTGTGTTTTTTTCAAACTTATAATAAAATTCATCTTCTTCCGTGAATACTTTTAAATATTCGATTTTCATAAATTTGCTCCTTCTTTTATCTTCTTAATTATACGATTCTTTTTCAATATTGCATAACTTATTATTTGAGCAACATAAATATCAAAAATATTATTTTCATTTATTTGGTCTTCATTTTCTATGTTTTCTTCAAAAAAATAATTATATAATTCAATTTTCTTTTCTTTTACAAAGTCATTAATAGTAATATCTTTATTTTTTCGTGCTCTATTATACAAAGAATATACCTTTCCATAAATTTCGTATGATGAACTTTTTTCATTAATAAATCTTTGGTATTGATTATATGCATCATAATAATCTAATTCATCAATTCCTATGTTCAAATTATCATTAGATAAATCCAATCCTTCTATTTCCGTTAAAATAATCCAATTACAAAATTCTTCCTTAGATATTTTGGTTTCCTTTTGGGCTGTTCCATTATCATAAAACTTTGATTCTACATAATGAATAATTGTATTACTTTTATTTACTAAACTAGTACTCATCATACTAAATACATCTCTAGCTGTTTGAATAATAAATTTATATTTTTCTTCATTAAAATTTCCGAAAAAAGGAATTCTTATGATAACTAGCTTATCTTTGTCTATACTTACTCCTTTTAAATTTTCTATTTGTTTATCTATCTTTTTCTTCGACTCTATAGATAATTCATTATACATCTTTGTAACCAAATCATAATTTTCAAATTCTTTTGTAGGCGTATTTATTGGATTAAGCATATTAGTTGCGTAGAATAAATATTGTACATTTTTTTCATCCGCATTAGCTAAACTTTTTAAAGCCTTTTTTAAATTAGCACTATTATTAGCATTATCATTTAAATCTATAGTTTGTGCTTTAGCTTGAATCATATATCTATTATTATTATTTAAATACACTTCAACATCTTCTTTTTCACCTTCCACTCTAATGGAAGCTATATCTTTTAAGTATCTAAACATAAAATATATTGCTACATTTACTTGAAACTGAAATCCTGACATTGTAGAAGATGCATTTACATTACTATGTTCACTCATTATTTATAGTTCTCCTCACTTTTTAATTTGATTTATTAAATCAATCTTATATCATCATTTTACACTTCAACTCTGCTTGTCTTATTACTGTTTGAACAGCTTTTTCACTTTTATTTGGTGGATAATCATACTTTATTAAAAGTTTTTTTATTTCAATTCTCATTCTAGCTCTAGCATCTCTTCTAATATCCCAGTCTATTGTCATATTGCTATTTACTGTTTCTACAAGTTCCTTTGCAATTTGTACTAAAGTTTCATCTTTCATAAGTTCTTTAACTTCTGGATCATTTCCTAATGCATCAAAAAATGCTTTTTCTTCTGAAGATAAATCAAACTCATTTCCTGCTTTTAATTCTTCTTCAATTTCATTTTTCAAATTAATCATTTCTTGAATAATCTTCTCGATATCTTCTACACTTGTTCTTTCATTATATGATGCTGCTATCTTTTGGAATTTTGTTGAAAACTTTTCCATCAAAACAACATTTTCCTTACCTACTTGCTCAACATACTCTTTTAATGCTCTATTTAAAACTTCTACAGCAATATTCTTATTTTGCATTTTTGCTAATTTATTCAATATATCATTACTTAATAATGCTAATTGGTTACTACTATTTACTTCTCCTATTTGTAACATTTCATCATCTTGTATTGCTCTTTCTAGCATTTGTGCAACATTAGCATTTATTTCTTTTACATCTATTTTCTCACCAGATAATTTAGATATAAATGACCTTACAGATATAAAGAATAATATTTCATCTTTTAATTCTTGTGATAAAGCTCCTGTACATAAAGCATATAAACTTTTGACATCATAACTATATCTCATAAAGGCTTTTTTTATTTCTTCTGTTTTCAACATCCAGTTTGCTCCAGCCATAATTATTTCGTATTTATCACTATCTGTTGTTGTAGCAAAGTGACCATAATAGAACCCTTTAAATAAATCTCTAATTAATTCTACTTTGTCATTTAAAACTTTTACAAGTTCACTATTATCTACTATTTTACCTTGGTCACGTTTTGTATATGTTTTTAATGCATCTAATAACCATCTTTTTAATCCTATATAGTCAACTATAAGTCCACCTGTTTTATCTTTATATACTCTATTTACTCTTGCTATTGCTTGCATTAAGTTATGAGCTTTCATAGGCTTGTCTATATACATTGTTCCAAGCCCTGGCACATCAAAACCTGTTAACCACATATCTACAATTATTGCTATTTTAAATTCTGATTCCATATCTTTGAATTCTACTTCTAATTTTTTCTTATCAGCTTTAGAACCTATAGCTTTTTGCATTTCTTCATCATCTTTGTTATTAGAAGTTATTATCATATTGATTTTATTTTTCCACTCTGGTTTAATTTCCAAAAATTTTTTATACATTGTATATGCTGACTGTCTTGAATAAGCAACTACCATAACTTTATTTGCAACTGATGTTTTAATTTCTTCATAATGTTTTATTATATCTTTTACAATCATTTCTAATCTGTCTGGATCTTCTATTATTTGTTTCATTGTTGCCATAGCTTTTTTTGACTCAGCAATTTTGTAATCTTCAACCCCCTCTTCTGTTTCTAAATAATTATAATAATTATCTATTTCATCAAGGAGCTTTTGATTTAGTCCTACTCTTGCCATTCGTGATTCATACATAATTGGTACTGTAGAACCATCCATTATGGCTTGTGTCATATCATAAATATCTATAATTTCACCAAAAACATTAGTTGTAGATTTATCTTTTGTTTCTACAGGTGTACCTGTAAATCCAATATATGTAGCATTTGGAAAAGCATCGTGCAAATATTTTGCTGTTCCATATTTCTTGTATGCTTCCATTTTTTCTTTATCAAATTTTATTATAGCATCTAATCCATAATGACTTCTATGAGCTTCATCAACTAAAACTAATATATCATCTCTTTGACTAAACACTCCAGTTTCTTCTTCAAATTTTTGAAGTGTTGTAAAAAATATTCCACCTGATACTCTATTTTCTAATTTATTACTTAAATCTTCCCTACTTTCTATTTGAATAGGTTTCTGTTTTAAATAATTTTCACATTTAGCGAATGTTTCAAATAATTGATTGTCTAAATCATTTCTGTCTGTTACCACAACAATACTTGGATTATTTAAAACTTTTATCATATTCCCTGCATAGAAAACCATAGAAAAACTTTTTCCACTTCCTTGTGTGTGCCACAAAAGTCCTGCTTTCCCAGTTCTATTGTCTATAGCATTTTTTGTGCTATTAATTGCCTTTTTTACTCCAAAATATTGATGATATGCTGATAAAATTTTGTTATCATTACTCCACAAAATATAATTACTAATAATTTCTAACAATCTGTCTTTTCTTAACATACCTTCAATTAATGTTTTATATGTAGGCATATTTTCCTTTACTTCGTCATAAGCCTCCACTTTTTTCCACTCAGAAAATCTACTCCAAGGGCTTGTTATTGTTCCTACTCTAGCTTGTACGCCATCACTTACAATCATAAATTGATTATAATAAAATAAAGTTGGTATATGTACTTCTTGATATCCTTTTAGTTGGTTGTATCCATCTATTAACTTCACTTCTTCTCTAATTGTTGATTTCAATTCTATAACTACAAGTGGTAATCCATTAACAAATAGAATTATGTCTGGTCTTTTTTCACTATGTTCAATAATTGTGAATTGGTTAACGGCTTTGAATATATTATTGTTAATATTATCTAAATCTAGTATTTTAATTGTTTTATATTTTGTTTCACCATTTTCTTGAACAGGCACAGAAATACCTTCTAACAAATATTTAGTAAATTGTTTGTTATTTAAAATTGTATTTTTATTATCTAAATTTTTTATCAATCTAATAACTTCTGATGTTTGTTCATTCTTTATGTTTGGATTAAGTTTTTCAATAGTATTTATTAAATCTTTTTCTAATAATACTTTTGTGAAATCTCTTTCTATTTCATATCCACTTATGCATTCATATTCTAAACTTGCTAACATTTCCATTGTTATTTTTTCTAGTGTTTCTTCATCAAACATAACTTTTCCACTCCTTAAATTATATTTCTGTTATTAAATCATTATCTGTTCTTAATTGCAATTTTCCATTATTTCTAATTGTATATACAACTGAATTTATTGGAACACCATCATATTTTTCATTTACCTCATACCCTTTATAAGTAGCAAAGCATATATGTAAACTGTCGTTTTTTCCTTCTGTTGTAACCAATGCAATATTATTGAATTGGCTTTGAGCACAAAATTCAATATATCCTATGTTACCATTATTATCATCATATTCTGTTTTTTGTGTTAAAGCATATATGCACAAGGTTATTTCCTTTATTATTTTCTCATTCATGACAATATCAAAAATTTTACCTATTTTTTCCCATTCTCTTTTCCAATCTTCCTGACTTATTCCATTATATCCAACTACTTTATTTTGTTTTTCATCGTATTCATATCCGTTTTTTATTGCATTTCTTATGTTTGTCATTACTCTTCCCCTATCTCTCTTCCTATGAGCAATTAAATCTGAAAATTCTTTAATAATATTCATATTTTCATCTAAATAGCTTCTAATAAATATTAAAAAACCCAATATATCATATTCTTCAAATTCTTCATTTTCTATTATTTTTCTATAATGTTCTAATATTTTCTTTGCCTTATCATCCATATAACCCTCTTTTCTCATACAAATAGTAATTTGTATGATTAAATTTGTATTTTATCTAGGTCTATTTCTCCATTCATCAATTTTGGTAATAGTGTATCTCTTAATTGTTCTAATGTTTCATTTTGTGCTTCATTACTTTTAATTTTTAATAATAATACTTTAATTTTTTGTGATAATTCATCAAATAACTCTTTATTATATTTAACTTTAAATTTTGCAATATCATTCATAACTATATATGGAATTGCAGAACCATGTGTGCCACCCATAATATCATTTTGTAAATCTGTATATATCATTGCATAAAATAAATATATATAATCATTATTTGTTGTTATTCCATATGTTCTTTGATATAAATCAAATTTACCATTATAAAAATTAGTTCTTCCTGTATAAGCACCATTTCCTGCTACAATAACAGCTGGTCCATCATATATATATGAATTAATACTTAATGGTTCTGGAGCACATGTAAAGAATTTGTATTGTCCATTTTCTTCACTAGCATTTGCATTTTTCTTTCCAGTAAATATATTGCAAAATTCATCTAAATTTTTTTCTTCAAAGTTTATATCATTATTATTTTTGATTTTTTCAATATATAATTTTTTTATTAATTCTAACAAATTATCATTTGTCTAATTATTAGGCTACATTATACAGCAAATTATCATTTGTATGATTATTTAATTTTATTTTTTTTGTTATATCATCTAAAATTTTTACAGCTCTATCCTGATATTCTCTATTGGGTAAAATAATAGGCATTTCCGATAATTGTCTCTCATTTATATTAGGCCTAGTACTGCCTGTTAAAGAAGAAGCAATCCAGTTTTTGTAATTTTGTGAAAGACAATAATACTTAATAAATCTAGGATTAACTGCCTCATTATCTAGTGAAAACTTAATTAAGAACCCTGCAAACACCATATTATTTATTTCACCATCATAAAAATAATTTCTTCCAGTACTTGCTCCAGTTCTTGCAAAAACTATATCATTTTCTTTTAATAAAAATTCACAAGCTTTTTCATCATCTACTGACATTAGTGCTGTTGTATTTAATGTCCCATCATCATTAATATCTGTAATTCTCAAATAGGTATATTTATCTTTATCATAATCAACTGCTGAAGCTCCTATACCATAATATCCTCGATTATTTTTTGAAATATATTTTAATTTAGTCTCTGTTAATTTCACAATTTCACCTACCTTGTTCATTTTTATATTACTAATTCATGCATATATCGTCTATACTCAACTCACCATTTTTATAATTTGCTTCCACATACCACAGTTTCTCAATCCCGTCCTCAATATCAAATATCATAAAAGAATAAAAATCATTTCCTTTGTTCACTAAATCTTCTATTCTTTCAATATCTATTATTTGATAACCATTTGAACCTACTGCTTCTGTTGCATTATCAATAAGTATTTGTATATTTTCATTAAGCCAATTTAATGTTAGCATGTCTTTAACAATATCAGTCTGCTCTGATAATATCTTTTCTTGTATTATAGAAATTTCATTTATTATTTCTATTTTTTTATTCGTAGCACTCTCAAATTCATCTTCCAGTTCTCTAGGAAAATCTTGAATATTCTTTGTAAATAATATAAATTTTTTATTTTCGCTTTTTCTAGCATATTCAATTATACTCTCCCACAAAACGGCATCTTTAAAGCCTTTATCCGAATTACCATTTTCGCCAACAAATGGCTTATTTTTATTAATCGCTCTATTTAGAATTTTTTGTAATGAAATTTCTTTTGTTTCAACCATATTAATATTATAAAATTCAATATATGTTCTAATTAATTCTTTTAATATTTCATCATATTTTATTACTTCATCTTCATTGAATTTTATATTATGCACATTTTTAAATTTATTATATACTTGTTTAAATTTTAACAATTCTTCTTTATATTTATCATTAATTTGTTTTTTTAACTCTTCTATAGTTATTTCAGATATATTTATTTTATAATAGTCAATAACATCGTTTGCCCCCAAAAAATCAATAAAATCTTCAAATTGAGTTGAAAATTTGAATTTTGAAAAGTCATCTATATTCTTTTTTCTAAGAAAATTCGTGTCAAAAAACACTTCAGTTAATTCCATACCCTATTGCTCCTAACACCTTTTTTATCTCTTCATCAAGTTTTGCTCCTTCTTGCATCTGTTCAGCAAGTTTAGATGTTAAATCCGCCATTTTTTCTTCAAAAGGTATTCCATCTTCTTCTTGTTCTTCTGTACCAACATATCTACCTGGTGTCAAAACATAATTGTTTTCTTTTATTTCTTCTATTGTAGATACTTTGCAGTAACCTGGTACATCTTCATAATTTTCGTTGTTTTGAAAATCGTGATATGTTTTAGCTATTTTCATTATATCATTTTCATCTAGTTCTCTTAATTTTCTTGTAACCATTGTTCCTAAATTTCTTGCATCAATAAATAATGTTTTTCCTTTTTGGCTCTTATTTCTATTTAATATCCATATGCTACATGGAATTGTTACTGTATAAAATAAATTTGATGGCATTGATAATATACAATCAACTAAATCTGCCTCTATTATATTTTTTCTAATCTCTTCTTCTTGTCCACCTGCTGATAAAGAACCATTTGCTAATATTATCGCAGCTTTTCCCTTCATAGATAACTTTGATACCATATGTTGCACCCAAGCAAAGTTAGCATTTCCTTTTGGTGGTATTCCATATTTCCATCTTGCATCATCTAATAATTTTTCTTGTCCCCAGTCAGATATATTAAATGGTGGATTTGCTAATACAAAATCTGCTTTTAAATCTTTATGCAAATCATTATGAAATGTATCATCTGCGAATTTTCCTAAATTTCCATCTATACTTCTAATAGCTAAATTCATTTTTGCTAATTTCCATGTTGTCGGATTCTTTTCTTGTCCGTAAATGCTTAAATTATTAATATTTCCTTGATGTCTTTGAATAAACTTTAAGCTTTGTACAAACATACCTCCAGAACCACAAGCTGGATCATACACTCTTCCTTTATATGGTTCTAATATTTCTACCATTGTTCTAACTAAACATGCTGGTGTATAAAACTCTCCACCTTTTTGTAACTCATTTGATGCAAATTCACCTAAAAAATATTCATATATTCTTCCTAAAATATCTTTATCTTGTGCTTCTTTACTTCCTATTTTTATATTTGTAAATATGTCTATTAATTCTCCTAAATTCACATTTCTATAATTAGGACTATTGTATTCTTTTACTAAAACTCCCTTTAATGTTGGATTTTCTTTTTCAATTTCTTCTAGAGCTTCATCAATTATTTCTCCAATATTAGAATCTTTTGCATGTGTATTCAAATATTCCCATCTG